>MDSW01213936.1_pt1 | contig 30778 bp, 32 predicted proteins | sample 811171 | NCBI WGS metagenome assembly MDSW01 (sample SAMN05326641, study PRJNA326480) | marine metagenome | isolation source: seawater | place: Atlantic Ocean: North West | collected 2012 | reverse complement strand
TTCTATCTGCTCTAGCATCTTCATCTCTAAAACATGGTGCAATTTGAAAATATTTATCAAACCCTGATACCATTATTAATTGTTTAAATTGTTGAGGTGCTTGTGGTAAAGCATAAAATTTTCCAGGATTTAATCTGCTAGGAACTAAAAAGTCACGAGCCCCTTCTGGACTTGAAGATGTTAAAATCGGTGTTTGAAATTCTAAAAATCCTAATTTTAACATCTCAGATCTTATAAAAGATATAACGTTAGATCTTAAAATTATATTTTTATGCATTTCATCTCTCCTTAAGTCTAAAAATCTATATTTTAATCTTATATCTTCCGGATAATCTTGTTCTCCAAAAACTGGCATTGGTAAGTCTTTTGCCTCTGATAAAATTTTTATGTTTTGAATATTCACCTCTATTTTTCCTGTTGATAGTTCAGAATTTTCTGTTCCTTTTTCTCTTTTAATAACTTTTCCTGTTACACTAATAACAGACTCAGGTCGTAACTTCTCAAGAGTCTTGAAAAATTTATTATTATTTTCTATTACACATTGCGTTAAACCGAAGTGATCTCTTAAATCTATGAATAGTAAATTTCCATGATCTCTTTTTCTATGTACCCATCCAGATAAAGTAACAACTTTATTGCTGTCTTGGTCAGAGAGCTCTGAGCAATTATGAGTTCTATATTTATTCATTTAATACTTTTTTTATTAAATTAATATTTATCGATTTTCCAGTGGATAACGAAATATTGTCAATATCTTTAGTGAATTTGAATATTTTATCATATGATCTATCTATATTCTTGATAATATATTCCAAATTTCTATTGCTGAGTTTAATTTGTTTGTCTGAAAATGTTTTGGATAAAATTACTCTGATTAAATCATCTGTTGGTAAACTAATTTGAATTTTAATAAAACTATCAAATCTTGACTTTAAATCTTTAAGTCTAATTTGAAGATTTTTTATATTTTGTAAAGAGTTTATAATTATAATTTTATTTAGTTGTAAAATATGATTTAAAAAAGAGTAAAATGAATTTTCATTTATATTTCCCTCGTAGTTATCTATCACAATGCAATCAAATTTTTGAATAATGTCATTTGTTGTTTCATCAAACTTTACAGCATCAATAGCTAATAATTTTAATTTTTTGCTTAAAATGTTAATTAGATGAGTTTTTCCGCAACCACTTGGTCCAAATATATTTATACTTTTATCGGGCCACTTTGGCCAACTTTCAATTAATTTATAAGCTTCAAAATTATTTTTTGAAACAAAAAAATCCTTTTCATAGTATGTAGTTTTAAAAGGAAATTTAAAAATAAGCTGGCTCAATCTATTTTAACCTCGCGCTCCATTGATTATTTACAAATTTTATATCCAATCCTTTTTTAACAAGTTTCTCTTTAATTTTATTTATTTTACCGTAATATTTAATATTAATATAAGCAAACTTATTATTATATTCTTTTACATTAAAATTTTCTATTAAATCAATTTCATTCAATATATTTTGAAATAAAAATAAATCATTTTTATTTTTAAATATTAAGCTTACATTTATAAATGAAGGAGTACCAACATCTATAACGTTTTGTGATTTAACTAACTCAAGTATTTCTCTTTTTAAATATTTAAGAATATTTTCATATTCAAAATTTTTTAATGAATTACCTGTTAAAGATAAATTTTTAGTTATTTTTTTTGAAGATATAATGCCTTTTAAGAAAAATTTAGTTTTTTGTTTATCATAGTCTATGATTATAAGAAGATTGTCCTTTTCAATATCTTTATCAAAAATATCATCTAAACTTGTTAACTCTAAGTTATCTTGATTTTTTTTAATAGCTTCTATGGTTTCTAAATTCTCCACTGGAAAAATATATTCAATATTTTGTCTCTTTTTTTCTTTCAGTTCATCTATCCAATTTTCATAAAAATAATTATTGTCATAAATAAAAATTTCATCTTTTAATAATAAAATCGGAAGTATCTTTAGAATTTTTCCACTTACATCACTGTATTTTATATTATTTTGATTATAAAAATTATTCATTTTGTCTCTTTTAAAATATAAATTTACTGTCTCAAAATTTTGATCAAAATTATCTTCAGGTTTTACAATTTGATAATGTGATACAAGATTTTTAATATTTTTAAGACTTATATTGGTGACCTTTAAATAATCTTTTTCTAACAAAATTTTACTATTAAGTTTTTCAAAACCTTTTCTAAAAGCTATATTGATTAATTCCTCTTTGTTTTTATAGGTATTTTTATTAACTTGTATATTATTAACAGTAAAAATGCTTTCTGTAGATAAAACATTTCCAGTTTGAAATAAAATGATTAATATAGTTAAAATATATTTAAAATTTTTCATTTTTTTTATTATCATTATTATTCATGAAAAAAAAACTCTATAGTTATAAAAATAGCGGCGTAAATATTTCTTTGGGAAATAAGTTTGTAAATCATATCAATAAAATAACAAAAAAAAATGTCAAAAAAGCGAACAGGAAGCTTTACAAAGACAATATTGGTTCTTTTGGCTCTATGTATGATATTCAAGCTTTAAAAATAAAAGATCCATTAATTGTTTCTTGTACTGATGGCGTTGGTACAAAATTAGAACTTTCAGATAAATTTAATAAGTTGAATACAATTGGAATTGACCTTGTAGCAATGTGTGTAAATGATTTAATTGTTCAAGGCGCAAAACCACTTTTTTTTTTAGATTACATAGCAATAGAAAAAATTAAGTTATCAAAATTAAAAAAAATTTTAACCGGCATAATAAGAGGTTGTAAATTAGCTAGTTGCGATCTTATTGGAGGTGAAACAGCAGAAATGCCTGGAATATATAAAAAAGATAAATTTGATTTAGCAGGATTTAGTACTGGTATAGTTTCGAAAAAAAAAATTTTAAAAAAAAATAATGTTAAAAATGGTGATATAATATTTGCAATTCCATCATCTGGTATACACTCAAATGGTTACTCATTGGTAAGAAACATATTAAAGAGAAATAAAATCCCAAATAATCTAAAAAATGAATTACTTAAACCAACAAAAATTTATGTAAACGAAATATTAAATTTGTGTAAAAAGGGTTTAATTCACTCTGCTGCAAATATAACTGGTGGTGGTATAATTGAAAATATAGTGAGGTCCGTACCAGATGATTTTACAGTGAATATTGACTTGTCAAAAATTAAAATTAAAAAGATCTTTGCATGGATAAAATCAAACAATATAACTGATGTTGAAATGCTTAGAACTTTTAATTGTGGAGTTGGTTTTTGTTTAATTGCGAAAAAAAATAATTATAAGAAAATTAAAAATCACTTCTCAAAGAATTTTATACCTTATGAAATTGGATATATTTCAAAAGAAAAAAAAAGAATAAATTTATATAATAAGATAAAATGGTAAAAACTAATACTTGCGTGTTTATTTCAGGGAAAGGAACTAATTTAAAAAAACTTATTCTCAATTCAAAAACATATACTTTCCCAATTAATATAAAATTGATAATTAGTAATAATAAAAATGCTGAGGGATTAAGGTTTGCAAAAAAATGGGCAATTCCTTTTCGGATTATTAAAAAAAAAACAAATCTCTCAGAAAAAAAAACATTAATATGCCTTAAAAACTATAAGATTAATTTGATTTTATTGGCTGGTTATATGAATATTTTGACCAAAAGTTTTATCAGATCTTTTGGAAGCCCAATAATTAATATCCACCCCTCTCTTTTACCAAAATTTAAAGGTCTAAATACTTTTGAAAAAATCTTAAAAAAAAGAGAGAGAAAAACAGGATGCACAGTTCATTATGTAACTGAAAGACTTGATGATGGAAATATTATTTTAAAGAAATTTTTTTATATAAATAAAAATGACAATATAGGTTCACTTAAAGAAAAAACTCAAAGATTAGAATATAGCGCGTTTTCTGAAGCAATTATAAGAATTATGAGGTAATTTACCTATCAAAAAAAAAATTAATTTCAATTTTAGCATTTTCAATTGAGTCTGAACCATGAACAGAATTTTTGTCAATTGAGACGCCATAAAGTTTTCTTATTGTTCCTTCTTTTGCATTTTTCGGGTCTGTGGCACCCATAAGTTCTCTGTTTTTACTGACAGCATTTTCGCCCTCTAAAATCATAACTTCAATTGGTCCAGAAGATAAGTATCCACACAATTGATCATAAAAAGGTTTAGACTGATGAACTTTGTAAAATTCAGCTGCCTCTTCTTTTGAAATATGAAGTTTTTTTGTCTCTAAAATGGATAAGTTGTTTTTTGAAAAAACTAACTTAATTTTTTCCGATAAATTTCTCTCTACTGCATCAGGTTTAATTATTGAAAGTGTTTGCTCTTTGCTACTCATAATTTTCTTCAACTAGTTGATTAAGTAACCTTACACCAAATCCAGTGGCTCCCCCTGAATTAAGAGCGCCTCCATATTTTGAAAAAGCCATCCCTGCAATATCTAAGTGAGCCCATGGTGTTTTATTTAGAATAAATCTTTGTAAAAATTGAGCTGCTGTCGTAGATCCTGCGCCGCCAACATAGTTGATATTTTGTACATCAGCATTTTTTGAATTCATAAGTTTATCGTAATTTTTATGAAGAGGCATTCTCCAAACTTTTTCTTCAACCTTCTCACCAGCAATAAATATTTGTTTAGATAATTTATCATCATTAGAAAAAAGACCGGCATATTCTGATCCTAAACAAACAATTATAGCGCCAGTCAATGTAGCTAAATCAATAATAAATTTTGGTTTGAACTTTTCTTCAGTAAAAGTTAATGCGTCTGCCAGGACTAAACGGCCCTCTGCATCTGTATTAAGGATCTCTATTGTCTTTCCACTGTATGATCTTACAATATCTCCAGGTCTTTGCGCGTTTCCACTTACCATATTTTCTACAAGACCAACTACACCTACAGCATTTACTTTAGCCTTTCTTAAAGCTAAACTTTTCATTAAACCTACCACTGTCGCTGAACCAGCCATATCGTAAGTCATGTCCTCCATAAATTTGGCAGGCTTTAATGAATATCCTCCAGTATCGAAACATACTCCTTTTCCAACAAAAGCTAGTGGTTTAGAATTATTTTTTGTTCCGTTCCATTCCATCGTTACAAGATAAGATCCTCTAATACTTCCCTGTCCTACACCAAGTAATGCATGCATACCCATTTTTTTTAATTTTTTTTCATCATAAATATTTACTTTTAAACCATCTTTTTTAAGAGAATTTAATCTTTTTGCATATTCATCTGGGTGTAAAATATTTCCTGGCTCAGATACTAAATCTCTTGCAAAAAAAGTTCCCTGTTCTATCGCTTGAAATTTCAATTGATTTTGTGATGAGGGTTTATTTTTGTTGCCAACTATATTTAAAGTTATATCTCTGGTTTCTTTTTTTGTTTTATATTTATTAAATTCATAAGACTTTAATTTAATACCATGCAGAAAATGTCCCAAAAAATTTTTATCTTTACTTATTACACTATCTGAAACTATAAAATACTGGCTATTTTTTCCATAATTAATACGTCCGTAAAGCTCCGCTCCTAGATTTTCTACATTAGAGATTTTAATATTATTTTTAATAGAGACTAATATTACTTTCTTTTTTGAATTTAATTCGAATACAAAAAAATTTTTTTTTAAATCGCTCGTTTTTAATAAGTCATTTATGTAAACGAGCTCATTACTAGTTAAAAATTTTTCAAGACTTTTTGTGTTAAATTTTTCGTTAGAAAATAAGATTAAATTTGCCGAAGGCTCGGCAGTTGTTTTATTTAAGTAGTTTATTTTTATAGCCATAAGTTAAATTAATAAGGTTGAAAGCTATATATGTGTAAATATATCAGTTTTCAATGGATTATTAATGTTAGAGTACTATCATAGGTTGAGTTTTAATTAAAGTTGCATTATTTATATATAGCAAATTTTAATGTTAAAAAACAAAATATATAATTACATAACAATTGAACTAATAAAGTCGTTTATTTTAATATTGTTCTCTCTTTCACTTATAGCTTGGACAGTTAGAGCGGTGAATTTTTTAGACCTCATTGTTGATAGCGGTTATTCTACTTCAACATATTTTGTCTACTCTATTTTAAATTTAACTAATATAATGACAAAATTCATACCACTAAGTTTTTTATTGGCTTTAATACTGACGATTATCAGATTGGAAAGGCAAAATGAGTTGCTAATATTGTGGACGTCGGGGGTAGCAAAATCAAAAATTACAAATTTATTTTTTTTAATATCTGTATTCATACTTTTTGTTTATGTAATATTCTCTACAATCATAACACCAACCGCTTTATATAAGTCTAGAAGTCTTATTAAACAGTCAGGAGTTGATACAGTTACTAATCTTTTAAAGCCAAATGCTTTTTCGGATGCATTTAAGGGGTTAACTTTTTATATAGGTGAAAAAGACGATAATATTATAAGGAATATTTTTATAAAAGATGACAGTAATAATTTAAATAATTTGTTACCTGAAAAATCTTCATCTAAAAATAAAACTGTTATAGCTGAAAGAGGAATAATTAACAAAAATAAAATTGTATTAGAAAAAGGTGTGGTCCAGTCATTTGAAAGTGATGATACTGTAAGGGTAATTCAATTTAATAAAACTCTTTTAAACTTTGATAATTTAGATAATAGAGTTATTAAGGATGTTAAAATTCAAGAAACTTCAACATTAAAAATATTAAGCTGTTTAAAAAATCACTATTATAAAAAAATCTCAGATACATACATTAAAAATTGCCCAAAAAATAATATTACAATAGTAATAGAAACTTTTTCACGTAGAGTTCTTATGCCTTTGTATATACCTCTTGTTTCTATTTTAATTTCTTTCATGCTTATATATACAAAAAATAAAAAAACTAAAATAATAAATAGATATTTAATTTTTTTAATAAGTTTTATTTTATTGGTTTTGTCTGAATTATTGGTTAGGTATTCAGGTATTTCAAAAATTGGTTTTTATACTTATTTAATAACCCCTTTTGCTTTTATGCCAATACTTTATTTCACTTTAATTAATAAATTTTGGAGAGAGTTAAAATGAATAACAAAATAAATAATTATTTAATTAATAATTATTGTAAGGTGTTGCTAAATGCTATTTTAGTTTCATTTTGTTTAGGATTAATATTAAATCTTTTTGAGGAAGTTGAATTTTTTAAGAATTCTGGAGAAAGTTTATTTTTACCAGTAATTCTGACGTTATCTTATATTCCAAATTTAATTTTTATAAATTTGATGCCCTTTATAATATTCATTTCGGCTGGATGGTTTTTTATTTCAATTAAACAAAATAATGAATTGTTAACACTAAAAGTTTTTGGATATTCAAACGCAAAAATAATTTTTTTGATAAGTACATTATCTTTTATTTGGGGACTGTTAATTCTAATAGTTATTAACCCAGTTACATCAAATATGGTAAAATATTACGAAAAAACAAAATCAAATTATTCTAAAGATACTGATCATTTAGTTACCATAAATAGAAACGGTGTCTGGATCAAAGAAGCAAAAAAGGAAAATTTATATATAATAAATGCAGAGAGATTAGAAAATAATAATTTAATCAATGTTTCAATAAATGTAATTTCAAGTAAAAATATAGTCAAAAAAAGAATAGAGTCAGAAAAAGCAAATATTTTACAAAATACTTGGAGTATAAAAAATCCTACGGTATTTAACTTTGATGAAGAGGGAAATATATCTATAAAAAAACATGATTACATAGAATTCATCTCTTTTTACAATGTTGAAAAATTAAATAATCTCTTTAAAAATTTAGATACTATATCCTTTATTGAGTTGCTCACAGAAAATAAAAATTTAATTATAAGAGGTTATGAAAAAACAACTATATCGGAAAAGATTAATTCGTTTTTTGCTTTACCTTTTTTCTTAGCTTTAATGACTATTCTTGCTGCTATTTTTACAATAAATAATAGGAATTTTAATAATATAAATTATTTGATGATCGCAGTTCTTTCATGTGCAATTATTTATTATATGAAAGATTTATCAGTCGCTTTAGGAAAATCTGATAGAATTTCACCAGAAATCTCGGTTTGGATACCAATGATTATAGTAGGATTAATTAATAGTATAGGATTACTTCAAATAAATGAGAAATAATTTTATTATAAGCTTACTATTTATTTTTTATTTTTTTTCATCAGAGCTACTTGCAGAAAACTTAAAAATAAAATCGTCTGAAGTTAAGCTTAACAAAAAGGATTCAAGTGTGATTTTAAAAGGCAATATAGAGGCGGTAGATGAAAATAATAACACTTTAAAATCAGATGAGGCAGTTTATTTAAAAAGCGAAGATTTACTTAGCAGCATTGGATTAACATCTGTAACTACGAGTGAAAATTATTTTTTTGAGAGTAGCAATATTATTTTTGACAATAAAAACAAAATTATTAAATCAGATTATCCGACTAAAATAGTTGACCCTGAGGGAAATGTCATATCTGTAAATATGTTTAATTATAACTCTATAAGAAATATTTTATTCTCTAAAGGAGAAATTAGATTAGAGGATCAAAACAAAAATATTTATAAATTTAGTCAAATCTATATTGATGAGAAAAAGAAAAAAATAATAGGATCCGATGCCAAAATATTTTTAAATGACAATAGTTTAAAAGTAGATGAAAAAAATAATCCAAGAATATTTGCTAATAGCGTATCCATAGACAGTAATATTGCGTCTGTTCAAAAAGGCGTTTTTACATACTGCCAGTTTAGAGAAAATGGTAAATGTCCGCCATGGGAACTAAGGGCAAAAACCATTAAACATAATAGCACTAAAAAGACCGTATATTATGATAACGCCGTGTTAAAAATTTATGATTTTCCAATATTTTATTTTCCAAAATTCTCTCATCCAGATCCTACAGTTGACAGAAGATCAGGATTTTTAATTCCTACATTTACAAATAGTACAAATATGGGTGCTGGAATTGATATTCCCTATTTTTGGAACTTGGCTAAAGATAAAGATTTAACTTTCACACCAAGAATACATTCTAGCAACGAACCGTTATATCTTGCAGAATACCGTCAAGACTTTTCAAAATCTTCGTTAATAGTTGATACAGGTTTCACCGAAGGTTACAAAAAAAAATCTAATTCAAAAACTCCTGGATCAAGAACTCATTTTTTTACAAGGTTTTATAAATCTATTATAGAAGAGACTGAAACAAAAAGTGATATAGAAATAAATCTACAACATGTATCTAATAGTACATACCCTAAAATAAATAAATTACAGACTTCTTTAGTTGATTACTTAGACAATACTGTTAAAAACTCTGTTGACTACGGCTTTCAAAAAAAAGACCTTTTTTTTAATACAAAAGTTTCAGCATTTGAAAATCTTTCAAAGACTGGAAATGAAAGGTTTGAATTTATTTACCCTGAGGCCACTCTAGAAAAAAATATTTTAATGAGTGATAGTTTGGGAATTGTAGACTTAAAGTCAGAATTACTAGTCAAAAATTATGATGTTGATAAACAGATTGATGTTGTATCAAACGAATTTAATTGGGTCTCAAATAGCTGGGTGAATAAATTTGGATTTGAAAATGAATTCTTGGGACTTATAAAAAATGTTAATTATCGGGCAAAGAATGCTCAAAATTACAAAACTGAAGACTCAGTTTCTGAGTTTTACGGTGCTTTAGGTTTTAAATCAGAACTAGGATTATTCAAATTTAGAGATAATAATAGATTAAATATTTTTAAACCAAAACTATTGGTAAAAATCTCACCAAATGACTCGAGAAATATATCATCTGAGTCAGCTATTCTAAGTTATTCAAATTTATATAAATTAAATAAAGTAAAAACTATAGATAAAGTTGATACTGGCTCAAGTATTAGTTTAGGTTTTGATTTTAAAGTAAATAATATTAATGAAAACAGTGAAATTAAGAATGAAAAGTTTAAATTTAGTCTTGGTCAAATTATAAGCGCTGATGAAAATCGAGATATGCCTTCGAAGTCAACATTAAATGAAAAAATGTCGGATATTATTGGAGAAACAGCATTTAATTTAAACGAAAATATTCAGCTTACAAATAGTTTTTTGCTGGATCAAAATTTAAAAAAATTTAACAAAAATCAGATAGATTTAGGAATAGTTTATCCAAAAACTAATTTTAATATTAGTTATTTAGAGGAAAGCCAGCACATAGGAAATACAAAATATTTGGAGACAAAAGCTGGTTTTAATTTCAATAATGGATTAATTTCATTGGGGGCTAAACGAAATTTGCTTTCAAATTCAGCTGAGTTTTATGATTTAAGTTATGAGTATATAAACGACTGTTTGAAAGCAGGAGTGGCTTTTAGACGTGAATTTTATAGAGACCGAGATTTAGAGCCTGAGGATTCACTAATATTTAAAGTTACATTTTCTCCATTGGGTACTGTCACAACACCTGCTAATTAAAATGAGAATAAAATTTATAATTTTTTTTTTTATTATTTGTTTTAATTTATCCCAAAATGTTTCTTCAAACATAAATGATAAAATTGTAGCTAAAATAGGAAACCAAATAATAACCAACTTCGATATTATCAATGAGGTAAATACAATCTTAGCTCTATCAAAAAGAACAGCAAATAAAACCGATTTGGAAGATTTGCGAAGAATAGCTTTTTCAAGTATTAAAAAACTTTTAATTAAAGAAAATGAGGTTAAAAAGTACAAAATAAGGAATTATAATCAATTGGATGTTGATAATTATATTGCAGGTGTTGAAAAAAATCTTGAATTACAAAATATTAATTTAGAAGACCACTTTCAAAGATATGGAGCAAATTATGAAATTTTTGTTCAGGGAGTTATTACAAATTTTAAATGGAATACTCTTATTTATTCTTTGTACAAAAAACAGCTTGATATAGATGAGGAATTAATTAAAGCAGAATTAAATAATCTTTTAAAAGATATCAAAGAAATTAAAGAATTTAATTTATCTGAAATTGTGTTGGAAAACTGGGATGAAAATATTTTAAAAACTGTTTTACAAAGTATAAAAGAAAATGGTTTTGAAAAAACAGCCATTCAATATAGTAACTCAATTTCTTCGGCACAAGGTGGTTCCATAGGATGGGTTGCATCAAATTCGATTTCAAATGTATACCTCAATGAAATAAAAAATCTTAAAAAATCTCAAAATTCAAAACCTATAAAAATAAATAATAATATTGTTATAATTAAATTAAATGATAAAAGATTTATTAATCAAAATAATTTAGATATTGCTAAAGTTGAAAAAAACATCATCGACAGAAAAAAAGAGGAGAAATTAAATATTTTTTCTAACTCACACTATTTAGATTTAGAAAAAAAATCTTATATAGAGATTAAATAAATGAATAATTTCGTTATAATTCTAGGTGAACCAAATAGTATTAATTCTGAAATACTTGCAAAATCAATCGCATTCAAAAATAAGGCTATTGTTGTAGGAAATTATAATCTTTTAAAATCACAGCTTAAAATTTTAAAGATTAATAGAAAATTAAAAAAGGTAAAAAATCCTGAAAAAATTGTAAAGTTTAGTAAAGCATTACATGTTCTCGATATTCCTTTAAAATTTAATAACCCTTTTTCTGTCAATTATAAAGAAAGCTCAGTTTACGTTAAAAAATGCCTAAATATGGGTCATAGATTATGTTTGCAAAAGAGATTTAGAGGCATGATTAATTGCGCAATTAACAAAAAAAATTTGTTTAAAAGTAAAAACCTAGGCGTAACTGAATATTTAGCAAAAAAAAATAAAGTTTCTAAGTCAGAGGTAATGATAATATATAATAAAAAATTATCAGTAGTTCCTTTAACAACCCATGTAAGAATTCGAGATGTATCTAAGAGTCTTAAAAAAAATATTATGATACAAAAGATAAAAACTTTAAATCAGTACTACCTAAAATATTTTAAAAAAAGACCAAGAATTGGGATTTTAGGTCTAAATCCTCACAATTTTGAGTTAAGAAAAAATTCAGAAGAAAAAAAAATAATTATTCCAATAGTAAATATATTAAAGAAAAAAATTAGAATAACTGGGCCATTTTCAGCTGATACAATTTTTTTGAGAGAAAATTCAAAAAAATATGATGTAATTGTTGGCATGTTTCATGATCAAGTTTTAGCACCCTTTAAGGCATTATTTGGATTTGATGCGGTTAATATTACTTTAGGTCTGCCGTATATAAGAATGTCACCTGATCACGGTGTAGCAGAGGATAAAAAAAAATTGAATATCTCAAGTCCAAAAAGTTTAAATAGATGTATTGAAATTATAACAAAAACTCTTAAATGAAATTTAAAAAATCATTAGGACAAAATTTTTTGGTTGATAAAAATATAACAAAAAAAATTTTATCACTTGCGGATCTCAAAAATAAAGATGTTATAGAAATTGGACCAGGTACTGGTAACTTAACCAATGAAATTTTAAGATTATCACCTAAAAGATTACTATGTATAGAAAAAGATAAATTTTTAGTAAATAAATTGAAATCTTTATTAACTGATAAAAAAAATTTTTTAGTTATTAATGACGATATTTTAAAATTTAATATTAGGAGATTCCTTACTAAAGAAACAATAATTTTAGGTAATTTACCCTATAATATTTCAACTCAAATATTAATAAAATTTATTAAGATAAATCCTTGGCCACCTAAATTTAAAAAACTAATTTTTATGTTTCAAAAAGAAGTTGGTGAGAAAATTATTGCAGATTTAGGAGATAAAAATTATTCAAGACTGTCAATAATTACTAAATCAAGATTTAAGATTGTGAATTTTTTCTACGTATCAAAACATTGTTTTTTTCCAAAACCAAAAGTAGATTCTATTGTTATAGAATTTAAACCTATTGTAAGAAAAGAAATTAATTTTAAATCGATTAAAACTCTCGAATATATAACAAATATTTTTTTTTCAAATAAAAGAAAAATGGTTAATAAAGCATTTAAGAGACTTAAGATTAATAACGATAATATAGATATAGACTTAACCTTAAGACCTGAAAAAATTAGTGAAATCTCGTATTATAAAATTAGCGAGCTTTATGAAAAAGTTTCTAAATAAAAGACATTTTTTCTTTTTTGTGATTTTCAATTATTTTCACTATTTGACTAAAACAACATTCTAAATCTTTATTTATAACAACGTAGTCATAATCAAACCAATGTTTAATATCATTCTCATATTGTTTTAGCCTTTTTTCAACTGTTTGATTATTATCTTGATTTCTATTTACAAGTCTTTTTTTAAGTTCATTTTTATCTGGTGGTAAAATAAATATTTTTATTAAATTCAGCTCCTTAAATTTAGATAATTGTTTTGTGCCTTGCCAATCAATATCAAAAACAACATCATAATTTTCTTTGTGTAGTTTTTTGACCGATTCTTTTGATGTTCCGTAGAAATTGTCAAATATTTTTGCATATTCATAAAAATTGTTTCCTTCAACAAGTTTTTTAAATTTTTCTTCATTAACAAAATGATAGTCGACACCATCTATTTCATTTGATCTAGGTTTTCTTGTAGTATGTGAAATTGATATTTTTATATTTGGATATTTTTGACTTATTTTTTTTGTTATCGTGGTTTTTCCAGCACCTGAGGGTGATGAAAGTACAATATTGTAAACCAAAGCTAATTCCTCTTTAATTATTGGGACGACTTGCTTTCAATAAATTTTATTGCATCACCGACTGTTAATATTTTTTCTGCCTCACTGTCGGATATTTCTGAACCAAACTCTTCTTCAAAGGCCATTACTAATTCGACAGTATCTAAACTATCAGCGCCAAGATCATCAATGAAGCTGGCTTCATCTACGACTTTTTCTTCTTCTACGCCTAGGTGATCTGCTACTATTTTTTTAACTTTTGGACCAATTTCTTTTGACATGAATTTTCCTTATTTTTATTATTACAATCTTACTAAGATTATTAATACAAATTGTCAAGCCATATACATTCCACCGTTAACATGTATTGTTTCTCCTGTAATATAAGAGGCTTCTTCAGAACTTAAAAAAGCAACACAATTAGACACATCATCCCCAGAACCCATTTTACCCATTGGAATTTTTGAGAGAAGTATAGCCCTTATTTTTTCTGGAATGCTGTTAGTCATATCAGAAACAATAAAGCCCGGGGAAACACAGTTTATCGTAATATTCTTCTTTGCATATTCAATTGAAAGACTTTTTGACATACCAATTATTCCAGCTTTGGAAGCAGCATAATTTGATTGGCCAATATTACCTGTATGTCCAACTATAGAGGTTATATTTACAACTCTTCCTGAATTGCCTTTAAGCATCTTTTTAATAGAATATTTTGATAATAAAAAAGTTGATGTTAAGTTTACATCAATAACTTTTTGCCACTCGTCATCTTTCATTCTAAGTGATAAGTTGTCTCTATTTATTCCAGCGTTATTTATAAGCACATCTAATCCCCCAAGTTCTTCTGAAACTTCTTCAATAAATTTCTCTATTCCTGAATGAGAAGAAATATCAAATTTTTTGATTTTAATTTTACTAAATTTTTTTTTAAGATTTTCGAGTTTTTCAGAATTAGTCCCTGTTGCCAAAATCTCAGCATCTAAGGATAAAAATTTTTTTACTAATGAGCCACCTATTCCACCCGTAGCACCAGTAATAAGTATTTTTTTATTTTTTAGACTTATCATTATACTAGTTTTATTTCTTCAATTCTTGTTATGCTTCTGCTTGTTACTTTATCATTTGTTCTTTTAACAAGTCCACTTAATACTTTTCCTGGCCCAATTTCAACAAAATCGTCAATACCTTTATGTATCATATATTCGACACTTTCTCTCCATCTTACTTTAGAAAAAATTTGCTTATATAATAATTCTTTCACATCACCGTCCTTTTCAATAGGCTGAGCGTTAACATTGCTTATTAGTTGTAATTTTGGTTTTTTAAAATCTTTCTTTTGTAAAAGTATTTTCATTTTTTCAGCAGCTGGTTTCATAAGTGAACAGTGAAATGGTGCGCTTACAGGTAAAAAAATAGATCTTTTTTTTTCATTTTTTAATTTAATGCTAAAGTTAACTAATGACTTTTTATTTCCACTTAATATAATTTGTCCTGGAGAATTATCGTTAGCAATTTCACAAATACCTACCTCATTTTTAAAATTTTTTAACAGTAAAATTAGTTCGTCAAATTTCATTCCCATTACAGCTAACATAGCGCCCACGCCTTCTGGGACAGCTGCTTGCATTAACTTTCCTCTTTCGTGAACGAGTGTTACGCCATCTTCAAGACTTAAAGCCTCTGAAGCAACTAGAGCGCTATACTCTCCTAAGGAGTGACCAGCCACATACTTAACTTTTGAAAAATCGTAATTAAATTCATTTTTAAGAACTGTGAATATGGCAAAACTTGTAGTTAGAATTGCAGGCTGTGTTATTTCAGTTTTTTTTAATTCTTCATCTGAACCATTTAGAATAATTTTTGATAATTTAAATTTTAAGGCCTCATCTACCCTTTCAAAAATATCCTTTACAATCTTAAAATTACTTTGAAACTCGGATGCCATACCTGCTTTTTGAGAACCCTGTCCTGGAAATATAAGTGCTTTCATTTTACTTGATATACATGCTTATAATTAATGTTGAAATGACTTTTTTATAATAGTATAAAACCTGCTAAATATTAATACTTATTTATATGAATTTCTACGAGCATACACTTATTGCTAAGCAAAATCTTTCTCAAAAGGATGTGGATTCTATTGAAAAAAAATATGAAGACATAATAAATAACAATTCTGGCAAAGTTTTAAAGATTGAAAAATGGGGCCTGTTAAACTTTAAAAGAAAAATAAAAAATTATTCTAAAGGTTATTATTTGCATTATAAAATTGAAGGCGAAAAAAAAACATTAGATGAAATTAAATCGAAAACTAAACTTGATGGAAACATTGTTAGATTTCTAACTGTAAAATATAAAAACTTGGACCTAAAGACTGAATATTTTTCAAAAAATAAAAACTAATGAAAAAAAGAAAAAGAAATTTTAAAAACGCAAAAAATTCCTTAAATAAGCTTAGTCTTTTTCAAAAAAGTGATGCCAAATTTTCAAGAAAATGTCCTTTTTCTATTAAAAATGCTCCGATTATAGATTATAAGAATATATCTTTACTTTCTAAATATATAACTGAAACTAATAAGATTATAACATCAAAGATTAGTAATGTGTCTTTAGGAAAGCAAAAAAAATTAGCAAGAGAAATTAAAAAAGCTCAAATCCTTGGGATACTGTAAATAGTTATGCAAGTAATTCTGTTAGAAAATATATCAAAACTTGGGAAAATTGGAGACTTGGTAAAAGTCAAAAATGGTTACGCAAGAAACTTTTTATTGAAAAATAACAAGGCGCTAAGAGCTAATAAAGAAAACATTGAACTTGTAAATAAAAATAAATCTGAATTAACAAAAAAGAATATAGAAATAAAAAATAAACATGTTGAAAAAGCCAATAAAATTAAAAATAAAAAAATTAAAATATATAAAGCAGTTAAAGAAAATGGTGATTTGTATGCTTCGATCAAACCAAAAGAAATTTCTAAAATAATTTATGATGAGCTCAAGACTGAAATTGGACCCTCAGAAATAATAATAAAAAAAGAAATCAACAAAGTTGGCCAATTCGATGTTAACATTGTACTTCATTCTGAAGTACAAACAAAAATTTCCCTCTTAATTGAAAAATTAGATAAGCTTCAAAGTAAATAATTTTTTCCACAGGTTGAAAAAAAGGTGTGTAACTTAAAGTTTAAAATATTTATATATAGAATATTATGTCTATATGGAAAAGTTCGACTTATCAAAAAATCTTAAACAAAATCAAGAAATTCCGTCAAACATAGAAGCTGAACAACATTTATTGGGTTCGGTTCTAGTAAATAATGATATTATTGATGAAATAGCGAATATAATTTATTCGGAAAAATTTTATGATCCTATTCATATTAAAATTTACGAGGTTATAGAAAATTTGAATAGCAAAGGCATGATTGCAAACCCTATTACTTTAAAAAACTATTTTGAAAAAAATCAAGGTTTAGATGATGTTGGAGGAGTTGAATATTTAGTAAAGTTAACTAGATTTTCTTCATCAATTAAACAAGCTATTGATTATGCAAAAATAGTTCATGAAAATTTTGTGAAAAGAGAACTAATTCAAATATCACATAGTATAAAAGATGAAACTTTAAATTCAGATGAAGATAAATCATCAGATTTGATTATTGAGGATGCAGAAAAATCTTTGTTTGATCTTGCAGAAAGAGGTTCTTTTTCTCAATCATTTATGAAATTTAATTTAGCTCTTGATCAATCCATAAGTATGGCGGAACAAGCAATGAAAAATGACCAAGGGATCGTTGGAGTTCCAACAGGATTGACTGAGTTAGATAAAAATCTAGGTGGATTACATAAATCTGATTTAGTTATTATTGCAGGTCGTCCCTCAATGGGTAAAACTGCTCTAGCTACAAATATTGCGTACCACGCAGCGAAAAATATTCAAACAAAGGGAACCAAATCATCTGTAGCCTTTTTTTCATTAGAAATGTCATCAGAGCAACTTTCAACAAGAATTTTATCAGAGCAATCAAGAATTAAATCGAATGATATAAGACGAGGTAAAGCTACAGAGGAAGAACTTGGTCGATACATTGAAACTTCAAGAGATATATACGATCTTCCTTTGTATATTGACGAGACTCCTGCAATAACGATTTCTACTCTTAGTAACAGAGCTAGAAGAATTAAAAGGCTTTTTGGTTTAGATTTAATTGTTGTAGACTATATACAACTAATGAGAACCAGCTCAAAGCGAAATGATGGTCGTGTTCAAGAAATATCTGAAATCACTCAAGGATTAAAAGCCCTAGCAAAAGAATTAAGCGTTCCAGTTTTGGCATTGTCTCAATTATCAAGAGCAGTAGAGCAAAGAGATGATAAAAAACCTCAATTAGCTGACCTGAGGGAATCTGGTTCTATAGAGCAAGATGCTGATGTTGTGTTATTTGTCTTCAGAGAAGAATATTATGAGGAAAAAAAACAGCCGAAGCTAGGTTCAATTGAGCATGCTGAATGGCAGTCAAAAATGAGTGATATAGCGGGATTAGCTGAAATTCTAATAGGCAAGCAGAGACACGGCCCTACTGGAAATATTCATGTAGAATTTGAGGGAATGTATACTAAATTTAAAGATTTAAATTCCTAAGTGAAATAACTTTTTTCTTTTTTTTAAAATTTAAGATATATCATTAATTCGTCTATGTTTTTAAAAATTTATAGCAAATTAGTCTCGGATTTTCATAAATTTACATTAATATTAATATCAATAATCATATTAACATCACTATATTTTTCAAAAAATTTTAATCTAGATGCTTCATCTGATGCATTGTTATTAGATGGTGATAAAGATTTGAAATATCTTCGAGAGATTAATAGCAGATATGGTTCGAAAGATTTCCTTTTTTTAACATATTCTCCTGTAACAAATTTTACTGATGAAGATACTATTATAAATATTCAACTTTTAAAATCGAAAATAGAAAAACTTGCTTGGGTAGATAATATTATAACTATAATTGATGTTCCGCTCTTAAAAAGTAGTGATGAACCGTTAATGGAAAGATTAAAAAATTATAAAACTCTTTCATATCCTAATATTGACAAAAATAGAGCTTTTGAAGAAATACTTAATAGCCCCATCTATAGAGATTACGTAATTAGTAAAGACGGTAAAACGTCTGGTATAGTAATTTATTTAAAAAAAGATGAGCGATTAAATGAATATATAAAATTAAAAGAAAAATATTTTTTTGAGAGAAATAATAAGGAACAAAGCAAAGTAGAAAAAAAGAAATATAAAGAATTTATTAAAGAATACGAAAACTATAAAAATTTATATAATAAAAGAAATCATCAGAATATTTCTGAAATTAGAGAAATTATAAGCAAGTATGGTGAAAATGCAAAAATTCATTTAGGCGGAATTCCAATGATTGCTGATGATATGATGAGTTATATTAAAAGTGATATATTAGTTTTTGGTATTGGAGTTTTCATTTTTATAGTTTTAACCCTGTGGTTTATATTCAAAAACATAAAATGGGTTATAATGCCATTATTAGGATGCGCTTCATCTGTTGCGATCATGATCGGATTACTAGGATTAATTGGTTGGAAAGTCACAGTTATTTCATCAAACTTTATTGCGTTAATGTTAATTTTAAACATGGCAATGAATATTCATGTAACTGTGAGATTTCTTCAACTTAAAAAAGAATTTCCTAATCTAACAAAAAAAGAAGCTGTAATTACTGCGAGCACAAAAATGATGTTGCCAATTCTTTATACTGTTTTAACAACAATTTGTGCTTTTTTATCTTTAATTTTTAGTGGAATAAAACCTATTATAGATTTTGGCTGGATGATGACCTTGGGTTTGATGGTTTCACTATTTGTTACATTTTTACTTTTACCTAGCTTGCTTAATATTTTTTCTTCTGAAAATGAAATAGATGTTAAAGATACTGAAAAATCTATTATTACAAAAAACCTTGGTTCTTTTGCAAAAAAAAATGGATTAGTTCTTTTTATAATTACATCCTGCATAATTTTAGCAAGTGTAATTGGTATTTTTAAACTTGAGGTGGAAAATAGTTTTATTAATTATTTTGATAAAAAAACTGAAATTTATAAAGGTATGAAAAAAATTGATGATGAACTTGGTGGCACAACACCCTTAAATATTATCATCAAGTTTCCAGCAAAACAATCTAAGCAAAAAGAAGATGACGAATTTTCTGAGTGGGATGAGGATGTTGAAAATGAAGAGGATATAGCCAAATATTGGTTTACCAGAGACAAAATGGACAAAATTTTAAAAGTACATGATTACCTAGACTCTCTTTCAGAAATTGGAAAAGTATTGTCCTTTGGTTCAATACTAAGAGTTGCCGAAGACTTGAATAAAAAAGAATTACAAAGTTTGGAAATTGCAGTTTTATACAGCAAAATTCCTGATGAAATTAAAAGGGAAATAATTTTACCGTATATATCTGTAGAAGATAATGAAGCAAGAATAGCAGTGAGAATTAAAGACTCTTTGGAAGATTTAAGAAGAAATGATTTGATTAAAAAAATTAATAAAGAACTAAATTCAAAATTAGATTTAAATAAAGAAGAGTATAAATTGGCTGGTGTATTGATCTTATTTAATAATTTGTTACAAAGTTTATTTAAATCACAAATTCTTACTCTAGGAATAGTAATTTTAGGTATTTTTCTGATGTTTTTTATTTTGTTTAGAAATATTACTTTGTCCCTAATAGGAGTGGTACCAAATTTTATAGCTGCTTTTTTTATTCTTGGAATTATAGGTTTATTAGAAATACCTCTTGATATGATGACGATTACAATTGCAGCAATTACAATCGGTATAGCTGTAGATAACAGTATTCACTATATTTATAGATTTAAAGAAGAATTCAAAAAAATTAATAATTACAATAAAACATTGGATAGATGTCATAGCACTGTAGGGATAGCTATTTTAAACACCTCAATTACAATAGTTTTTGGTTTCTCAATTTTAGTTTTATCAAATTTTATTCCAACAATTTATTTTGGTATTTTTACTGGTATAGCAATGTTGCTAGCAATGATTTCGGTTTTAACTCTACTCCCAAAATTATTGTTAATATATAAACCTTTTGGTGAAGATACCGATACCTTTACACAATGAGTGAATCATTTGAAAAAATTTTAAATATTTTAAATTTATTTGACATTTTTGTCATTACAATCTTTGTTTATTGTGTGGTGCAATGTTTTGTTAAAGGATTTTCTTTAAGTTTGATCTCTTTTATGAAATGGGTCCTTTCAACAATCGTTACAATTATTTTAGTGCCTAAAATACAACCAACTTTGAGTAATTATATTGAATCTGATTTTGTAAATAATATTGGCCTTGGAGTTGTAATTTTTATTATAACTTTATTTTTAACAATTTTGGTCGGGAATGCATTAAGTAAAGCAGTCACGTGGACTGGGGTTGGATCAATTGATAAAATTTTTGGTTTATTATTTGGTATTTTTAAAGGTTACGTAGTTACAGTGTGTATATTTTCAATATTAAATTGGTTTTATCCTTATCAAAATTGGGGTATATCAATAGAGAACTCAGTTTCTTTTAATATTGTAAACAAAGGAAGTGAAATTTTAATAGAGGAATTTCCCTCTGGAGAAGATTTTATTGATACGAAAGAAAAAATTGAAAAGATGTAATTTAGATAAATTAAAGGAAGAATGTGGTATTTTTGGTGTCTCAAATCATGAAGACTCCTCAAGATTAGTGGCATTAGGTTTACATTCATTACAGCACAGAGGTCAAGAAGGTTGTGGGATAGTATCTTTCGACGGAAAAAGTTTTCATTCAGAAAAGCGCCAAGGTTTGGTTGGAGATCATTTTACTAATATCGAAACTATTAAAAAATTACCAGGTCACTCTGCAATTGGCCATAATAGGTATTCCACAACTGGTGAAACATCATTGAGGAATATACAGCCTTTTTTTGCAGACCTTTATCATGGGGGATTAAGTATTGCTCATAATGGTAACCTTACAAATGCGATTACTCTGAGAAATGATCTTGTCAAAAACGGTTCAATTTTTAGAACAACAAGTGATACAGAGACAATTGTACAGCTGATTGCACAATCAAAGAGAGAGAAAATATTAGATAAAATAACTGAGACTCTTTTTAAAATTCAAGGAGGGTATGCTCTTGTAATTTTAACAAACAAAAAATTAATAGGTATTAGAGATCCATTGGGTATAAGACCTTTGGTTATAGGAAAATTGGGAAATTCTTATATTTTCGCTTCTGAAACTTGTGCTTTAGATATTGTCGATGCAAAATTTATAAGAGAAGTTGAAAATGGAGAAATCGTTGTTGTCGAGGGTAACGAAATTAAGAGTTATAAACCTTTTAACAAAATTAAATCTAGACCCTGTGTCTTCGAATATATTTATTTTGCTAGGCCTGACAGTATATTAAATGGTGAATGTGCTTATGAGTATAGAAAAAGACTTGGAGCAGAATTAGCTAATGAGTCAAGTGTAGACGCTGATATAGTCGTACCTGTGCCAGACTCTGGTGTGCCGGCAGCGATTGGTTTTGCTCAGTCATCTAATATAAAATTTGAACTTGGTTTAATTAGAAATCATTATGTGGGAAGAACATTCATAGAGCCTACACAAAATATAAGAAGTTTTGGCGTAAAACTTAAATTAAGCTCCACAAAAAGCATATTAAAAAATAAATCAGTTATATTGATAGATGACTCATTAGTACGTGGAACAACATGTAGTAAGATAGTAAAAATGCTTTATAAAGCAGGTGCAAAAGAAGTTCACGTAAGAATAGCTTGTCCTGAAATAAAATATCCTGACTTTTATGGAGTTGATATGCCTACTAAAAAAGAGCTGTTATCGAGTAATAAAAACACAAAAGAAATTTGTAATTTTCTTGGAGCTACAAGTTGCAATTTTTTGAGTATAAATGGGTTATATAAAGCCTTGCTTAATGAGAAAAGAAACAATAATTATCCTCAATTTAGCGACCATTATTTTACTGGAGAATATCCAGTAAAGGCTTTGGATAAGCTTGGAAATGAAAAAATTACTCAACTTTCTTTATTGAGCAATAAATCAAGTTCTTAATTAACTCTATAAACTTTTTTAGAATCGTTAACAAAAATCATTTCATTATCTAAAAAAATTATATTACTTGATATATCAAAAGGATTTTTTTTGATCGAATTAACTTTCAAATTACTTTTCAAATCAATTTCAATGAAATAAGAATTATTTGAAATCAATAAAAGCTTATTATTTACAAGGTGGATATGTTCAATAATTCTTATTTTTTTTTGAAAATTTTTTTTAAATTCATTTTCTATTAATGAGTGAAGATTTTTAGAAAAAACAACAATACCGGTTTCTTTATCTATAACTAATAAATAATTGTCCTCATTTACTGTAATAACAGAATTGCCAGAAATAATCGGTGAAATATTTGATTTAATATTTAAGTCCCATATTTTTTTACCGTTTTCACCAAGCATAGAAATATTTTTATCGGATGAAACTATAATTTTATCATTATATATTGTTAAAGGCCTACCTCTAAAAATTATTTCACTTTCAGACTTGAAATTCTGTATCCAGTTAATTGATTTTTGATTTCTCAAGTTTAAAGAATATAAAGTGCCATTAGTTGATAGAAATAATAAATTATTATAATTATCTATTGCAAAATTACTCTCAAATTTAGAGACTGCCTCAGGTGGTTGTGTATAAAATTCATCAATTTTTCCTCCATTTTTAATATCAATTAAAATAATTTTATTTTTTTCGTCAGATAAATACAATATTTCATCAATAATTTTTAAATTAGATCTGAAAGGTACTAAATAATTTTTAGCCCAATTTAGTTTATTTTTTTTAAAATTAATTGAATAAACATATCCTAAATTATCAGCAGCAACAATTGACCCTTTGTTTATAATCAATTTAATAATTTTTTTTGTTTTTTTAAATTTTTTTTTATAGAAGTTAAATTTGTAAATAACCTTATTATCAGTTAAAGAAAATACTCCAATATTACCATTAAAGTCAGAGAAAAATAAATTATTATTATTAACAAGTATGCTTTTATTTATTTTAGAATTTGAAATTTTTGAAAGTTTTTTATAGTTTCCTTCGTTGAAAAATAGGACGTTGCCAATATTATTAAACTTGTTTTGATAACTTTGAGTCCAATTTTTAAATGTAATTAGTCTCCCTAGTTTTATATTTTGATTTAAAGTTAAATTTTTATCTTTCAATATTTCATTTTCTTTCTTAAAAATGAGTTCTATATTTTGATCACTAGTATCTTTTTTTTTTAATATATTTTTACTTCCAGTCCAGATCCCTGTTTTATTATCAAACGAACAATTATTGATTAAAAAAGCTAAAAAAATTAAATAGATAATTTTTTTCATTTGTTAATGGAATTTTCAAACTCTTTTGCTTTATTTAATTGGCCTGATGATATGTAATATCTTTTAATATAATCTGAAATTGTATTTTTCCACGGAGAGTTTGACTGGATTATTGGATTCAAATTGCTTAATAATACATTTTCTTCTATGTCGTCTCCAATATAAATTATTTTTTTAAAAATGAATAAATTCTTTATTTCTAAATCTAATTTAGTTTTTAAAATAATTTGATCATAATAAGATAAGATTTTATTTTTATCCTCAGTAAGATTATTATCAATTATTAAATTTAATGCCGATGGAGAATAAAAGGTATTTTTTTCAAAAACAATTTTTTCTAAAATTATAAAAGCTTCTTGGGATTTTTTATTTTCAATTAGTATTCTTGCTTTATTAAAATTTTGGGATATTTCAGCATTTTTACTTTTTTTATATTCATCAATTAATATTATAGATATCAATGAAATAATTAATAAAATAACTATCGATAAGATTTTATATTTATTATTTTTTAAAAATTCAGTAAAACTAAATTTTGGTTTTTTTATAATTTCTTCATCCATCATTAAAAACTGTATTTGTTACTTGGAAATTTATTTAATCTTACATCGGACTTAAATTTTTTGACCGCATTTTTAATTATTCTTTCTAAGTTAGCATATTTTTTTACAAATTTTGGATAAAATCCACTTGCTCCAAGTAAATCATCTGTGACTAGAATCTGCCCATCGCATGCATTTGAGGATCCTATCCCTATAGTGGGTATTTTAATAGACTTTGTAATTTTCTTGGCAGAATTTTTTGATATACATTCTAAAACAATAGAAAAGGCACCAGCTTTTTCTATCTTTTGTGCATGTTTTAATAATTTTATTTGAGTACTCTTATTTTTTCCTTCGACTTTAAATTTTTTTTTGAATTGTGGTGTGTATCCTATATGTCCCATCACATTTATTTTTGATTTAGTTAATATCTTAATAATATTTAAATTTTGTGAATTATTCTCAATTTTAATTGCATCACAACCTGTTTTTTTTAAAATATATTTTGCATTTTTAAGTGCTTGTTTTGGATTTTTATAAGTGTCTTTAGGCATATCAACTACAAAAAGTGACTTTTTAACTCCTAATTTTACTGACTTAGCATGATTTATCATTGTCTCTAATTTAAGATTATGAGTTGTCTTCATTCCATAAAGAACATTTGCTAAAGAGTCTCCAACCAAAATTAAATCGCAAAAGTCATCCAAAATTTTTGCTATTGATTTGGAGTAAGCAGTTAAGCAAACTATATTTTTGAAATTTTTTTTTTTTATAAATTTTTTTATTTTTAAATTCATTATTCTAATTCAATTGTACTCGGTGGTTTTGATGTAATATCATAAACTACTCTGTTGATACCTGAAACACCATTTATAATTTTATTAGATATTTGACCTAAAAATTCATTAGTAAAATTGTATTTTGCTGCTGTCATTCCATCTTCAGAGGTAACTGCTCTTATCAAACATGTATATTCAAACGTTCTTGTATCTCCCATTACTCCAACTGTTTTAATTGGTAAAAGTGCAGCATAAGCTTGCCAAATTTTATCATACAAATTATTATCAATTAAGCTATTGATAAAAATTTCATCTGCTTCTTGTAAAATTTTAATCTTTTCCTTGGTTATTTTTCCAATTATTCTTATAGCTAGTCCTGGGCCAGGAAAAGGATGTTTTTTTAATAATGAATTATCTAAATTTAAAGATTTTCCCAAATTTCTTACTTCATCTTTAAAAAGCTCATTTAAAGGTTCAATTAGTTTTAATTTCATTTTTTTTGGAAGACCACCAACATTATGATGAGACTTAATTTTTGATGATTTACTTCCAGTAGAAGATCGACTCTCAATTATATCTGGATACAGAGTCCCTTGTGCAAGATATTTTACATTTTTAAATTTTTTTGCCTCTTTTTCGAAAATTCTTATAAATAATTGACCAATTATTTTTCTTTTCTTTTCAGGATCTGTAATATTTTTGAGACTTTTATAAAAAACCTCTTTAGAATTAATTAATTTAATATTCAATTTATATCTTTTTTTAAAAAGATTATATGAATTTTTAAACTCATTTTTTCTTAATAGTCCTGTATCCACCATTATACATCTTAAATTTTTTCTAATTGCTTTGTTTATTAATAACGCTACTACACTACTATCTACTCCACCCGATAAAGCGCAAATCACCCTGTTATTTTTAATTCTGTCTTTTAAATCTTTTATCATTCTTTTTTTTTCTATACCTATGATCCAATTTCTTTTTATTTTGCAGATATTTAGAACAAAATTTCTAATTATCGTAAATCCTTTTTCTGTATGCGTTACTTCTGGATGAAATTGGATTCCATAAATCTTTTTGTCTTTGCTTTGTATGGCTGTATATTTTGAGTTAGCAGTAGAGGCTATATTTTTGAAACCTTTTGGGATTTTGAAGACTGCATCTTGATGGCTCATCCAAACCTTTGCCTTATTTTGGGAAAAAAAATTTCTAAATAGAGCTGATTTAGATTTTTGCAATAGAGTTGCTTCGCCAAATTCTCTTTTTCTTTGAGATTTTTTTATTTTTCCTCCGAAAACTTTTGCTATTAATTGTAATCCATAACAAATACCTAAAATTGGTATATTCATTTCAAAAATTTTTCTTGAAACTTTTGGATAAATTTTTTGAGTTACTGTTGATGGTCCGCCTGATAAGATTATACCTTTTATGTATTGAAAATTTTTAATTTTTTCAAATTCTTTTAAATTGATTATTTCACAATAAACTTTTAACTCTCTTATTCGTCTAGCTATTAATTTTGTTACTTGAGAGCCAAAGTCAATTATTAAAATCTTTTTTTTGTCTTTTAAACTTATCTTTGAAAACATTTATTTTTTTAAAACTGTGTCTAGTTTTTTTTGTAAATCAGAAGTTTTTTTACATAGTTTTTTACAGACGTTTTTAAAATCGTTAATTAATTTTTTTGTTTCATCATAATTTGATTTTCTAATTTTAAGTAAAGCTAAATAATAAATTGCCTCTTCATTTTTTGGATTTAATAATATCACTGTATTTAAGTTTTTTTCTTCAAGTTTATCTTGTTTTTTGAAATTGTAAATTTGTGAAAGAAAAAAGTAAGATTTTTCATTTTTTGGATTAAAAACTATATCTTGTTCAAATTTAAATTTTGCTAAATCATATTTCTTTTCATTGTATAAATTTTTACCTTTTTCAAAATTAGTCAACTCTGCATTTGCACTTGAAAGAAGAATAGTTGCAACTATAAAGAAATATATTAATTTTATCATAATTTATAATTAGTTGTACTTTTTATAGTTTCAACGCTGTGAACCATACTTTCATAAAACCCTGCTTTTGTAATTTTAATAAACTTTGATTTTTTTCTTACTTCGTCTAATTTTTGAGCTCCTATATAGCCCATAGAGGATCTCAAACCTCCTTGCAGTTGATAAATAATTTTAGAAATTTTTCCTTTATATAATACTCTACTTTCTACACCTTCAGGTACAAATTTTGATTTATCTTTAAAGTTTTTTTGAAAATATCTTTCTGATGATCCTGACGACATTGCTCCTATTGATCCCATTCCTCGATAAAGTTTGTAAGTTTTATTTTTTAATTTAAATATTTTTCCAGGACTTTCCTCTGTTCCTGCAAAAATTGAACCCATCATTATTGCATCAGCGCCAGCTGCAATGGCTTTAATGATATCTCCAGAAAACTTAATTCCGCCATCTGAAATAATTTTAATTTTTTTTTTATTCATTGTTTTTTTTACATTAATCAATGCAGTTATTTGAGGAACACCTATCCCAGCTACCATTCTAGTTGTACAAATTGAACCTGGTCCTATACCAACTTTTAATATATCTGCTCCAGCATTATAAAGTAATTTTGCAGCTTCACCTGTTGCAATATTTCCAACGCAAACTGAAGTTTTTTTAGAAAATTTTTTAATTTTATAAAGCATTTTTATTACATTAGTGCTGTGTCCATGAGCTGTATCAATAACTATCATATCAGCTCCAGTGTCGATTAAACTTTTTGCTCTTGTTAGCTCTGATTGTGAAGTTCCTACGGCTGCCCCAACGTTAAGTCTGACTTTTTTAACTTTTTTAATCTCATTGCATTGTTTCTTTATATTTAAATTTCTATGTATTACGCCAATTCCACCGTTTTTGGCCATAGCAATCGCCATCTTTGATTCGGTTACTGTGTCCATAGCTGATGAAATAAAAGGAACTTTTAAACTTATATTATCAGATAAATTAACGTTTATATTCGTATTTGTTGGTATAATTGATGAAAATTGAGGTAACAGCAAAACATCATCAAAAGTAAGTGCTTCTTTTATTGGTTCCATATAAACTTATATACAATTTAATAAATTTATAAAGTCTTAATTCCAGCGCAGTGTATATAAGTTTCTTTAGAATAATCTCTACTCGAATCTGGTTTAAAAAAATTCACTTTACAAAATTTATTTTCAGCCAGATTTTTGACATCTAAAAAATCTTTTCCATTAAAAAGCTTTGCAATGACAACTCCATTATCCTTTACTACTGAGCTTGAAAAATTAATAACCTCAGCACATAAAGCGTTTGTTCTAATACAATCTAGATCCTTATTTCCAGTTGTATCAGCGGCCATGTCAGAAATTAATAAATCTGCCTTGTTTTGCAGTCTTTTAATAATTTTATCTTTTGAGCCTTCCTCTAAAAAATCACAACAAATGAAATCTACACCCTCAATTTTTTCCATTTTTTTTATATCAATTGCTAAAATTTCACATTTCTTCAGATTTTTTTTTAATACTTGAGACCAGCCACCAGGGTAACTTCCTAGATCAATAACCGAACTGCAATTTTTAAAAAAATTAAATTTTTTATTTAACTCTAAAAGTTTATATGCTGATCTAGACCTATATCCTGAGCTTTTTGCTTGTTTAAAATACTGGTCTCTATGTTGTTGAATTATCCAACTTTTTGAACTTTTGTTTTTTTTCATTACAAAATATCTTCATGTTCATCCTCGGAATTTTCACCTTGATTTGATTTTTTATTATTATGGTAAGTTAAACATGCTAAAGGAATTGATAAAATGTAAAATAAACTAAATATTAATAAAGTTTCAAAAGTAAAAAACATTAGAGTTACTAACGAAATACCGATTCCTAATAATATAAAAACTGTTAATGCTGGTTTAATTTTAATCTTTTTAAAAGAATAAGTTGGTATTTTGCTTATTAATAGCAATGCAATTACTAAAGTAAAAATAGGTATAATGTAACTTTTATTTAATGAGAAGTTTATATCAGTAAGTTCTAAAACCAATGGAGAAAGTATTAATAATGCTCCTATAGGTGAAGGAACTCCTTCAAAGTAATTTTGTTTCCAAGTCTCTTCAGGTTTAAATTTAGTCAAATTAAATCTTGCCAACCTAAGAACACAACATACTGAATATATTAAAGTAATTGCCCAGCCTAATTTTCCGTATTTGTTAAGCTCCCAAAAATAAATTATAAAGGCTGGTGCAATTCCAAAACTTACAAAGTCAGTTAAAGAGTCAAGTTCCTTACCAAATTCAGATGTTCCTTTAATTAATCTTGCTATTCTACCGTCCAAAGCGTCTAAAATTGCAGCTAACGTTATAAAAATAACTGCCATTTTAAAATTTAAATCTAAAGAAAATTTTATTGAGCTTATTCCTAAACATACCCCAGCTAGAGTTAAAATGTTTGGTAAAATATACCTTGTTTTTTTTGACTCAACAATTTTAAATTTTTTTTGTTCCATTATTCTTTAGCTAGTAAGCTTTCGCCTGCTAAAACATTTTGTCCGATTTTAACTATTGGTTTTTTATTGTTAAAAAAAAGATCTACACGACTTCCAAATCTAATCATACCTATTCTATCTCCTTGTTTTAGATTTTGGTCTTTGCTAACTTCACAAACAATTCTTCTAGCAATTAGACCTGCAATTTGAACTATTATTAGCTCTTCCCCATTATTAGTTTTTATCTTGTAGTAATTTCTCTCATTTTCTTTGCTTGCTTTATCTAACGAAGCGTTTAAAAACTTTCCTGGTTTATAAAAAATTTCCTCTATTTTTCCCTCTATTGGAATTCTGTTAACATGACAATTAAATACATTCATAAATATACTAATTCTTGTAAATTTTTTATTTTCTAATCCCAACTCATCGGGTCCGCTTAACTCTGAAATATCTGTTATCAGCCCATCAGCAGGACTAACTAAAAATGAATTGTCATTTATAACAACACGATCTGGATCTCTAAAAAAGTAGTAAACCCATATTGTTATTAACAACATTATTGTTGCAAGGAAATTTGAGAAAACCCAAACAATAAATGTAATTATTATTGAAATGGCTAAAAATTTATAGCCTTCTTTATGTAGTTTTGGAAAAATGTTATTCATCATAATTGTCAATAAAGTTTGATAATTTCCATTAATATGTATAAAAATCTCACATAATCAAATTATTTTTATGGCA
>MDSW01122035.1_pt1 | contig 30782 bp, 31 predicted proteins | sample 811171 | NCBI WGS metagenome assembly MDSW01 (sample SAMN05326641, study PRJNA326480) | marine metagenome | isolation source: seawater | place: Atlantic Ocean: North West | collected 2012 | reverse complement strand
TGTTTGTTCCACCAGGTAAAAAATATTTTTAAGCTCATAATAGAAATTTTAAATCCACACAATTCTTAATTGTATTATTAAATATTAGACACCTTATACAATTAATATATATCTAAATAAAGGGATTCCATTAATTTTATGAAAAAATACATTGTTGAAACTTACTATACTTGCACTTTTAAAACTGTGCATACATTAAATAATTTAGATGACGTAGAACTCTCAAAAATTGACCAAAGAACTGATGGAGACGTAGAAGTTATAGATGTTAAACTAAATAATAGAAAAACGAAAAAAATAGGCGATGCAAAAGATAAAAAGCTTATAAAGCCTAAAAAAGAGCTAGAATTGAGTCAGAACATTGCTACCCAAATAAAAAATAATAAAGAAGATAGAAAAGACAACCCGGTAAATCTCAAGATAAAAAATAATGCTAGATTTAGAATGCCCGATAGAAGGAAAGGATATATCCAAAAAGCTCAGATAGGAGATCATAAAGTTTACCTCCATACTGGAGAATACGATGATGGTAAAATTGGAGAAATATTTATTGATACAAATAAAGAGGGCGAACTTGTAAAAGCTATGATGAATAATTTTGCGATAGCAATTTCATTAGGACTACAATATGGAGTTCCTTTAGAGGAATATGTCGACGCATTTATTGATACAAAATTTGAACCATCGGGTAATGTAATTGGTAACGATAGGATATTGAGCGCTTCGTCCATTCTTGACTATGTTTTTAGGGAATTAGCAATTTCCTATCTGGGTAAAGAGGATTTGGCACATACTCCGTCAATTGCAAGTACAAAAAATATAGAAAACAGTAATGGAGATGATAAATTTCTTAAGATTGTAAAAAATATAACCTCTAAAGGCTTCGTAAGAAGTAATTATGAGGAAAAATTAGTAGACCTATCGGATGTTAGGATAAATCTTAAAACCAAAAACTAGCTCTTTTTTAAATCTTTTTTTATACTTAATTCTTTTAATTGTCTTTCATCTACACTTGATGGGGCTTGCATCATTAAATCTTGTGCGTTTTGATTCATAGGAAAAAGAGTTACTTCTCTAATATTTTCTTTCTCAGCGAGCAACATTACTATTCTATCAATACCAGGTGCAATACCTCCATGAGGAGGAGCTCCATAATTAAATGCGTTTATCATTCCGCTAAATTTATCGTTAACTTCTTTCTCGCTATATCCCGCTATTGAAAATAATTTATACATTAGATCAGGCTTGTGATTTCTAATTGCCCCAGAGGATAATTCTATACCATTACATACTATATCGTATTGAAATGCTTTAATATTTAAAGGTTTATCAAAGTCTAACTTGTCAATGTTACCTTGTGGCATTGAGAAAGGATTATGGCTAAAAATAATTTTCTTTGAATTTTCGTCATATTCATACATTGGATAATCAACGATCCAACAAAACTCGAATTTATTTTGGTCTATAATGTCTAAATCTTGTGCAATTTTATTTCTAGCTATAGATAATATTTTCTCTATTTCTTTTTCCTTGCCACATGCCAGAAAAAAACTATCACCAATTTCTGCTCCGCAAGTTTTCATTAATTCTTTTAAAGAGTTTTCACTAAAAAATTTTCCAACAGGACCTTTACCTTTTATCCCTTTATCCTGTTCAATGGTGAAGTATGCTAAACCAGATGCACCCTGCTCTTTAGCCCATTTATCAATATTATCAAAAAAACTTCTAGGTTTATCTTTAGTATTTTTTGTAATTATAGCTCTTACAGTAGATCCAGAACTCACTAATTTTTTGAATATTTCAAATTTTACATCATCTCTTTCAAAAATATGAGTAACATTCTGAATAACAAGTGGATTTCTTAAATCTGGTTTATCTGTTCCATATTTTTCCATTGCATCTCGATATGGAATTCTTGGAAATTTTTCATTTGAAATTTTTTTTGATGAAAATTTTTTAAATAAATTAACCATTAGTTTTTCCACTACATTAAAAATATCTTCTTGTTCTACAAAGGACATCTCTAAATCTAACTGATAAAACTCACCTGGACTTCTATCTGCTCTTGCATCTTCATCTCTAAAACATGGTGCAATTTGAAAATATTTATCAAAACCAGAAACCATAATTAATTGTTTAAATTGTTGTGGTGCTTGCGGTAATGCATAAAATTTTCCTGGATTTAGTCTGCTTGGAACTAGGAAATCTCTTGCTCCCTCCGGACTAGAAGAAGTTAAAATTGGAGTTTGAAATTCTAAAAAGCCTAATTTTAACATTTCAGACCTTATGAAAGAAATAACATTTGATCTTAAAATTATATTTTTATGCATCTCTTCCCTTCTTAAATCAAGGAATCTATATTTTAATCTAATATCCTCAGGATAATCCTGTTCGCCAAAAACAGGCATTGGAAGTTCTTTTGCATTAGACAAAACTTCAACTGACTCAATTGAAATTTCAATTTTCCCAGTTTTCAAATCTAAATTTTCTGTGCCTGAAGATCTTTTTATCACTTTACCATAAATTTTAAGTACCGTCTCAGGTTTTGACTTCTCTAAAACAGGAAAAAAATCATTATTATTTTCAATTACGCACTGAGTCATTCCATAGTGATCTCTTAAATCTATAAATAACAAATTACCGTGATCTCTTTTTCTGTGTAACCAACCAGAAATATGTACTGTTTGATTTATTTCTTTTTCACTAAGTTCTGAACAATTATGTGTCCTGTATTTATTCATTGATTTAATACTTTTTTTATTAGATTAATATTAATTGATTTACCAGTAGATAAAGATAATTCATCAACTTCTTTAAGAAATTTAAACATTTTTTCATATGATCTCTCAACATTGTTAATAATAAAGTCAGAAATTTTAGGATTAATACTTATTTGTTTATCAGATAATGTTTTAGAAATAATAACTTTTAACAATTCATCATTTGGTAATTCAATTCCGATATATAAAAAACTATTTATTCTCGACTGGAGATCTGTTAGTTCAAATTTTAAATTTTTAATAGAGATGTTAGAGTTTATCAAAACATAATTTTCCAATTGTCTTGACTGATTTAAAATAGAGTAAAGTAACTTTTCATTTATATTATTATTAAAACTATCAATTATTAAACAATCGATGTTATTCAAATTTTGAACTATCTGATTGTCAATATTTTTTGCGTCAATTAATTTGATTTTTTTTATTTTTTTTTCTAATATTTTTGATAAGTGAGTTTTGCCAGAACCAGAGTCACCAAAAATATTAAGCCATTTGCCTGGCCAAGTTGGCCAACTCTCTATAAGTTTATAAGCAGAAAAATTATTACTTGAGACAAAGAAATCTTGTTCATAATATTTTTTTGAGAATGGAAATTTAAATATTAATTGATCCATGTTATAAGGTTTTTATAACCCACCTTTCATTGGTGAATTTCAAATTAATATTTTCTTTTTTTAATTGGTTAATAATTTTGTCTAATTTTCCCAAATATTTAATACGTATATTTATATAATCTTTATTGAATTCTTGGACATAAATATTTTCAATTGAATCAATTTTTTTTATTCTTAAGTTTAGTTTGTTCAAACTACTTTTTTTGTTAAGTATAAATTTTACATTTAAAAAAGAAGGGGTTCTGATATCAATTAAATTTCTTGATTTAACTAAATTAATTAGTTCTTTTTTTATTTCAGAAATAATTTTTTCGTTAAACTCGTCTGTGCTTAAATTTTGTTTTTTAAAATTCACACTTTTAGTAATATTTTTTCCTTGAATTTTTGCTTTAATATAAACTTTTTTTAAATTTAATTTTTCTTGTTCAATCAAAACTAAGGCCAAATTTTTATCTGAATATTCTTTGAATAAACTTGATACATCTAATCCTATCAAATTATTTTTACTACTACTTATATTTTTAATTATTTCTATATTTTCTAAAGGAAGTATAAACTCGATAAGGTTATTTTCATCAATTTTATTCCACCTTTCATAAAATAAATTGTTATTAAATATAAATATCCCATCTTTTTTGATAAATATGGGTAAAATGTAAAATTCTTTATCTAAAATCTCTGAATATAATATTCCTCGAGTATAAAATAAGTTGTGAATTTTTTCTTTATCAAATGTCACACTAAAGTTAACTAAATTTCTTTTACTCCGGTCATCAGCAATATCTGTAACTTGATAATATTTGACTAGTTTTTTTATAGAGGAAAAATCAATATCTGAAAGCTTATCACTGTCTTGTTTTAGCAGGATTTTATTGATCAATTGGTTAAAACCTTTTTTAATAGCTTTGTTAGCAAGAATAATATTTGAAATTTTCTCTTTTTTTTCTAGCTCAATATTATTAACATTAAATAAATTATTTTCTGAAAAAAGAGTTTCAGTTTTAAAAAAAACAATTAAAATAAATATTATTTGTTTATACAATTTCATAAAAACTAATTACCAATTTATAAATGAAAAAAATTGAAAATAGTTATAAAAAAAGCGGTGTTAACATTCCTTTAGCTAATAAGTTAGTTAAACATATATCTGAATTAGCAAAAAAAAATGTCAAAAAAACGAATAATTCACAAAAAAAAGATATAATTGGTGGTTTTGGTTCCTTGTTCGACATTAGTAATTTAAAAATAAAAGACCCGGTTATAGTTTCATGTACAGATGGTGTCGGCACTAAAATTGAGTTAGCTAATAAATATAAAAAATTTGATACTATTGGTATTGACCTAGTTGCCATGTGTGTAAATGATTTAATTGTTCAAGGCGCTAAGCCATTATTTTTTTTAGATTATATTGCCATTGGAAAATTAGATTTAGATAAATCTAAAAAAATTTTAAAAGGTATTTTTGAGGGATGTAAAATTTCTGATTGTAAATTAATTGGTGGTGAAACAGCTGAAATGCCAGGAGTTTACTCAAAAAATAAATTTGATTTAGCTGGTTTTAGTGTAGGTATTGTCTCAAAAAAAAAAATTCTAGATAAAACCAAAGTAAAGAAAGATGATATAATTTTAGCAATACCATCTAATGGATTACATTCAAATGGTTATTCATTAGTAAGAAATATTCTTAAAAAATATAAAATCCCTAAAACATTGAAAAAAGAACTTTTAAGGCCAACTAAAATATATTCGAAAGAAATTTTAAAACTTACTAATAAAAATCTTTTAAAAGCTGCTGCGCATATAACAGGGGGTGGTTTAATTGAAAACTTACTTAGATCTGTACCTGAAAATTTGAGTTTAAATATAGATCTTTCAAAAATTAAAATTAATAGAATATTTAAATGGTTAAAAAGTAAGAAAATTTCTGATAGTGAAATGATAAATACTTTCAATTGTGGGGTTGGCTTTTGTTTAATTGTTTCAAAAAAAAATGTAAATAAAATAAAGAAAACTTTTGAAAAAAAATTCATGCCGTATGAGATCGGTTATTTATCAAAAAGCAAAAGAAAAATAAATTTATCAAAGTCTTTAAAATGGTGAAAAGAAGAACCTGCGTTTTTATATCAGGTAAAGGCTCAAATCTAAAAAATCTTATTTTTAATTCAAGAAATGAGAATTTTCCAATTAAGATTAGTTTAGTAATAAGCAATAATAAAAACGCTTTTGGTATTAGTTATGCGAAAAAATATAATATACCTTTTGTTTTTATAAATACAAAAATTCAAAATTATGATAACAAGATTCTATTTAATCTAAGAAAATATAAAATATCTTTTATTTGTTTAGCTGGTTACATGAGGATTATTTCGAGTGATTTAATTAAATATTATCGAAAAAAGATAATAAATATACATCCCTCTCTTCTTCCGAAATTTAAAGGTTTAAATACTTTTTCAAGAATGATTAAAAATAATGAAAAAAAGGCTGGGTGCACTGTTCATTATGTAAATGAAAAATTAGATAGTGGTGACAAAATAGTTCAAAAGAAATTTTTTATTAAAAAAACTGATGATGAGAATATTTTAAAGAAAAAGACACAAAAACTGGAGTACAGAGCCTTTCCTGAGGCAATTATAAAAATTTTTAGAAACTGTTAATTTTTAAAAAAAAATTCTATTTCTTTTTTTGCATTATCGATTGAGTCGGAACCATGAACTGAATTTTTATCGATTGAAATTCCATATAATTTTCGAATTGTATTTTCCTCAGCTTCTTTAGGATTTGTTGCTCCCATCAATTTCCTATTAGCTAAAATTGCATTTTGACCCTCTAAAATCATTACCACTATAGGTCCGGACGACAAGTATGTGCATAGGTCGTTATAAAAAGGTTTTGATTGATGGACTTTGTAAAACTCAGATGCTTCATCTTTTGAAATATGAATTTTTTTACTATCTTTTATGTTAAGATTATTTTTTATAAAAAAATTCTTTATTTCTTCAACCAAATTTCTCTCAACAGCATCAGGTTTAATTATAGATAAAGTTCGCTCAATATTACTCATAGTTATCTTCGATCAGCTTATTTAATAATCTAACTCCAAAACCCGTCGCTCCTCTTGAATTTAAGGCACCTCCATATTTTGAAAAAGCCATACCGGCTATGTCTAAGTGAGCCCAAGGTGTTTTATTTAAGATAAACCTTTGTAAAAATTGAGCAGCTGTTGTTGATCCTGCGCCTCCAACATAATTTATATTTTGAACATCGGCATTTTTTGAGTCCATTAATTTATCGTAATTTTTATGTAATGGCATTCTCCATAATTTTTCCTCTACCTTTTCACCAGCATCTAAAATTTTTTTAGATAATTCATCATTGTTGGAAAATAGACCGGCATACTCTGAACCTAAGCACACAATTATAGCACCTGTTAAAGTAGCTAAATCCACTATGATTTGAGGCGTAAATTTCTTTTCAGTAAATGTTATCGCATCTGCTAAAACTAAACGACCCTCAGCATCCGTATTTAGTACCTCGATTGTTTTACCGCTATAAGATTTTACAATATCACCTGGTCTTTGCGCAACTCCGCTAACCATATTTTCGACGAGTCCAACAACACCAACAGCATTTATTTTTGCTTTTCTCATTGCAAGGGTCTTCATTAACCCTACAACAGCGGCAGATCCTGCCATGTCATATGTCATATCTTCCATAAATCTTGCCGGTTTAAGTGAGTAACCACCAGTATCAAATGTGACTCCTTTTCCGACAAATGCTAATGGTTTAGACTTATTTTTTGCTCCATTCCATTCCATAGTGACTAAATAGGATCCTCTAATACTACCCATGCCTACTCCAAGCAAAGCATTCATCCCAAGTTTTTTTAATTTTGTTTTGTCATAAATATTTACTTTTAAACCAATTTTTTTAAGCGTTTTTAGTCTTTTTGCATATTCATCAGGGTGTAAAACATTTCCAGGTTCAGAAACTAGATCTCTTGCGTAAAAGTTTCCTTCTTCTAATGCTCTAAATTTATCTTGACTTAAAGAAGATGTCTTATGTTTCCCTACAACTTTGATTTCAATTATTCTTTGATCATTTTTTGTTTTGTATTTTTTAAACTCATAAGATTTTAATTTCACTCCGTGAAGAAAATGACCAATAAAATTTTCACGTTTCTCTATTATACCAACAGAATTTATAAAATACGCGCTTTTCTTTCCATAATTAATTCGGTTATAAAATTCAGCACCTAAATTTTCAATTTCAACATTTTTTAAATTTTTTTTAATAGAAATTAAAACTATTTTCTTTTTTGAATTTACTTCAAAAACTAATATATTTTTTTTTAGATCACTATTCTTTAGTAAATCTTTTATATAGGCGAAATCACTATTTGTGACGTGCTTTTTAATATTATTTATATTGAATTTATCATCAACAAACAAAACAGTATTAGCGGTAATTTTGTCATTTGCTTTACTTAAATAGTCAATTTTTATGGTCATAGAATTTCAATAAGCTTCTCAATTGATTTTAGAGGTATATATGTTCAAATATATCAAATTTCAACGATAATTTTATCATTCTTCACTCTTTAGTTGAATTTATTAAATGGATGAATTAATTATATACAAATTATTCAAATGCTTCAAAATAAAATTTTTGGAAATTACTATAAAGAGGTTTTAATTACATTTTTTACTATTTTGTTAAGTCTTTCTGTGATTGCCTGGACAGTAAGAGCTGTAAACTTTCTAGATTTAATTGTTGAAAATGGATATTCTTTAGCCACCTATTTTAAATATTCGCTTTTAAATATATTTGGTATTCTTACTAAATTCATCCCGCTATCATTTCTATTAGCACTAACATTATTTATATTGAAACAAATTCAAGAAAATGAATTTATCATTTTATGGACTTCGAGTGTAAAAAAAATCCAGATAGTTCATTTATTTTTATTGATCTCAATCTCAGTATCGGTTTTTCAAATTCTATTTTCGGCCTTTTTAACACCATATTTATTAAACCAATCTAGACAATTATTGAGTCAAGAAAATTTTAATTCTTTTCTACCTACTGTAAAAGTTCAAGAGTTTAATGACTCTTTTAGCGGACTCACTTTCTTTGTAGAAGAAAAGTATTCAAATGAAATTAAAAATATTTTTTTAAGAGATGATAAAAATTTATTTAATAATATTTCATCAAATCAAAATAATCAGGTATCAAAAACTATAGTTGCTAAAGAAGGAATAATTGTAAATGAAACAATGGTATTACTTAATGGTCAAATTATTTCATCTAATTTAGAAAACTCAAAAAATAATATTGTAGAATTTGACCAATTGGATGTTAATTTAAAAATTCTTAAAAATAGAACAATTAAAGATCCTAAAATACAAGAAACATCAACTATTAATTTAATAAAATGTAGCATAGGTAGTGTCTTTGATAAAATTAATTGTAAAAATAATTTTTCATCGGAAATTTTTCCAACTTTGAATAGAAGAATTGTGTTGCCCATGTATTTACCATTATTAGCTTTAATTTCATCTCTTCTTCTAATTAAAAATAAAAAAAATATCTTTATAAATAATTTAAGTATTTTTGGATATTGTTTTATTTTATTATTATTCGCAGAAATAATATTAAAATATACAGGTATCAATAAATTTTTAAATTATATCTTTTTTTTGACACCTTTAATATTATCAATATCAAGCTACTTCTTTCTTAAATTAAAATTTTCAAATGAAAATATATAATTCAAATGAATAATATTTTATTTAGATATTTAATTAATGGTTTTCTTAAAAATTTCTCTAAGGTAATTTTGTTTTTTTTCTGCTTTGGTATTATCCTAAATCTTTTTGAAGAAATTGAATTTTTTAAAACTCTTAATGTTTCAATTTTTATACCTTTGTTATTAACTGTTCTTTTTGTGCCAAGTATATTGGTTCAATTATTACCTTTTATAATTTTTATCACTAGTATGAAGTTTATTATGGACATAAGAAATAATAAAGATTTACTCAATATCAAAGTTATTGGATTTTCTAATCTAAAAATATTTTTTATTCTTGCTTTTACGTCTTTTTTTATCGGATGGATTGTATTGTTTTTTATAAATCCAATATCCTCATCAATGTCTCAGTATTATGATAAAACTAAATCAAGATATTCAAAAGATATTGATCACTTAGTCTCTTTTAATAAAAATGGTCTTTGGATTAAAGAAAATTTATCTACAGGACAAAGAATTATATCGGCAGAAAAAAGAGAGGGTAAAGAATTAAAAAATTTAATAATTTATAATTTCGATGAAACTTATACATTAAAAGAAAAAATATTTGCTACTAGCGCAAATATTGAAGAAAATAATTGGATATTAAAAGAACTAAGAGTCCTCAATGTTGATAGTCAAACAACAGAAGAGGTTTATCTAGATAATTTTACAATGCAGTCTATGTATACTTACGAAAAAATAGTAAATTTATTTAAGGATTTTGATACGATATCTTTTGTTGATTTAATAACAAATTATGAAGGTTTGATAGAAAAAGGATATAATAAAATTTTTCTTAATCAAAGTTTACATGCAATGCTTTCAATGCCTTTTTTCTTGTTTATTGTGACAGCTTTAGCGTCTATTTTAATAATGAATACTCTCAGAGAAGCTAATAGAACAAAAATAATAATTTTTGGAATTTTTTCTTGCGTAATAATTTATTATTTAAATCATCTCTCAATTGCATTAGGTCAAACGAATAGAATTCCAATTACTCTAGCTTATTGGATTCCAATTATAGTAATAGGTTTATTTAGCTGTGTTGGAATATTACAGATCAATGAGAAATAAAATTTTACTATTATTTATTTTTATTTGTTTCTCAGGTAATCTGATTGCAGAAAATATAAATATTACCGCAAAAAATATTTCAATCGATAAAAAAAATGAAGTGACTGAATTTAAAGAAGAAGTAGTCATTATAGACTCTAAAAATAATAAAATAAAAAGTGAATTTGCCAGTTTTAACAAGAAAAAAGATTTTTTTATTTTAAAAGATCAAGTTTTAATAGAAGATGCTGATGGTAATATTTTAGAAAGTGATGAAGCTACATATGATAAAAAAAATGGTATTTACATAATAGTTGGCCAAGCTAAAATTCTCACTACAAATGGATATCAAGTAGACACCTCTGATGTAACATTAAATTTGAAAGAGAAAACTTTATTTTCAAAAAAAAATTCAGTTATCATCGATCCACAAAATAATATAATTTCACTTGAAAATTTTAATTATTTTTCAAAAGAAAACATCTTCAAATCTATTGGAAAAATAGATGTTAAAGATAACCTTAACAATTCATATCAATTTTCTCAAATATATTTAGATGAAAAGAAAAAAGAAATAATTGGAACCGACTCAAAAGTTTACTTAAATAATGAGGTATTTAAGATAAATGATAAAAATAAACCAAGAGTTTTTTCTAACGTAGTAAGTATAAAAGATAATAACACTAAGTTTACCAAAAGTACTTTTTCTTTATGTGATTATAGAGAAAATGATAAATGTCCTCCATGGGAATTAATTGCCTCCGAGATGAGGCATGATAGTAAAAAAAAGACAATTTATTATGACAATGCGATTATTAAAATTTATAATATACCAATATTTTACATTCCAAAATTACAACATCCTGACCCAACTGTTAAACGAAGATCAGGGTTTTTAATACCCTCTTTTGCTGATAGTAAAAATTTAGGAGCAAGTATAAATCTTCCTTATTTTTGGGCAATTAATAATGATAAAGATCTTACTATTAATAATAGATTATTCGCCTCAGAGCATCCTTTATTTTTAGGTGAATATCGCCAAGCATTTAAAAATTCAAATCTTGTAGCTGATTTTGGATATACTGAAGGGTATAAATCAAGATCTAAAAAAAATATAAAAAGTGGAGATAGATCGCATCTTTTCACAAGGTTCAAAAAAGTATTTGAAAATGTGGGCTCTATTCAGAATGATTTAGAAATTAATTTACAGCATGTATCAGATAAAAAATATTTAAAACTTTATAAAATTGAATCTAATTTAGTTGATTACGAAACTAGTATTTTAGAAAATACGATTGATTTCAATCATTTTAACGACGAAAAAAATTTTTCTTTAGGATTTGAAGCAAATTTATATAGAACTTTAGCTGACTCTTACGACGATAAATATGAATATATCGCTCCAAATATTGCGCTAAATAAATTTCTTTTTAGTGAAAAATTTGGTTATGGCAATTTTCAAACAAACTTAAAAATTCACAAATATGATACGAATAAGTCTGAAAATTTTTTAATCAATAATTTTGATTGGAGTTACGATAAATCTTTTTTTTCTAATATTTATGAAGGAAAAATTCTTGCAAAATTTAAAAATCTTAATTATGAGGCTAAAAATGTTGAAAAATATAAAGACGATCCAACAAGCGAAATTTACGGATCTTTAGGTTATTTAGCAAGCGTTGATCTTGTCAAAAAAGAGAATAAGAATTCTAGACAACTTTTAAAACCTAAAGTTTTATTTAAATTTGCACCAGAGTATATGAAGAAAGAGACTGGCAGCTTTGGACTTCAAAGTCGAGACTTATTTTCCTTAGATAGGATTAATGCAGGTGATAATTTTGAAGGTGGATCGAATGTCACACTAGGTTTTGATTATGAAAATATTAATGGTAATAAAGAATTTGATTTTTCATTAGCGCAAATTATTAACGAAAATAAAAGTAATAAAAATATGCCATCTTCATCAAGTTTAGATAAAAGATTTTCAGACATAATTGGTAATATTAAATTTGAGAATAATGAAAACTTTTCACTAGGATATGATTTTGCTGTTGACCAAAATTACAAAGAGATGAATTATAATAGTTTATTTACTGAATTTTATACGGATCAATTTAAGCTCAAAATTGATTATCTGGATGAAAACATTGATACTAGTAAAAAAGAATATATAAATTCATCCATATCAATTAAAGCAGGAAATGACGGTTTATTTGAAATTAGTAATAAAAGAAATCTTATAACTAATTCATCTGATTTTTATAAATTAAGTTATGAATATTTTAATGACTGCTTACGTGCAGGATTAGTTTATAGAAGAGAATTTTACGAAGACTCAGAATTAGAACCAGAAAATTCTTTAATGTTTACTATCACATTAAGTTCTTTTGGTTCTGTTTCATCACCAACATTTAGTAATTAAATGAAATTATCCTACTTTTATAAATTAACTTTTATAATATTATTTTTACTTTTTTTTCATAATATACCTATTTATTCTGCAATAAATAATAAAATAATTGCAAAAATCGGAAATGAAATAATTACATCATATGAATTGGAAAATAAAATTCGTACAATTTTATTCTTCTCCAAAAAAGAATTAAATCAAAATAATATTAATCAAATAAAACAAAAAGCTTTAAAGGAACTAATTGATAAAAAACTTAAAAAAAATGAAGTTGAAAAATATATGATCGAAATAGAAAACTCAAAAGTAGAAAATTATTTAGAAAATTTTTCAGCAAAATTTAAACTAAATAATGATAAATTAAAAAAATTAATGATACAGAATAATGTCGACTATGATTTACACTACGAAGATATTAAAATTAATTTATCTTGGCAATCATTGATAATATCACTTAATAGTAATAGGCTTGAAGTGAATGAAAACCAGATAGTGAAAGAGCTAAATGATATAATCAACGAAAAAAAAAATTTGTTAGAATACGAAATTGCAGAAATAGCTATTGATCAATTTGAAAGTTCCCAAGAATTAACAAATAAAATTAATGAAATTAAAAAATATATCAAAGAGTTTAGTTTTAGTGATGCTGCAATAAAATATAGTAATTCATCATCTTCTTTACAAGGAGGAAATATTGGATGGATAAACTCAAATCTTTTATCTGATGCATATAAACGAAAATTAGATGAGATTAATACTGGTGAAATAATCGAAATTAAGAGTGAGTCAAATCAAATTACATTAATTAAACTCTTAAATAAAAGAAAAGTTTTAAACAATGATGTTCTAGATATTGAAAAAGTAAAACAAAAATTAATTGAAAAAAGAAAAAATGAACTTCTAAATATTTATGCTAATAATCATCTTTCTAAAAAAAGAAATAATACAGTAATAAAATTTTTTAATGAATAAAAAAATACTTATAGTTGCGGGAGATCCGAATAGTATAAACTCTGAAATTATATTTAAAAGTTTCAAAAAATTAAAAAAATCTGAAAAAAATAAAATATATGTTATTGGCAATTATAATTTAATTAAAAAACAATTTAAAAAATTAAGATATAAGTTAAATTTAGAAAATATTAAAAATTTTAGTGAAAAATTTAACGGAAGTAATTTAAAAATCATTGATGTAGAGTTAAATTTTAAAAACCCATTTAAAGTAAAAAAAAGTGATGCTTCTAAATATGTTAAAAAATCTTTGAATTTAGCTCATAAACTAGCTTTTGATAAAACAGTAAGCGGTATAATAAATTGTCCTATAGATAAAAAGCTTCTGAGCAAGCAAAATATCGGTGTTACAGAATATCTAGCTGCAAAATGTAATATTAAAAATGACTCAGAAGTTATGTTGATTTTTAATAAAAAATTATCTGTTACTCCGCTTACCACACATATTAATATCAGCAATGTTTCAAGAAAAATTAATATAAAAAAAATTATAAATAAATCAAAAATAATAGATAATTGGTTTAAAAGAAAATTACATAAAAAACCTAAAATAGGAATTTTAGGTTTAAATCCTCATAATTCAGAGTTAAAAAATAATTCTGAAGAGAAAAAAATTATTATTCCTGCAATTTTAAAATTAAAAAAAAATGGAATAAGAGCATATGGTCCTATTGTGTCAGACTCAATTTTTATCAATGATTACAAAAAATATGATGTAATTTTAGGAATGTATCATGATCAAGTCCTAGCTCCTTTCAAAGCATTGTTTAAATTTAATGCAATTAACGTTACGCTAGGTTTAAAATATTTAAGAATTTCTCCAGATCATGGCACAGCAATTGATATAATTAACAAAAACAAAGCCAGTGATGAAAGCTTATCTCATTGTATAAATTTTTTAAAAAAATATAAAAGATGAGATATCTTAAAAAATCGCTAGGACAAAATTTTTTAATTGATAAAAATATAATAAGAAAGATTGTAAATTTAGTTGATATAAAAAATAAGAATGTTATTGAAATTGGTCCAGGAAATGGGGCTCTAACTGATGAGATTTTGAGTAGAGACCCCGAGTCCCTATCAATTATTGAAAAAGACAATCATTTTGCTCAGACGCTCAAAAAGAAATATTCAAAAATCAAATATATAAAAATTTATAATAGTGACGTACTAAAATTTGATGTTGAAAAATTAAGTATTACGGACTCAGTTATTTTCGGAAATTTACCTTATAATATTTCTTCTCAAATATTAATAAAAATATTAAATTTCAAAAAATGGCCACCTAATTTTTCTAATCTTGTTTTAATGTTTCAAAAAGAGTTAGCTGATAAAATAATTGGTAAGTATAAAACAAGAGATTATGGAAGATTATCAATTATATCAAATCTAAGATTAGATATGATAGAAAAATTTTTAGTATCTCCTAATTGTTTTTTTCCAAAACCAAAAGTCAATTCAATAGTAATTAATTTTAGACCAAAATTAAACAAGTCATTTAAAATTAAAAATATTAAAAATTTAGAAAAAGTAACAAACGTTCTATTCTCCTCTAAAAGAAAAATGATAAATAAAAATATAAGAAAGATATTGAAAGATAATCAAATTAAAAACATTAAAAACTTCAATATAAATTTAAGACCTTCTGAGATTAAGCCTGAAATTTATTATAAAATCACTGAGATGGTTGAAGGAAATTAATTGGATTTTGTTTATTGATTTTAATTATTTCCTCAATTTGCTTAAAACAAATATCTAGATTTTTATTTATCACAACATAGTCATAATCTTTCCAATGTCTTATATCTTCTTCGAAAGACTTAAATCTTAATTCAATCTCTTCTGTAGAATTTTGATTTCTTTTAATGAGCCTTTTTTTTAGCTCTTCTTTATTTTCCGCTATAAGAAATATTTTTAATAATTTTAATGATTTATGTTTTGAAAGTTTTTTAGTTCCTTGCCAGTCAATATCGAATAAAATATCATTTTTTTTAATATTTTCATCAACATTTTTTTTTAATGTACCATAATAATTTCCAAAAATTTTAGCATATTCATAAAATTTATTTTCGCTAATTAAGGTCTCAAATTTTTTATTATCAACAAAGTAGTAGTCTACTCCTTCTACTTCGTTAGATCGTGCCGCTCTTGTCGTATGCGATACAGAAATTTTAAATGAATTATATTTTTGCTGAAACTTTTTCGTGATAGTAGTTTTTCCTACACCAGAAGGTGAAGACAAAATAACTAAAATATTTTGATCACCTTTAATCATTAAAATTAATAAAAAGCTAACTACTTTTACTTTCTATAAACTTAATTGCATCACCAACAGTTAGTATTTTTTCTGCTTCGCTATCTGAAATTTCTGATCCAAATTCTTCTTCGAAAGCCATCACTAATTCAACAGTATCTAAGCTATCTGCACCAAGATCATCAATAAAACTTGCCTCTTCAGTAACTTTTTCCTCATCAATACCAAGATGATCTGCTACGATCTTCTTAATTTTGTTTTTAACATCGTCTGACATGAAATCCTTTCTTAAGTGTTTATTTTCTTAATAGATTAATAATTAGAATTGTCAAGCCATATACATTCCGCCATTAACATGAATGGTTTCACCATTTATATATTTTGCCATATCCGAAGCTAAAAAAGCTACACAGTTTGAAACATCTTCTCCGGAACCAAGATCCCCAGATGGAATTTTACTGATCAAACTTTTTTTAAATTCCTCATTAATTTTGTCAGTCATTTCTGTTTTTATAAATCCTGGTGCAACGCAATTCACATTAATATTTTTTTTTGCGTATTCAATTGCAAGACTTTTTGAAAATCCTAAAATCCCAGCTTTTGATGCAGCATAATTTGCTTGACCTAAATTTCCGGTGTGGCCTACTATTGATGTTATATTAATTATTTTGCCATACTTACTTCTAAGCATTTTTTTTATGGCAAATTTACACATTAAAAAAGTTGATGTTAAATTTATATCAACTACTTTTTTCCAATTATCATCTGTCAATCTTATTGATAGATTATCTAAAGTAATTCCCGCATTGTTAACAAGAATATCTAGTCCAGATAATTTGTTGTGTACCTTTTCAATAAAGTTTTCTATTTCAGAATGATGATCTAATTTAAATTGTTCAATATTTAAATTAGGATATTTTTTTTTCAAATTACTTAATTTTTCTTCATTTGTTCCTGTTGCAACTATTGAAGATCCTAAACTATAAAATTTATCTACTAAGCTATTTCCTATACCGCCTGTAGCACCTGTAATTAATATTTTTTTATTTTTTAAATCCATTTGTAAAATTTTTAATATCAGCAATTGAGTTAATTGAAAAGCAATTTACATCTTTTAAAGTTCTTTTTACCATTCCAGTTAAAGCTTTACCTGGTCCAATTTCTATAAAAGTTTTAACTCCAGACTCTGACATCTTAATGAGGCTCTCGCGCCATTTAACTGTAGAAAATATTTGCTCTATAAGCAATTTTTTTAAAATATCTGGATTTGTTTCTGATTTAGCTGTAACATTATTTAGTATTTGAAATGAAGGTTTGTTAAATTTCGTATTAATTATCTTTTCTCTCATACTATCTGCGGCAGGCTTCATTAAAGAACAATGAAAAGGTGCACTTACTTTTAATGGTATAGATTTTATTTTTTTTTCTTTTAAAACGTTTTGTAATAAATCCATCTTTTCTTTATTTCCACTTAAAATTACTTGTCCGTTTGAATTATCATTTGCTATTTCACAAACTCCATCATTTCCATTTTTAATTTTTAATAAATCAATAATCTCATTGATTTCCAAACCTAAAACAGCAATCATGCTTCCTTTGCCAACCGGTACTGCGCTTTGCATCGCTTTTCCTCTTTCATGTAATAAGTATAACGCATCATCAAACGTTAATGAATTAGAACACAACAGTGCACTATACTCTCCCAAAGAATGTCCTGCAAAATACTTAAAATTATTAAAATTGAAATTAAATTCATCTTTTAAAACTTTAAAAATTGAGTAACTAACTGTTAATATTGCAGGTTGTGTATTTTGAGTTAGTTGTAATTCATTTTCTGGTCCTTCAAGAATAAGTTTTGATAAAGAAAAATTTAAGTTTTCATCGGCTTGTTTAAATATTTTTTTAACGAGTTCGAAATTTGAGTAAAATTCTAAACCCATCCCTACCACTTGTGACCCTTGCCCTGGAAATAATAATGCGTTCATTTTTTATAAGTTTATCTGACTATTATTAGTATTGCTATAATTTTTCATTATAGTATAAACCAGCTTTTATAAATAATTAATAAATTTAATTAACTTAAAAAATTATGGCCTTTTACGAAAATACTATTGTTGCTAAACAAGATTTAGCTGAAAAAGATTTAAAAACAATAAAAGATAAATATAACGAACTTATTAACAGTTCATCAGGTAAAGTCATTAAAATTGAGGAATGGGGCCTACTAAACTTAGCTAATAAAATTAAAAATTATAAAAAAGGTTTTTATATTCACTATAAATTTGAAGGTAACAACAAAACCTTAAATGAAATTGAAAAAAAAATTAAAATCGATTCATCAATTATTAGACACTTAACTGTTAAATATAAAAAATTAGATACCAAAAATGAATTCTTTAAAAAAGATAAATTAAAATGAAAAGAAAAAATAAAAAATTTCAAAAAAAAGGGTCTAACTCACTTAGTAAACTAAGCCTTTTTCAAAAAAGTGATGGTAAATTTTCAAAAAAATGTCCTCTTTCTATTAAAAATGCTCCTATCGTGGATTATAAAAATATTAACTTATTAAAAAAATATATGTCTGATAATGGAAAAATTATATCGTCTAAGATAACCTCAGTATCATTCGGTAAGCAGAAAAAACTTACAAAAGAAATAAAAAAGGCTAAGATTTTAGGACTAATATAATGGAAATTATTTTATTAGAAAATATTCTAAACTTGGGAAATATTGGAGATAAAGTTACTGTGAAAAATGGATATGGTAGAAACTTTCTTTTAAAACAGGGAAAGGCTTTAAGATTTAATAAAAATAACCAAGAACTGGTTAATAAAAAAAAAGATGAATTAAATAAGAAAAATAATGAAATTAAAAATAAATTTAAAGAAATATCTAAGCTTATAAATAACAAAACTTTTTTGTTTAGAAAAGAGAGTAAAGAAAATGGGGAATTATATGGATCTATTAAACCGAAAGAAATTGCAACCCTTATAAAAGATGAGGCAAAAGCCGATGTAAGTCCTTCCCAGATAATTTTGAAAGATAGCCTTAATAAAATTGGATTATTTAAAGCAGAAATAAATTTTCATTCTGAAGTAAAAGCAACAATTTCAATAAAAATAGACAAAATACAATCTAAATAACTTTTCCACAGTCTTTAAAAAAAAGTGTGTAACTTTTCACTTTATGGCTCTGACTATTCTCATAATATAGATTTGTGGAAGATATTAAAACTATTCAAAAAAATTCAGATAATAAACAACCTTCAAATTTAGAAGCTGAACAGGCTCTTTTAGGATCAATATTAGTAAACAATGATATTATTGATGAAATATCTACTTTAGTCAGCTCAAATATATTTTATGACCCTGCACACATTAAAATTTACGAAGTTATTGAAAAATTAAATAACACAGGAATGATAGCTAACCCGATTACTTTAAAGAATTTTTTTGAGAAAGATAATATGCTAAGTGAAGTTGGTGGGACTGAATATTTAGTTAAGCTTACCAGATTTTCAAGTTCAGTAAAACAAGCTGTGGATTATGCAAAAATTATTCACGAGATGTATTTAAGAAGAGAATTAATTTTAATTTCTGATACGCTATCAAATGATACTTTAAATGCAAATACTCAAGAACAAAACGCTGAAAAAATTATTGAAAGTACAGAAAAATCTCTTTTTGATTTAGCCGAAAGAGGAACTTTCTCTCAATCTTTTTTAAGGTTTAATCAAGCTTTAGATCAAACTATTGAAATGGCAACACAAGCTATGCAAAATGATCAAGGTATTGTGGGTGTACCAACTGGTTTATCAGATTTAGATGAAAAGTTGGGTGGGTTGCATAAATCAGACTTAATAATTTTAGCAGGTAGGCCCTCGATGGGTAAAACAGCTCTAGCTACAAATATTGCTTACAATGCAGCTCAACATATTTTGAAAAGAGAGGAAAAATCATCAATAGCTTTTTTTTCATTAGAGATGTCTTCTGAACAGTTATCTACTAGAATATTATCAGAACAAGCAAGAATTAGATCTGATGATATTAGACGAGGTAAAGTAACTGAAGAAGAAATAAATAGATATATTGAAACATCAAGAAATATTTATAACTTACCTCTATTTATAGATGAGACACCTGCAATTACTATTGCAACTTTAAGTAACAGAGCTAGAAGAATAAAAAGATTATTTGGTTTAAATTTAATTGTAGTAGATTACATACAATTAATGCGGTCAAGTTCAAATAAAAATGAAGGTAGAGTTCAAGAAATTTCTGAAATCACTCAAGGTTTAAAAGCTTTAGCAAAAGAATTATCTGTTCCTGTGTTGGCCTTATCTCAACTCTCTAGAGCAGTAGAGCAAAGAGATGATAAACAACCGCAGTTAGCTGATCTGAGAGAATCAGGATCAATAGAGCAAGATGCCGATGTAGTAATGTTTGTTTATCGAGAAGCATATTATTTAGAGAGAAAACAGCCAAAATTGGGCTCAATCGAACATGCGGAATGGCAATCTAAAATGAACGATGTTAATGGTTTAGCTGACATTATTTTAGGTAAGCAAAGACACGGTCCAACCGGAACTGTTAAAGTAGAATTTGAGGGAATTTATACAAAATTTAAAGATTTAAGTAAAAATTAAGCTCAATTTTTTCTTTTGTTATAAATTAATTAAGATATATCTGAAATATTCTCATGCTAGCAGGTATTTATAAAAAGATTGTCATAGACTTTTCAAAAGTAACTCTTATTTTTTTGTTAATATTAGTTATTTTTTCACTTTATCAGTCGAAGAACTTCAATTTGGATGCTTCTTCGGATGCACTGTTGCTTGAGGGAGATCCTGATCTTGAATATTTGAGAGAGGTTAATGAGACATATGGATCTAAAGATTTCCTTGTTTTAACTTATTCTCCTGTTTCCAGCTTTGTAGAAAAAGAAACAATTTTAAATCTACAATTGCTTAAAACAAAAATAGAAAAATTAACATGGGTGGATAGCGTTATAACCGTAATTGATGTTCCTCTTTTAAAAAGTACTGATGAAAGTCTTATGGAAAGACTTAAAAATTATAAAACTTTGGCTTATCCAGAAATCGATCGAAGAAGAGGGTTTGAAGAAATCATTAATAGCCCCATATATAAAAATTATGTAATTAGTGAAGATGGAAAAACATCAGGTATTGTAGTTTATTTAAAAAAAGATGAGAGGTTAGCTGAATATATTAAAGTAAAGAATAAATACTTTATTCAGTCGCAGGGATCAGGGTTATCGAAAGAGGAAAAAATTAATTACAAAAAATTTATTAAAGAATATGAAAATTATAAAAATTTATACAATATCAGAAATCATCAAAATATTTCGGAAATAAGAGATATAATTAACAAATACGGTCAAAGTGCTAAAATTCACTTAGGTGGTATTCCCATGATTGCTGATGATATGATGAGTTACATTAAAAATGATATAGCTGTTTTTGGTGTAGGTGTTTTCATTTTTATTATTCTTACGCTGTGGTTTATTTTTAAAAATCTTAAGTGGGTAGTAATGCCTTTGCTGGGTTGTGCCACTTCAGTAATTATTATGATAGGATTATTAGGATTAATCGGTTGGAAGGTAACTGTAATTTCATCAAATTTTATTGCTTTAATGTTGATATTAAACATGGCAATGAACATTCATGTCACTGTAAGATTTTTACAATTAAAAAAAGAATTTCCTCAACTTTCTAAAGAAGAAGTTTTATTTCAAGCAAGCAAAAAAATGATGTTACCAATCCTTTATACTGTTCTTACTACAATCTGTGCATTTCTTTCCTTAGTATTTAGCGGAATCAAACCAATCATCGATTTTGGTTGGATGATGACTTTAGGACTCATTGTTTCGTTATTAGTAACATTTTTGTTATTACCTTCTTTAATAAATTTGCTTTCATCAGAAAATGAAACAGGGCTTAAAGACACTGAAAAATCTTTAATCACATCCTTTTTAAGTTCTTTTACAAAGAACAACAAAATTTTAATTTTTGGTTCGACATTTTTTATTATTTTAATAAGTATTTTTGGAATTTCTAAATTGGAAGTAGAAAATAGTTTTATAAACTATTTTGATAAAGAAACAGAAATTTATAAAGGTATGAAAAAAATTGACGATGAATTAGGTGGAACCACACCATTAAATATAATCCTTAAATTTCCAGGGAAATCTAATGAAGTAAAAGTAAAAGATGATGAGTTTGAAGAGTGGGAAGATGAGAATGATTTAAATGAAGATAAAGCAAAATATTGGTTTACTAGGGATAAAATGGACAAAATAATTAAGGTACATGATTATTTAGATTCCTTACCTGAAATAGGAAAAGTTCTCTCTTTTGGGTCTATTTTAAGAGTTGCAGAAGATTTAAATAATAAAGAGTTACAAAGTTTAGAAATCGCAGTTTTATATAGCAAAATACCAGATGCAATTAAAAATGAAATAATTTCACCTTACATCTCAGTTGAAAAAGATGAGGCAAGAATAAATGTTAGAATTAAAGACTCTTTAAAAAACTTACGTAGAAACGAATTAATTAATAAAATTAATTTAGAATTAAACTCTGAGTTAGGTTTAGAAAAAGATGAATATAAGTTAGCAGGAGTGCTAATACTTTTTAATAATTTATTACAAAGTTTATTCAAATCCCAAATTCTAACCCTAGGTATTGTGATGTTAGGTATTTTTTTAATGTTCTTAATTTTATTTAGAAATAGTGTTATTTCTTTTATAGGTATTGTTCCAAATTTTATTGCAGCTTTTTTCATTCTTGGAATAATTGGTTTACTTGGAATACCTTTAGATATGATGACAATTACCATTGCAGCAATAACAATTGGTATAGCAGTAGATAATAGTATTCATTATATTTATAGATTTAAAGAAGAATTTAATAAAATAAAAAATTATAATAAAACTTTAGACAGATGTCATAATACTGTAGGAGTAGCAATTTTAAATACTTCGATTACAATAGTCTTTGGATTTTCAATTCTAGTATTATCAAATTTTATTCCAACAATATATTTTGGTATATTCACTGGTATTGCAATGTTATTAGCAATGATATCTGTATTAACTTTACTACCAAAACTAATTCTTACGTTTAAACCATTTGGTGAAGAAATTGAAAAAATTGTATGATTACAAGTTTTTTTGAAAATCTTGTAAAGAACATAAATTATTTTGATATTTTTTTCTTTGCTATTTTGGTTTATTTCGTAATCCAGTGTTTTTTAAAAGGCTTTTCTCTCAGCTTAATATCATTCATGAAGTGGGTTTTATCTACTGTAGTTACAATTATTTTAGTACCAAAGTTTCAACCTGTGGTAAGTGAATTTATTCAGTCAGAATTTGTAAATAATGTTGGATTAGGTATAACAATTTTCATTTTAACCTTGTTCATAACAATACTTATTGGCAAAACCTTGGGTAAAGCAGTAATTTGGACTGGGGTTGGGTCAATTGATAAAGGTTTTGGTTTCTTATTTGGATTTTTTAAAGGATATATTGTTTCAGTTTGTTTATTTTCGATTTTAAATTGGTTTTATCCTTATCAAAATTGGGGTATATCAGCTGAAGATGCAATTTCATTTAACTTCGTTTATAAAGGCAGTGAGATTTTGATAGAGGAATTTCCATCTAGGAAAGATTTCATTGATACAAAAGAAAAAATTGAAAAAATTTAAATCAGATAAATTAAGAGAAGAATGTGGTATTTTTGGAATATCAAATCATAAAGATGCCTCGGCATTAGTTGCCTTAGGTTTGCATGCTTTACAACACAGAGGACAAGAGGGATGTGGTATTGTTTCTTTTGATGGTAAAAATTATCACTCAGAAAAAAGGCAAGGACTTGTAGGCGATCATTTTACAGATCCAGAAACTTTAAAAAAACTTCCTGGAGAATTTGCTATAGGACATAATAGATATTCTACTACCGGAGAAACCTCATTAAGAAATATTCAGCCTTTTTTTGCTGATCTCCATATGGGAGGTCTAAGTATTGCTCATAATGGAAATTTAACTAATGCTTTGTTTTTAAGGGAGTCTTTGGTAAAAGATGGAGCAATTTTTAGAACAACTAGTGATACAGAAACTATTGTTCAATTATTAGCAAAATCAAAAAGAGAGAAATTTACAGATAAACTTATTGATACTTTATTTCAAATACAGGGTGGTTATTCTCTAATTTTCATGACAAATAAAAAACTCGTAGGGGTTAGAGATCCTTATGGAATAAGACCTCTGATTATTGGTAAATTAAAAAATTCGTATATTTTAGCATCTGAAACTTGCGCGTTAGATATTATTGGAGCTACATTTCTTAGAGAAGTAGAAAATGGAGAAATTGTAATCATAGAAAATCAAGAGATGAAATCTATTAAACCCTTTCCAAAGCAAAAACCAAGACCATGTGTATTTGAATATATTTATTTTGCAAGACCTGATAGCCTCATCAATAATCAATGTGCATACGAATATAGAAAAAAACTTGGAGCTGAATTAGCAAAAGAAACTGACATTGATGCAGATTTTGTTGTACCAGTTCCTGACTCAGGAGTCCCTTCAGCTTTAGGTTATGCCGAACAATCAAATAAGAAATTTGAATTAGGCTTAATAAGAAATCATTATGTAGGGAGAACTTTTATAGAGCCAACACAAAGTATTAGAAGCTTAGGAGTTAAATTAAAACTCAGTTCAACTAAAACAATAGTAAAAAATAAATCTATTATCTTAATTGATGACTCTCTTGTAAGAGGTACAACTTGTAATAAAATAGTAAAAATGCTTTATGAGAGCGGTGCAAATGAAGTTCATGTTAGAATAGCTTGTCCTGAAATTAAATTTCCAGATTTTTACGGTGTGGATATGCCAACAAAAGAGGAATTATTGGCTCATCGAAAAGATAATCAAGAAATGTGCGATCATATAAAAGCTAAGAGTTTAAAATTCTTAAGTATTAATGGATTGTATAGAGCTTTGTTAGGACAGGACAGAAATTCAAATTATCCTCAATTTAGTGATCATTATTTCACAGGAGATTACCCTGTAAAACCATCTGATAGTTTAAAAGGTTTAAAGATAAAACAACTCTCTTTGTTAAGCGGTAAATCAAATAATTAATTTATAATAGATAATTTATTTTTTTTATCTAAGTAAAGGATATTTTTATTGACAATAACTGGTGATGTATAAATTTTTGTAGGTAATTTTCTTATTTGTTTAAAATTTCCATTAATATCTAAAAACAAAATAAAAGAATTTTTTAAAAAAATTACAATTTTATTATTTAAAATCATTAAATTACTGAAATTAGCTTGTTTTTTTTTTATTTTCAAAAATTTTGCAATTTCTGAATTTAAATCGTAGGAATAAATTATATTTCCATTTTCTAAATTAGTAGCAACAAGGTAATTATTTCTTGTAACCGTAAAAAGATAATTTTTGAGTATTATAGGCCTAATATCAGTAATAAAACTTTTCTTGTGAAGAATTGATCCAGTATCTTGATCAATAATGTAAGTATAAAAATTAGAAGATAAGACTAATTCATTTTGTCCATTCACAATTTGACTACCAATAAATAGATCCGTCGGATTCAAATCTAAAGATTGATTTAAATTTACAAACCATTTTATTCTCATATTGTCATTATTAATTGCATATAAAGATCCGAAGGTATTAATAAAAAAAGTCATGTTTTTGTTTAAAGAAAGATTGTTCTTAAAATTATTTTTAATAACTGTTTCCTCTGTAGGAATTAAATTTAAAATACTTCCATTATTTTTATTGAAGAAATATAAATTATTATCTTGATTGCTTGTAATTATTTTATTTTTGTAAATCTTGATATTAGATCTAAACGCAACATCATACTTTTTAGCCCAAATAACCTTATTTTGAAGGTAATTTATTGCGTATAGATATCCCAGATTATCTGAAACATATAACAAATCATTTTCGATAATAATATTTAATTTTTTGACAATCTTTTTATGTTTTTTTCTGTAAAAGTTAAATTTTGAAATTATTCTATTCTCCTCAATTGAAAAAAAAATAATATTCCCTTTTTCATCGGTTGAAATAAGATTTTTATTGTAAATTAAAAAATTTTTATCTATTTGAAATTTGGATAATTTCTTACTTTTTAAAATTAGTTTAAAATTTTCATCATATTTAAAGTTTTCTAAACTATTTGATTGGTTGTAGTAGATATCACTCCAAGATTTATTATCTATTGGGTTAGGTAATTTAAAATAAAAGTTATTTTTAATTGGAATTATTTTCTCAAATTCTTGATTTGAAAAATTTACATTTTCAAAATCTTTAAAAAATTCATCGTCTTTTTTTGTAACGCTATTTTCGTTTTTCCAAATACCAGATTTATTATCAAAGGAGCAATTTTGTAAAAAGATAATTATTAAAACACTAAAAACAAATTTCATTTAATTTTTAATTGGACAAAATTTCCTCTGCTAAAAGTTTTAATTTAGAGTTTTTTTTAATCAAATTTTCTAATAAAAGCTTGCCTTCTTCATTTCTAGATAATTTATATAAATAAAGAGCTTTTTTAAAATTAATCAAGTCTAATTTTTCTTCTGGAAAATCTAAATCTTGAACTATTGTAAAGTAACTTAAAACTTCATTTTCATTTTTTTCTAAATTTTTTTCAATAATAGTGTTGAGAGCTAAAACAGAGTAAAAAGCATTTTTACTTAAAATTATTTCCTTATATAATTTTTTTGCTTTTCCTTTTTCTTCAGATGATAAGTAAAGTCCTGCTTGAATATATTTTTCTGAAATAAACTTATTTTTTTTATCATTATCATATTTTATATATGTAATTAAAAATATTGATGCAAATAAAATCAAAAATAAAATTAATATTTTCAATTTATTTTTATTATATAAATTTAAAAGTTTACTTTTAAAATCTAATTTTGTTTCAATATTTTCTTCCATCTAAAAAATTACTTATCTTAGGAAATTTTTTTAATTTTACTTCACTAGTATATTTTTTTACAGCTTTTTCAATTAATCTATTTAGGTTTAAATATTTTTTTACAAATTTAGGATAAAAACCACTGATACCAAGCATATCATCTGTTACTAATATCTGGCCATCACAGTGAGATGATGAACCAATGCCAATTGTTGGTATAGTCAATTCTTTTGTGATTAATTTTGCTGCAATTGGTGATAAACACTCAAGAACTATTGAAAATGCTCCAGCTTTTTCTATCATTTTTGCTTCTCTCAAAAGTCTAGAAATATCTTTTTTACCCTGTCCTTCAATTTTAAATTTTTTTTTAAATTGTGGGGTATATCCTATGTGACCCATCACTTGAATATTTTTTTTTATCAAAGATTTAATTATTTTATAATTATTTTTATTATTCTCTAATTTGATAGCTTCACAACCTGTCTTTCTTATTAGAGTTTTTGCATTTTTAATCGCACTTTTTATATTATCATAGCTGCCTTTAGGCATATCAACAACAAGTAAAGATTTTTTGACTCCCATTTTGACGCTTAAAGTATGTTGAATAATATTATCTAAAGTAATTTTGTGAGTGTTTTTGTGGCCATATAGAACGTTCGCCATTGAGTCACCTACTAGAATTATATCCATATGTTTATCTAAAATTTTCGCAATACTTTTTGAATAAGCAGTCAAGCTAACAATTTTTGATTTACCTTTTTTAGAAAGAATATTTTTTATTTTTTTATTCATTACTCAAGTTCTATAGTACTTGGTGGTTTAGAGGTAATATCATAAACAACTCTATTAATACCTTTTACATTATTTATAATTTTATTAGATATATTATCCATAAAATATTTAGGAAACCTAAAATAATCGGCAGTCATACCATCTTCTGAAGTAACAGCTCTTAATAAACAAATGTTTTCATAAGTTCTTGAATCTCCCATCACTCCAACGGTTTTGATTGGCAACAAAGCAGCATACGCTTGCCATATTTTATCATAAAGATCTGTTTCAATTAACTGATTAATAAAAATGCTATCTGCTTCTTGAAGAATTCTTACCCTTTCAGAGGTTATGTTTCCAATAATTCTTATGCCTAATCCAGGCCCAGGAAACGGATGTTTTAAATTAATACTTTTAATTAATCCTAAAGATTTACCCAGAGCTCTAACCTCATCTTTAAAAAATTCTTTAAGAGGTTCAATTAATTTTAAATTCATTTTTTTAGGCAAACCACCAACATTATGATGGGATTTAATCTTTGAAGTTTTACTGCCTGTGGAAGATTTGCTCTCAATAATATCTGGATAAAGAGTGCCTTGCGCTAGATATTTTAAATTTTTATATTTTTTTGATTCTTTTTCAAAGACTTTTATGAATAATTTTCCAATAATTTTTCTTTTTTCTTCAGGATTTGAAATATTTTTTAATTTACTTAAAAATAGTTTTGAAGCATTTATAAGTTTTACATTAAGTTTGTATTTTTTTCTGAAAATTTTGTGTGTAAATTTAAACTCATCTTTTCTCATTAATCCTGTATCGACCATAATACAAATTAGATTTTTCTTTATTGCTTTATTTATTAAAAGGGCAACCACACTACTATCAACACCACCTGATAATGCACATATTACTCTATCTTTTTTAACTGTATCCTTTATTTCTTTTACTAACCTTTCTTTTTCATTAGTAATATTCCAGCTCTTTTTAATTTTACATATTGAAAATAAAAAATTTCTAAATATCTGTATTCCATTGTCAGTATGGGTAACTTCTGGATGAAATTGAACACCATAAATTTTATTTTTAGAATTCTCAATTATTGTTAGTTTTGAGTTTTTTGTGGAAGCTATAATCTTAAAATTTTTTGGTAATTTCACAACCGCATCTTCATGACTCATCCAAACCGATTTTTTTGAACTTAAAAATTTATTTGTTAAAAGTGACTTATTTTTTTTATATAAAAAAGCTCTTCCGAATTCCCTTCTTTTTTTGGAAGGTTTAATTTTGCCTCCAAATACTTTAGCAATTAATTGTAGACCATAACAAATACCCAATATTGGTATTTTTTTTTTAAATATTTCTTTTGGTATGCTTTGAAAATTTCTTTCTGTAACAGTTGAAGGGCCGCCTGATAAGACCAAACCTTTAATATTATTGAAATTTTTAATTTTTATAATCTCTTTTGGTGTTACAATTTCAGAATAAACACCTAGATCTCTTATTCTTCTAGCAATTAGCTTTGTTACCTGTGATCCAAAATCAATGATAATTACTTTATTTTTTTCATTTTGAAATTGCATTTATTTTTTAGATAAATTTTCAATTTCAACTTTCAAATCATTACTTTGGTTGCAAAAATTTCTGCATATAGATTTAAGTCTTTCATTCAACTCTTTACTTTTTTTATAATCTGAGGAAATTAATTTTAATTTAGCAAGATAATAAATTGCCTCCTCATTTTTTGGATTTAAAAGCATTACTGTGTTTAAATTTTTTTCCTCTAAATTTTTTTTATCTTGTTTATTAAATATTTTCGATAAATAAAGGTAAGATAATTCGCTTTTAGGATTAAAAACAATATCTTGTTCAAATTTGAATTTTGCATCATCAAGCTTATTTTTATTGAATAAATTAATTCCTTCTTTCAGATATTCCGATTTAGCTAATACATTATTTTGTAACAAAAATAAGATAACTAAAACTTTAGTAATCAATTTTGTCATAATTTATAATTTATAGTTTTCTGGGTCATTTCTACACTGTGAACCATGCTTTCGTAAAATCCTGCCTTTGTTATTTTTACAAATTTAGCCCTTTTATTTATATCTTTTAAATTTTTAGCTCCAATATATCCCATTGAAGATCTCAATCCACCTTGCAATTGATAAATAATTTTTGATACTTTTCCTTTATATTCTACTCGGCCTTCAACTCCTTCAGGTACAAATTTTGATTTGTCTTTAAAGTTTTTTTGAAAATATCTGTTAGCTGAACCTGATGACATTGCCCCTATTGATCCCATACCTCGATATTGTTTGTAGATTTTTTTATTTAACTTAAATTTTTTTCCTGGACTTTCTTCAGTACCAGCAAATATTGAACCCATCATTATAGCATCAGCTCCAGCAGCTAATGCTTTTGCAATATCTCCAGAAAATTTTATTCCCCCATCGGAGATAATTTTAATATTTCTTTTTTTTAATGCTTTTTTCACTTCCATTATAGCAGATATTTGTGGAACGCCGATACCTGAAACCATCCTTGTTGTACAAATAGAACCTGGACCAATACCAACTTTTATTATATCCGCACCTGAATTATATAATTTTATAGCAGCTTCACCTGTAGCAATATTTCCAACACAAATTGGTACATCTTTTACAATTCTTTTTAATCTATCAAGAGTTTTTAAAACTTTTTCACTGTGTCCGTGGGCTGTATCTATCACAATTAAATCAACTCCATTTGAAACTAAAAATCTTGCTCTATCTAAATCTTCTTTATTTGTTCCAATGGCTGCGCCAACGTTTAACTTTTCATTCTTTACCTTTTTTATCTCATTAGACTGTTGGTTAATATTTAAGTTTCTATGAATTATGCCCATCCCCCCTTCTTTTGCTATTGCTATCGCCATTTTAGACTCTGTAACTGTATCCATAGCTGAACTCAAAAATGGAACTTTAAGAGAAATTTTTTTTGTAAGCTTTAGATTTATATTTGTATTTGCTGGTAGAACCGAAGAATACTTCGGGAGCAACAAAACATCATCAAAGGTTAATGCTTCTTTAATTGTATCCATATAAACTTATATACAATTTATAAAATTTATAAAGACTT
>MDSW01187885.1_pt1 | contig 30783 bp, 40 predicted proteins | sample 811171 | NCBI WGS metagenome assembly MDSW01 (sample SAMN05326641, study PRJNA326480) | marine metagenome | isolation source: seawater | place: Atlantic Ocean: North West | collected 2012 | reverse complement strand
TTAGTTGCTTTTCTTCAAGCTTATGTTTTTGCAATTTTAACATGTATCTATTTAAATGATGCATTAAATTTACACCATTAATAACAATAGGAGGATATAATGGAATTAGAAGCAGCAAAAATGATAGGAGCTGGTCTTGCAGCAATAGCACTTGCAGGAGCTGGAGTTGGAATTGGAATTATCTTCGGAAATTACCTTTCAGGAGCAATGAGGAACCCGTCAGCAGCGCAAAAACAGTTTCCAAATCTACTTTTAGGATTTGCACTTGCAGAAGCTACTGGATTATTTGGATTGGTAGTTGCTTTAATTATTTTATTTGCATTTTAATTAATGTTAAAAAAAATAATTTTTAAAATACTATTTTTATTGATCCTGCTCTTTAGTAAAGCACATGCTGCTGAGAGTAGTGGTATGCCACAACTCGATCCCAAATTTTGGTTTTCACAAATATTTTGGCTTATAATTACTTTTGGTTTTTTATTTATATTCTTATCAAGAATAATACTGCCTAGGGTGAGTGATAATCTTGAAAAAAGAAAATCGCAAATAAAAGAAAATATCGGAGCAGCTGAAAAATATAGATTTGAAAGTGATGAAAAAATAAAAGAATTTGAAAAAATTATTTTAGATAGCAAAATTAAAGCTAAAAATATCTATAATGATGCAAGACAAAAAATAATAGAAGATTTAGATAAAAAAAGAGAAACTCTTGAAAATGAAATTAATTCAGAAATAGAAAATGCAGAAAAAGAAATTATAGACTTAAAATCTAATTCTTCTAAAAAAATTAATGATATTGCAGTAGAGACCTGCGGTGATCTAATTAAACAATTGGTCGGTGTTCAGGCAAATAATAGCAGCATTACAGCAATTGTTGATGATTTATCAAAAAAAACTAAGGATTGATTAAAATGGAATTAGATTCAACATTTTGGGTAGCAGTATCTTTTTTGTTGTTCATTATTTTATTGGTCTATTTTAAGATTCCTCAAAAAGTAAATGAATTGTTGTCAAAGATGATTGAAGACATTGGGAAAGAAATTGATGAGAGTGAAAAATTAAGATCAGAGTCCAGATCAATGCTTGACAAGTCTCAAAGCAAGCTCTCAACAGCCAAAGATGAAAGTAATAAAATTCTTGATACAGCTAAAAAAGATGCTGAAAAGCTAGTAATAGAAATGAATGACAAATTTTTTAAATCATCAGAATTAAAAAAAACTAATGCACAAAAAAAAATTAATCAAATGAAGGAAGCGGCATTAAAAGAAATTAAAGACAACTCCGTAAAATTGGCTATTGAATCGGTTAAAAAAGCTATAAGTACATCAGTAGATAAATCAAAATTGGACGAACTTTTCGAAAAGAATTTAGATGAAACAAAATCTGAATTAAAAAAAATAATCAATTAAATAAAATTAAATCTCGTTACTTAAGATAAAATGAGATAAATTGCAAAAATGAAATCTTTAATTATTGGTTCTGGATTTGGTGGTATTGCTGCAGCTTTAAGATTGAGAGCTAAAAAACACGAAGTTACAATAGTTGAAAAACACCAAGATTTAGGTGGGAGAGCTAGAGTATTTGAGAGAAATGGATTTAAATTTGATGCTGGACCAACTGTTATAACAGCTCCTCATTTAATTACTGAATTATTTGAATTATTTAATAAAAAATCAAATGATTACATAAATATAAGACCTCTTAATATTTGGTATAGGTTTTTGTTCGAGGATGGATATCATTTCGATTATTCCGGCGATGAAAATGAGATGGAAAGGCAAATAAAAAATTTAAGTAAAAGCGACTTAGAAGGTTATAGAAAATTAGTAAATTTTACTCAGAAAATCTTCGATAAAGGATTTACCGAGCTCGCTGATGTCCCATTTGATAACCCCAATTTCATGTTAAAGCAAATCCCGGCCTTACTAAGTTTAAAAAGTTATAAATCTGTTTACTCATTAGTCTCTACATTTATTAAAAATGAAAAAATTAGAAGAATGCTGAGTATGCATCCTTTATTGGTTGGGGGAAATCCATTTACAACAACCTCGATCTATGGATTAATTTTGTACTTAGAGAAAAAATGGGGAATACATTATTCAATGGGAGGAACAGGAAACATTATAAAGGGTTTTGAGAAATTAATGAACGAAGTTGGAATAAAAATAATTAAAGGAAAAGAAGTATTAAAAATAATATCAAATAAAAAAAAAGTTAAAGGGGTGCAATTAAATGATCAGACAAGCATTGAGATAGATAATTTAATTTGTAATGCTGACCCTCCTGGTGTTTATGAAAAAATGTTTAATGGAAATAAAAACGATACATTCTTATTTAATTGGAAAAAAAAAAGAATGGAATACTCAATGGGATTATTTGTGTATTATTTTGGAACGAAAAAAATTTATGAAAACGTACAACACCACACAATAAAATTCGGAAATAAATATAAAGAACATTTAGATGATATATTTAATAATAAAAAATTGAATAATGATATAAGTTATTATCTTCATAGACCTTCAGCTACAGATAAATCTATGGCACCTGCTAAACATGACTGTTATTACGTTTTAGTTCCAGTTCCAAACAATCAATCAAAAATTAATTGGTCTGTGGAGGGAGAAAAAATGAAAAATTTAGTAATTAACAAAATGGAAAAAGATTTAATGCCCAATCTAAAAGAGAATATTGTCGAAGATTTTTTTTTAACTCCTGATTATTTTGAGAAAGAACTAAATACAAAATATGGTTCTGGATTTTCAATCCAGCCAAAATTTTCACAGTCAGCATATTTTAGATATCATAATAAATCAGAAATATATGATGGTCTCTATTTTGTTGGAGCAGGAACTCATCCTGGCGCAGGTGTACCAGGAGTTCTTTCTTCTGCAAAAGTTCTTGATAAAATTATATAATGAGTAAAAATCTTTTATCTATTCATGCAAAATCATTTAGTTGGGCGGGGTTTTTTTTACCAAAGAAAATATATAAGAGTTGTTCTGACCTATATGATTTCTGCAGAACATTAGATGATATTGTTGATCAAGATCTCCCACTTAATGAAAAACTAAAAGAATTTAAAAATTTTAAAACAGACTTCGAAAATAGAAATTTCAAAAATAAAGATATCAAAAAAATATATTTTCTTATTCAAAATTTCAATATTGATCATAATATTATAAAAGATTTATTCGATGGTGTAGAAACGGACTTAAAGGAAATAGTAACTTTTAATACCAAAAAGGAATTAATAATTTATTCTTATAGAGTCGCTGGAACTGTTGGATTAATGATGGCTAAGATATTAAACGTCAAATCCAAAAATTCATTAAAATCTGCCATTGATCTAGGAATTGGAATGCAATTAACCAATATAGCTAGAGATGTAATTGAGGACCAGAATAGAAATAGAAATTATATAACTTCAAATTTTGAGTCAATAAAAGATACAATAAATTTTGCTGACATTTTTTATGAAAGATCTTTTAAAGCTATAAGTGAAATACCTTTTTTTAGTAGATTTGCTATATTAGTGGCAAGAAGAATATACAGAGAAATAGGTTATGAGATTTTAAAAAAAAAAAATATGAAAAATTATGAAACAGCTGGAAAAATTTTTGTATCAAATTTTAAAAAAATTAATCAAACCTTTCTTAGTATTTTTGATCTATTCAGGTTATATTATGCAAAATCAGATGAAGAGATCTATAGAAATGAGCACCTGTTCATAAAAGAAGAAATTAATTTAGATGAAAGAATATGATTATATTATTATCGGTGGCGGGTGTGCCGGATTATCATTAGCTTATGAATTACAGATTCATAAAAAATTAGAAAATAAAACTTTAGCAATTATAGAACCTAGATCTCAATATAAAAAAGATAGAACTTGGTCATTTTGGAAAGTTATTTCTCATAATTTTGATGATTGTGTAGAAAAAACTTGGAAAGATTTTTCAATAAATATCCCTTCCAATACAAATTTTATAGAATGTAACGATTACCCATACCAAAGTATTAATAGTGGTTCATTTTATAAAAAAATTAATACAAAACTAAAAGAGAATAAAAATATCAAATTTTTTAAAGATATTAATGAATTAAATACAAAAAATTCATTTATATTTAATAGTGTATCATTACCAATAAAAAATAATCAAAATAATATATGGCAACATTTCTGTGGGGTAGAAATTGAAACAAAAAATAATATTTTTGATGACACTATTCTCAATTTAATGGATTTTGATTGTGAACAAAGAAAAGGTGTTCATTTTTTTTATACTCTTCCATATTCAAAAAATAAGGCCTTAGTTGAAACAACGTGGTTATCAAAAATGTCGAATGATGAAAAAGATTATGACAAACAACTTAAAGTTTACATCGAAAATAATTTAAAAATTAAAAGTTATAATATTATATATAAAGAAGTAGGTGCAATTCCACTTTTCTATCCATCAAATCTAAATGAAAATAATATCATGAATATTGGAACAGCGGGAGGAATGACGCGACTTAGCACAGGTTATACTTTTTTAAACATCCAAGAACAAAGTAAATATATAAGAGAAAATATTGAAAATATTTCAAAATTAAAAAAGTATGAAATAAGCAAAAAATACCAGTTTTTAGATAAAATTTTTTTACGTGTACTTAGAAATCATCCAGATAGAATGCCTAACATTTTCTATAAAATGTTTAAGAGCTCACCAAATACTGTTATAAAATTTTTATCAAACAAAAGTAATTTTTTGGAGGATTTAACTATAATTTTTAAAATGCCAAAATGGATCTTTATTAAAGCTTTATTTTATAAATGAATAAATTTAAATTTGATAATTTTGAATTTAGACACAGTATGTGGTTCGCTGTACTTGTGATAATTTTGTATGGTCTATTTGATAAAAATTATGAAATTATAAATAATAATACTACAAATCTAATATGTTTTTTTTTGATAGCAACTATTGGTGTTTCACATGGATCTCTAGATAACTACAAAGGTAAAAAGCTTTTAAAGTTTTATAAATTAAAAAATTCAATCATTTTTTATTTGAGCTATATATTTGTTGCTATTTTTATAATATTTATCTGGAAAGTTTTGCCTTCTTTTACTTTATTAATCTTTTTATTAATTGCAGCTTATCACTTTGGTAAAGAGGACGGTTTTAAAAGCTTAAGTAAGATCAAACAACCAGAATTAAAAATAATTTATTATTTTTCAAGAGGAGCAATTATCATTATTTCACCTTTGGTCTTTCATCCCAATGAAACGATTGAAATTTTTAGAGTAATTTCAAGTGATCTTTTTATAAATTCTCTTCTTTTTTTAAAGAAATATTATTTTTTTGAAACAATACTAGGTTTAATTCTTTTATTTTGTTTTTTGATTACTGGAAATGAATTTACCGCATTTATCTTTGAAATCCCATCAATATTAGCAATAAATTATTTTTTTACTCCTTTTTTTGCTTTTACAATTTATTTTTGTTTTTTACATTCTGTAAGACATATTATTTCATTAAGTCATGAACTAAACAGAGCAAATATTAAAAAGGGTTTTAATATATTTATTAATAAAGCATTGCCTCTGTCCTTAATTACAGCAATTCTTTTTATTCTAGCTTTATTTTTTTTATTTGATCCTAGTGAATTAAATGAGGGTATTTTAAAGGTAATATTTATAGGTTTGGCGTCTTTAACTTTTCCGCATATATTACTTGAGTACTTAATCGAAAAAAATGAAAAATAAAAATATAAATTTATTAGGATGGATATTGTTTATTGTGTCAGCTATTGGATTTATTATTTCAAGTATTGGTAGTTTCTGGGCTATGTTTGGAAGTCTTTTTTTTCTTATTGCTTGTTTGATATTTTTAATTCCTTTTTTTAGAGAAGAAAAAAATGATCAATAATAAATTAAAAATTTATTTAGCCTCGCCAAGAGGTTTTTGTGCTGGAGTTGACCGTGCCATTGAAATTGTTAAAAAGAGTATAGATAAATATGGTGCCCCTGTTTATGTTCGTCACGAAATTGTTCATAATAAGCATGTAGTTGAAAGTTTAAAAAAAATAGGCGCGATCTTTATTGAGGAATTAAGCGAAATCGAGGACAAATCTAGACCTGTGATTTTTTCGGCTCATGGTGTGCCAAAGTCTGTGCCAGAAGAAGCGAATGATTTAAACATGGAATATGTAGATGCTACCTGTCCGTTAGTATCAAAAGTTCATAGAGAAGCGGAAAATCTTTATAAAAATGGGTCCCACATACTTTTAGTTGGTCATAAAAATCATCCAGAGGTGATTGGAACCATGGGTCAAATACCTAAAGATGGTATCGACTTAATTGAAAACATAAATGATGCAAAGAATTATAAAAAAAAAGATAAAAAGCAATTAGCTTATGTCACCCAAACAACATTATCAGTTGATGATACAGAAGATATTATAAAAGAACTTAAAATTAAATTTCCAGAGATAAAGGAACCAAAAAAAGAGGATATTTGTTATGCCACAACTAATAGACAGGCGGCTGTTAAAAAAATAGCTGATAAATGTGATATGTTTTTTGTAATTGGAAGCAGAAATTCCTCTAATTCTCTTAGACTTGTTGAAGTGGCAAAAAAATCTGGATGCAAAGAATCGTTATTAATTCATTCTGAAAGTAACATACCTTATGAAAAGTTAAAAAATTGTAAAACAATTGGTATTTCTTCAGGAGCTTCTGCGCCAGAGATACTAGTTGAGAATTTTATAAACAGCGTAAAAAAAAAATATGAAATCAAAATAGAAGAAGTTGAAATTATTAAGGAAGATGTGACGTTTAAAATTCCTGGAAAATTGAATTAATGGCAGTTTTTACAAAATTAAATCATAAAGATTTTTCCAAAATTGAAAGTTATTTTGATCTTGGAAAAATTTTAAAATTTAGAGGTATAAAGAAAGGAATTGAGAACACCAATTATTTTATAGAGTTTGAAAAAAAAAAGACAGTATTAACTATATTTGAAAAAAGAGTGAAATCTAAAGATTTACCTTTTTTTATGAGGCTTATGTCTGGGCTTCATAAGTTAAAAATAGTATGTCCAGATCCGATAAAATCTAAAAAAAAATCTTTTTTATTTAGAATTAAAAATAAAAACGCCTGCCTAGTTTCATTCCTAAAAGGAAATGATAAAAAAAAATTGAATTTAGATGACTGCTTGTCAATTGGTAAAAACATTGCAAAACTTCATAAAGCAACTAGTAAACTAAAATTAAATAGATCAAACTCACTATCTATTAAATTATTACCCAGTTTATTATCTAAAATTGATCGAAGAATAAATAAAATCTCAAGTAATCTTAAAACTGATATGAAATTCGAGCTAAAATATTTAAGTAAAATATGGCCAAATAAATTACCTAAAGGTGTAATACACTCTGATTTATTTATAGATAACATATTTTTTTTTAAAAGAAAATTCTATGGATTTATTGATTTTTATTTTTCATCTACAGATTATTATGCATACGAGCTTGCTACTTGTATCAATGCTCTATGCTTTGATAGAATTAGAAATAAATATATATTGAATAAAAAAAAATCTTTAAATCTCCTTAAAGGTTATCAATCAATTAGAAAATTGACAATTAATGAGAAAAAAAATTTTAACACTTTATGCAAAGGATCAGCTTTAAGATATTTATTAACAAGGTCCTATGATTATTTAAATACCCCAAAAAGTGCAATGATTAAGATAAAAAATCCAATCGAATATTTACAAAAACTTAAATTTCATAAAAATTTAAAAAGATTTGAAGATTATTTAAAATGATTAAAATTTATACAGATGGCTCTTGCTTAGGAAACCCCGGGAATGGTGGTTGGGCAGCAATAATTATTAATAACAAGAAAAAAATACATATTAAAGGAAGCAAAAAAAACACTACAAACAATCAAATGGAGCTACTAGCACCAATAGAGGCACTTAAAAAAATTCCTAAAAAGAGTAGTGTTCAAATTTTTACTGATTCTTTATATGTTAAGTCTGGAATAACAGAATGGATACACAACTGGAAAAAAAACGGGTGGAAAAATTCAAGTAAACAAAATGTTAAAAATAAAGATCTTTGGATTGAACTAGATTCGATTTCAAACGAATTTGATATCAAATGGAGTTGGGTAAAAGCGCATTCTTCTGACAAATTAAATAATGAAGTAGACTTAATTGCAAGAGAAGCAGCTAATTTTTAAATGTTGCACCTAGCAACAGAACACTCTTGATAGTTAAATGATTTTTAATATTTGCTCTGCAGAAGAAATACCACAGCTTTTAGTTTCTTTTTCGACTTGGATATTGACAACTTTTAAATTTTCAACAATCATTGCATAACGACATGATCTTATACCCATGCCCTTGGAATTTCTGTCAATTTCTGCACCAATTGATTTTGTAAATGACAAATACGGATCAGCTAACATAGTTATTTTTTTTTCAACATGATTAGCCTCGCCCCAGGCATTCATAACATGTGGATCATTAACAGATATACAAAATATTTTGTCAATTCCTTTAGCTTTTAATTTCTCGGCATATTTTACATAACCTGGTAAATGAAGTTTAGAACAAGTGCTAGTATAAGCGCCAGGTAATCCAAATAATAGTATCCGGCTGTTTCCTAACGTTTCTTTAATATTTTGTACTTTTGGATCTCCATCTTTTAAAATATAAATATTAACTTCTGGAATAGAGTCGTTTACTTTTATTTTCATATTTTGCTTCTAACAAAGTTTTTTACCTCTTCAATGTCGTTTTTTAAAAGGACAAAATTTTCATCTTTATTAAGCACATGTTTAAGTTCCTTTGGTAAATATTCGCGTTTGTTTATTGCATTTTCTGTCGCATCTGGAAATTTACATGGATGAGCGGTTGATAAAACAACACAATCATTTAAGGAAAGTTTGTTTGCAACTCCCACACCAACTGCTGTATGAGGATCTAATACTACATTATTTTTCTCATAATATTCTTTTATGACATCTAGAGTTTCTTTTTCATTACAACTTTCTGACAAGAAATCTTTTTGAATATTTTTTAATTTTTGTTTTTCAATTTGATAAATATTCTTCTTAATTTTTTTCATAATATCTGCTGTTACCTCAGAATTTGAATTATTAATATAATAAATTAACCTTTCAAAATTACTCGCTAACTGAATATCCATACTTGGTGATATTGTTTCTTTAACTTTTTTTGAAATATAATTTCCACTAGAAATAGCTCTATGTAAAATATCGTTTTCATTTGTAGCAACAATGAGTTTGTCTATTGGTAGACCCATTTTTTTTGCAATATAACCTGCAAAAACATCTCCAAAATTTCCAGTCGGAACTGAAAACGAAATTTGTTTATTAGTATTAATTTTAAAATATGTATAAAAATAGTAAACTGTTTGGGCTATTATTCTTGACCAGTTAATAGAATTTACTCCTGACATATTTATGGATTTTGAAAATTCTAAATCTGTAAACATTTTTTTCACTATATTTTGACAATCATCAAAATTTCCCTCAATAGCAATATTGAAAACATTTTTTTCTTCTATCGTTGTCATTAACTTTCTTTGTACTAAAGAAATTCTATTATGAGGATGTAGAACAAATATATTTAGTTTTGATTTTCCTTTGATAGCGTCTATAGCTGCAGCCCCTGTATCTCCAGAAGTTGCTACAACGATATTAATTTTTTTTTGTTTTTTACTTAAATAATATTCATATAAATTTCCAATAAATTGCATTGCAACATCTTTGAATGCCAATGTAGGTCCATGAAATAATTCCAATATTTTTAAATCTCCAATATTCTTAATTCTAACAACCTCTTTTTCCCTAAAAGTTGAATAAGATTTATTAATTAATGAAGAAAGTTCATCTTTAGAAATAAATTCTGAAACAAAAAAACTTATTAATTCTGAGGATAAGTCTATATAGTTCAGTTTTTTCAAATTAGACAGCTCTTCAGAATTAAATTTTTTTAAAATTTTGGGAACATAAAGTCCACCATCATCGGCTAAACTTTTTATAAATACCTCTTCGAAACTGTATTCTTTTGAATTATTTCTTGTACTTACATATCTCATGAATTTTTTTTACCATTTTGTTATAAAATAAATAAGATTATTTATCTTATAACCTGGTCTATCAAAAATATAACGAATAGTAAAAATAAATAGAAAATTGAGTAAGAAAATACTTTTTTAGCTTTATTTACTTCAAATTTATTTTTTTTAAACCTCAGAAGATCATAACAAATATAGTTATAGTAAAAAGTTAGTAATAATGAAGTAATTAAAAATATTTCACTTACAAAGCCTATAAAGTAAGGAGTTATAACAGTAGGCAACATTATTAACGAATATATAAAAATATTCTTCTTGGTCTCCTCAACTCCATTCGTAATAGGTAGCATTGGTATTTTAGCTTTCTCATAATCATTAGCTTTATATAAACTTAAAGCCCAGAAATGAGAGGGTGTCCAAAAAAATATTATTAAAAAAAATGTTAAAGGTTCGATTGACAAAGTGTTTGTTGCAATTGTCCATCCTATAACAGGTGGTAATGCTCCTGAGGCGCCACCTATTACAATGTTTTGAGGAGTTTTTCTTTTCAGCCAAATTGTATATACAAATAGGTAAAAAGATATTGTTAATAAGAGTAAAAAAGCAGACAATAGATTTGAAAAGTGATAAAGACCAAAAACTGATACAATTGACAAAATTATTCCAAAAACCAAAGCATGTTTCCTATTTATTTTTCCTGTGGGAATTGGTCTTAAACAGGTCCTACTCATTAATTTATCTAAATCTGCTTCATACCACATATTTAATGCACCAGCTGCGCCAGCTCCTATTGTTACAAAAAAGATACTAATTATTGAATTATAAAAAGAAACTGAAACAGGTGCAGTTAAAAGGCCTACTGTGCAAGTAAAAATAACTAAAGACATTACCCTTGGTTTCATAAGTGATACCAAAGATTTGAGATAATTTATTAAACTAGTGGGTCCAAAATTTTTATATAAAATATTGCTTAACACTTTTAATCAACATTTAAAGAAATAAATACTACTAACAAAATAAATCCAATTATCAAAATGTGGTTACCTAAATCGAAAAGTCCAACTTTACTATTTTTTTTATCAATCAATCTTCTATGAATTGGAACATTATCATAGGGATTTATTTTAATTTCATTTTCATTATTTTTTTCATTTTCAACTTTTATCGAAAAGCCAAACCATGTTGCATAAATAAAGAAAAGAAATAATATTAGAAAACCAGCAAGTATATCGTAACCATCCATAACTAATTATGCTCCTCCAACAAAGAAATAAAACAACCTAGAAAACAAAGTATATTTTCCTTCAGCAACCATTAAAACTACAAAACAAGCTATTGCTGTCATTGGCCAAAGAAGAACATTCACTAATGCATATCTTTCCCAAAATAAATGCATAAAAAATGCCATAATTAATCCTGCTTTTAAGAACATAAAAAATAAAATTAAGCTCCATCTAAGCATCCCTTGGAATTGATACCAGTCAACCAAGTATGAAAAAAAGCTTAAAACAAATAATAGACCCCATATCCATAGGTATATACCTATTTTATGTGTACTTCCTGGTTCTTCTTTTTTCTTTGTCTCTTCCATAGTTTTTAAATTACCACAAATAAAAGAATGCGAAAATAAATACCCAAACTAAATCAACAAAATGCCAATATAAGCCCAGTATTTCGATTTCAACATAATCTCCTCTCATAGTTGTAAACCAACCTCTTTTTCCTCCATTCTCGTAATGACCTGCAAATACCTTATACGCATATATAAATAAAAAGATAACTCCAATAGAAACATGGAAACCATGAAAACCAGTTATCATAAAGAAAAAAGATCCAAATTGAGCAGCGCCAAACGGGTTTCCCCATGGTCTTACGCCTTCGTGAATTAATTTTGACCACTCAAATACTTGCATCCCTACAAATGTGAGCCCTCCAAGAGCAGTTGCAAGTACCAACCATCCACACATTTTTTTATTTTTTTCGTAACCATATTTGACTGCTAAGGCCATTGTTCCACTACTCGTAATTAAAACAAATGTCATAATAGCAATCAACAATAGTGGTACAGGCACCCCGAACGCATCTAATGCAAATACTTCGCTAGGATTTGGCCACTCAACAGGTGTAGAAGCTCTTCCTTTCATATAAGATATTAGGAAACAACTAAATACAAACGTATCGCTTAAAAGAAAAATCCACATCATTGCCTTGCCCCAATGAACCCCTTTGAACATAGTTTGATCAGAGCCAGTGTCAGAGGCCATTCCCTTAAAACCAGGTTTAAGTTCAAAGCCTTCTATTTTTGGATCAGACATTTTATAAAATCTAAGTTTTCTCTACCTCTGTATGTGCTACTTCACTTGGTGGTGTAGTTTGAGGAATAAAATCCTCTTTTGCACCTGGTACACTATAATCATATGCCCATCTGTGAACAACAGGAAGTTTTTCTCCAAAGTTTCCGTGTTCAGGTGGAACTGTTGATGTGTGCCACTCTAAAGAATTTGCTTTCCATGGATTTTTACCGGCACTTTTTCCTGTTTTTAGTGTTTTGATGATATTATAAATTAATATAAATTGTGCAGCTCCAACTATAAATGCAGCTAAACTTATAAATTCGTTTAAGCCAACTCCCGATGTCATGTACGGACTATCGTACATTTCAAAATAACGTCTTGGTACTCCAATAAATCCTAAATAATGCATTGGGAAGTAAATTGAATAAGCGCCTAAAAAAGTAATCCAAAAGTGCCACTTGCCTAAACCTTCATGCAGCATCCTTCCTGCAACTAAAGGAAACCAATGGTATACCGCTCCCATAATAACCATAAGCGGTGCTATTCCCATTACCATGTGGAAATGCGCAACTACAAAATATGTATCAGATAAAGGTACGTCGACTGAAACATTCCCAAGAAAAATTCCAGTTATTCCACCATTAACAAATGTTACTATAAAACCTAAACACCATAACATTACAGTATTAATTCTTATATTTCCTCGCCATAGTGTTAAAATCCAATTATAAACCTTCATTGCTGTTGGCACCGCTATAATCAAAGTAGTTGATGCAAAGAAAAAACCAAACCAAGGGTTCATTCCACTTACATACATATGGTGTGCCCAAACAAAGAAACTCAAAGCACCTATACCAACAATTGCCCAAACCATCATTCTATATCCAAAAATATTTTTTCTAGCATGAACTGAAATTAAATCGGATACAATTCCAAAAGCTGGAAGAGCAACTATATATACTTCTGGATGACCAAAAAACCAGAACAAGTGTTGAAATAGAATCGGACTTCCTCCTCCATATTCAAGAACTTCTCCAGCTTTTAATATTGTTGGCATGAAAAAACTTGTTCCAAGAACTTTATCTAATGTCATCATTATAGAGCTTACAAGTAATGCTGGGAAAGCTAACATTGCAAGCACCGTAGCAGTAAATATACCCCAGATTGTTAATGGCATTCTCATTAGAGTCATGCCTCTGGTTCTAGCTTGTAGTATTGTGATTAGGTAATTTAGTCCACCCATCGTAAAACCTATTACAAATAAAGAAAGCGAAATTAACATCAATAATATTCCAGCTCCAGAACCTGGTGTTCCTTCTAAAATTGCTTGTGGTGGATATAGTGTCCATCCAGATCCTGTTGGACCTCCAGGCACAAAAAAACTTGCCATCAATACTGCGACCGCAACAAAGAACATCCAAAAACTTAACATGTTAACATATGGAAAAACCATATCTCTTGCACCAACCATTAATGGTATTAGATAATTACCAAACCCACCTAAAAATAATGCTGTTAAAAAATATACTACCATTATCATTCCATGCATTGTCACGAACTGATAATAATGTTCTGCTGTCATAAATCCGGCTAACCCTGGAAAACCAAGTTGCAGTCTCATTAACCAAGAAAGTATTAGTCCAACAATACCTGTAAACACTGCTGTTAAAAAATATTGAACCCCGATAACTTTAGCATCCTGACAAAATACCCATTTTGTTAAAAATGTGTGACCATGATACAAATCCTGTTCAGGATTTTCTGCGGGTCTTACATAATCCATATCAGGACTTGTCGTACCCGATGTTCCAGAAATAACTTCAGATGACTGAGCTTGGTAACCTGATTTATTATTAAATTCTTCTGACATTTTATTACTCGTTATACATACCTTTTATTAAATTTAAATCGTTGTTTTTTGCAACTTTTTTCATTTCTTTTAAATTATTTTTAGCAATATAATCTGAAAAAGTTTCTTGCTCGCTTAGCCATATCTTATAATCACTTGGGTTCATGACTTCAACACCACCTCTCATTGCATAATGACCCACTCCGCAGTATTCGGCACAGAGCACTTCATACTCACCTGTTTTGTTAGGTTCAAACCAATAATATGTTACTATTCCAGGAACTGCATCCATTTTTGCTCTAAATTGAGGTACATACCAATTGTGTAAAACATCTACAGATCTTAAAAGGATTTTCACTGGTCTATTGTTTTCAAGATTAATTAAATCGCTTTGTATTATAACATCATCTTGTCCAAATGGATCATCGATGTTGATACCAAATGGATTTGTTTCATCATTTATGTTAGAGACTTTTGACGTGCCTAATTTTCCATCTTCTCCTGGTAATCTATAAGCCCATCCCCACTGCCATGCCATTACATCTATTTCAAGTGCATTCTTTGGGACACTAACGTACTGATTCCAGATTATTAATCCTGGTGCTAGAAGAGCAGCAACTCCAAGAGTGGTTGCCCAGGTTAAAATTTTTTCCAGTTTTTTATCTTCAGGTTTATATTCTGCTTTTCTCCCTTCTTTGTAAGAATACCTGAATACGCAATAAACCATAAAGAGACAAACAGCAACAAACACTCCGCCACCAACCCAAAATGTTAGCGTTATGGTGTCATCCATTCCTTGCCAATTAGATGCTATATCTGTCCAATACCAAGGGGTAAATATGTGAAATAAGACTGAGCCTAAGATCACTAAAAAAAATATAATTCCTACATGCATGTGGATTGTATAGAATAAAAGTAGAAGAAATACCTATGACAAAATGTCATTAAATTATATGCTTTAAACGTTATAATAACATAGGAATCATGGGAAAAATTGGAATTTTATTAACAATTTTAGCGTTAGTTTTTGCTTTCTACATAGTAATATCCTTAGGTGCTGGGGCATTTAATAAAAATGGCGTTAAACCTGAAACAAAGAGATACTTAAAATCAGTAAATATTCTTTTGATTGTTATAGCTATATTTGGTTCAGTTTTAGTTTTATTTTTGTAATCTTAGGATATCAGACTTTTACAAAATTCAATTACTGCATCATTAAAAAGATAAACCATAATAAAAAACATTAACCAAACAACTAGTAAGAAAGTCCAATACATTGAAAGAGCAGAGATGTTTTTTGTTTCGTCAATTATTTTTTTTTCTTCTAATCTTAAAACTCTCGAAGCTACTTTTCCCCAGAAAAATAATCCACCAAGGAGATGTAGGCCATGTAAAGCAGTAAAAATATAAAATGAGGAAAAATAAGAATTTGTAGATATATAATTACCACTTTTCATTAGTTGTACCCAAAATATAATTTGGCCAAATAAAAACATATAACTTAGACCACCAACAACTAATAAATTTTTTTTAATTTTAGAGGTAATTTTTTTTTCAAGATCATTAGTTATTTTTGAAAAATAATATGCGACAAAAAAAAGTATAATTGTATTTACCCATAATAAATTTGGCCTTAGTAAATAATTGGTATCTTGTTCAGGTGGTAAGGAGTAAATGTATCCTGTAAATATTAAACTAAAAAGAACTGTAGCAATACCAAAAATAATTATTACAGCAGATTTCTGAGTAGAAATCTCAAATGTTCTTCCAGCATGTGCAGTATCTATTGCTACCCTATCCTTCTCCCAAGGTTTTTCTGTTATTGAACCAAATAACTTCTTTAAAAAATTTGCCATAAACCTTATATAACTATTGAAAACAATTATTCAACAATGAAAATTAAAACATCTTTAGTAGTAACTGCGGGTTGCTTTTTTATATTCTTATTTTTAATGTTACCTGTGTTTTTATCAATGAAAGAAAAAAAAGAACAGACTATCAAATCTTTTAAAGGCTCTTCATTCTCCTTAAAAGATGTAAATAATAAGAATATAACTGAAAAATCTTTTGAAGGCCCCCTTACTGCAATATTTTTTGGTTTTACTAATTGTCCAGATATATGTCCAATGACACTAAACAACTTAGATTTGGTTATAAGTGATTTACCAAAAAGAAAAAAAGAAATGTTTAAAGTTTTTTTTGTAAGCATAGACCCCAAAAGAGATAGTACTGAGGTAATAAAAAATTATCTAGAATCTTTTGATAATAAAATATTTGGTATAACTGGAGATCCGAAAAAAGTTTTCCTACTTTCACAATCCTGGGGTGTGTTATCAGAAAAAATATTTACAGAGGATGGAAATTATTTAATCAATCACAGTTCATCTGTATTGTTATTAAGAGATGGAAAATATCTTGATAGGATAAGTCATCACGCATCTCAAAAAGATATGTTTAGCAAAATTAATAGATTGTTAAGATAGCAATTTAAAACTTAAAATTGACAACAAAGAAATTGCGGCGGTCTCAGATCGTAGAATATTTTTATTTATTTTGATTGAAGTAAGTTTCTTCAATTTTAAAATTTTAATTCTTTCTTCTGCTGTAAAGTCGCCCTCAGGACCAATAAGAACACATAAGGGTGATTTGTTTTCAAGTTTTAATTTATTATTTGAAGTGTTCAAATCTCCAAAAATAATGTGTGAATCTGAATTTAATTTTAAAAAATTATCTAATGTAATTATTTTTTCTAATTTAGGAATTTTTATTCTGTTGCTTTGTTCTGATGACTCAATTAATATTTTATTCAATCTGGTCTCATTTAAGTTCCTGACGATTGTCCTCTGAGTCAAAATAGGAATAAATTTCGTTACCCCAAGTTCAGTAGCTTTCTGTAACATTATATTTAAATAATTAAATTTAATTGGAGCAAAAGCTAACCAAATTTCATTTTCATTTTCAATCGATCTTGTTTTTTTTAAAATAGAAAATTCAACAACTCCTTTTTTTATATCACAAACTATTGCCTCCCATTCTCCATTTTTATTAAATAAAAAAAAATTTTTTCCTTTTTTAACTCTCATAACTTTTGTTAAATAGTGAGATTGCGACTTATCTAATCTAGATTTAAAATTTATTGATAAACTTTCACTAAAAAATAATCTAATATTGTTCATTCGAATTAGTTTATTTATGAAAAACATTAAAGCAATAATATTTGATGCGTACGGGACTCTATTTGATGTAAATTCTGCGGCAGAAAAATGCAAAAACAAAATAGGTGATAAATGGGAAAACTTTGCAAATTATTGGAGAACTACTCAACTTGAATATACTTGGTTAAGAAGCTTAATGGGAAGGCATAAAAATTTTTGGGATATAACAAGTGAAAGTTTAGATAAATCTATGAGGGCTTTTAAAATAGATAATTCAATGAAAAATGAATTATTGTGTCTTTACAAAAAATTATCACTATATCCAGAAGTTAAAGAAACTTTACAAATACTAAAAGAGAAAAAATACAAATTAGCAATTCTTTCAAATGGAACGCCAGATTTACTCGTTGAGTTAGTAGAAAACAACAACCTAGACACTTTGTTTGATAATATCTTTTCAATAGAAGAGGTGGGTATATTTAAACCTAGCTATAAAGTTTATGAAATCCCAATAAAAAAATATAAAATTAAAAAAAATGAAGTTTTATTTTTAAGTGCTAACACTTGGGATGTATCGGGTGGTGGAAATTATGGTTATAACTCTATTTGGGTAAATAGAAATGATGGTATTTTTGACAAGCTAGATTTTGTACCAAAAATAAAAATTAAAAATTTAAATGAACTAGTTGACATTTTATAATTCATCTCTATTTCTCATATCAATAAATAACAATTTTAAAATCAATTATAATAATTAATGAAAAATATATTAAAAAAAATAAATAATTACTTAGTCAATTATGAGGCTCTTGGGTCTTTATTTTTAAGGCTTGGTATTGGTATAGCTTTTATAATACATGGATGGAATAAATTTCCTTTACCACCACAAGGACTAATAGATTATTTTGATTTATCGCCAACACTTGCATCTTTCGTTGCTTTATCCGAATTGGGAGTTGGAATAACTTTAATAATTGCAGGATTTATTAAAAATCCTTACGGAAACATAATTACAAGATTATCTGGACTAATAATAATTATTATAATGATAAATATTTTTGCTATAGCCCATCAAGACTGGTTTATTACAAAAAAACTGTTTACAAGTGAACAAATTTTTTTATTCATAGGGGGTGTTTATTTTTTTTTAAAAGGAAATGAAAAATAGTATGTCAAATATCGAGGTAAATAAGATAATAGAACCAATAGTATCTTCTGATGGTGCTGGTGTGAAACTCAAAAGAAGTATTGGAGTAGAACCGAATTATTATGATCCTTTTTTAATGTTGGATGAATTTGGTTCAGAAAACAAAGATGACTATATAGGAGGTTTTCCTCCTCATCCTCATAGAGGTATAGAAACAGTTACTTATATGTTGCACGGGGAATTTGAGCATGAGGATAGCACTGGTGGCAAAGGGAGAATGAAATCTGGCGATGTGCAATGGATGAAGACAGGAAGTGGAATCATCCACTCAGAAATGCCTGCTATGAGTGAAGGTAAACTTCAAGGATTTCAATTGTGGATTAATATGCCATCAAAATTAAAAATGACAAAACCAGAATATATTTATTTGAATTCTAAAGAAATTAAATTTTATAAAGATGAACATAAAAAAGTGAAAGTTATAGCTGGTAAATTTGAAAAAGTTGAGGGACCTATTAAAGGTCACAACATTGAACCTATATATTTTGATGTAGAATTAAAAAAAGATAAAGAATTTTTTTTTAATCTTCCATTAACACACAATTCATTACTTTACTTAGTAAGTGGTGAAATCAAAGTTGGAAAAATTAAACATCAAAAAGTTAAGGACTCTACTTTAATTTTGTTGTCAAAAGGTGAAAATTTAAGTGTTAAAGCGATTATAAACTCAAAGTTCTTGATAATTTCTGGAAAACCAATTAATGAACAAATTGCTAGAGGTGGACCATTTGTAATGAATACTAAATCTGAAATACTGCAGGCTGTAAATGACTATCATAATGGAACTTTTGTAAAATAATAAATGAAAGCCGTTGAAATAAAAAAATATGGTGGTCCTGAGGTACTTGAAACTAAAGATATAAAATTAGAAGAACCAAAAACTAACGAAGTACTAATTAAACAAGTAGCAATAGGATTAAATTATATAGACACTTATCATAGATCAGGGCTTTATCCTGTTTCTTTACCATCCGGAATTGGGCTTGAGGGTGCGGGTGTAATAGAAAAAATTGGACCAGATACAAAAGGTTTCAAAGAAGGTGATAAAGTTGCTTATGCGGCTGCTCCAATTGGTTCATATTCATCTCATAGAATTTATCCAACTAAAAGTTTGGTCAAAGTTCCTGATGACATAAGTTTAGAGATTGTTGCTACTTTAATGACTAAAGGTCTAACTACATTTTATTTGCTACATAAAGCATTTAAAGTACAATCTGGACAAACAATACTATTCCATGCAGCAGCCGGTGGGGTTGGACAGATTTTTTGCCAATGGGCCAAAAGTCTTGGTTGCATTGTAATAGGAACGGTTGGTTCAGATGAAAAAGTAGATACTGCAAAAAAATATGGATGCAGCGAAGTAATAAATTATTCAAAAAAAGATTTCTATAAAGAAGTTATGAAAATTACTAATAACAAAGGATTGCCTGTTGTTTATGATGGTGTTGGTAAAGATACAATGGAAAAATCCTTGATGTGTCTCAAAATGAGAGGAACTTTTGTTTCTTTTGGTAACGCATCAGGTAAATTAGATCCTGTCGACGTAGGAAAACTAATAGCACCTAAGGGATTATTTCTAACTAGACCAAGTATAGCTCACTATACGTCTACTAGAGCAGAGTTAGACGAAGCTGCTGAAATGCTTTTTGAAATGATTAAATCTGAGAAAGTAAAAATTCAAATTTTTAAAAAATATAGTCTAAATGATATTGTTCAGGCTCACAAAGATCTTGAGGGAAGAAAAATTATTGGTCCGGCTATTATAATTCCTAATTAGTCTATTCTCACATCCATATCTGACATATGCAGTTTAAGTGCATTTGTAGATATTTGAATTTCTCTTATAAAAAAAACTATTGATACAATCATGGATAAACAGCATGATCCAAATATTACTCGTGCTACGAAAACTTCGTCTAAATAAAGCGCAAAAACAGTAAGCATGTTAAATAGGAAACCAAATGCACCAAACATAATAGTCCACCTTAAAATAGAAATTCTTCTACTTAAATTAATAAATTGTTTTTTCCATTCAGGGGGTACATGTTTCTCGTAAACATGCTCATCATGCAATTCCCTTATTAATCTACTTAATGTATGAAATCTATTGCTATAGACGCCCATAAGTAAAGGTATTGCAGGAAACATTAGAGCCGTGACTGTATAATCAACATTCATACGAATCAGTTTGATTATGAAACTTGCGTTTGTTATTTACAAGTAAATTTTATTATGAAACATTTAAATTTATTCATTGAATTAACTAGACTTAAAAAACCTATTGGATTTATGCTATTATTTTGGCCCTGTGCATGGGGTTTAGCTTTAGCTCTCAATGAGAATATAAGTTCAAATAAGTTCATATACTATTTATTTTTATTTCTTTTTGGGTCTATACTGATGAGATCAGCTGGTTGCATAGTAAACGATATAATAGATAAAAATTTTGATGCCAAAGTTTCAAGAACAAAAAATAGACCAATTGCATCTGGTAAAATCTCAGTACCTCTTGGTTTAACTTATTCTATATTGCTTTGTTTCACTGCATTAATTGTTTTGTTGCAGTTTAATAAATTGACAATTTTATTAGCTATTGGATCTATGCCATTTGCTTTCACTTATCCTTTAATGAAAAGGTTTACTTATTGGCCTCAACTATTTTTAGGTATTACATTCAATTATGGACTAATTCTTGCATGGACATCAATTTACGAAGAATTCAGTATTTACCCTTTAATTTTTTATATAGGAGCCATATTTTGGACACTTGGGTACGACACAATATATGGGTTTCAAGATATAAAAGATGATGAAATTATAGGAGTAAAATCAACTTCAATTAAATTTAAAAAAAACCCAAAAATTTTTTTATCAATATGTTATTCGTTTACTTTTTTTTCTATATTGGTTATCGGACTTTTAATGAATTATAATATAATTTTTTTTTTAGGTTTATTTTTAATAGGCTTCATGCTGTTTAATCAGATAAAAAAATTCGACCAAAATAATCCTGAGGGATGTTTGCGATTATTTAAAAACAATAACATTTTAGGTCTAGTAGTATTTATCAATATTTTAATCACTAAATTATATTAAAGATGGATCATATAAGTATTATAAAAAGACTTTATAAAAATTATTCAAAAAAATTTATTAAGCGAATAATTTTTTCTGGATTTTTCGCAATACTTGTTGCAGCAAGTACATCTTCTATAGCTTGGTTGTTAGATCCTGCAATTAAAAAGCTTTTTATAGAAAAAGATTTAACACTGATATTTTTTATTCCAATATTAATTATTATAGCTTTTACTACCAAAGGAGCTTCATTATATTTTGCAAAAACTATAATGATTGGAGTGGCTGAAGAGATAAAAAAAATGCTTCAAATGGATATGATAAATTCTCTAATAAAAGCTGATACAGATTTAATAGATAAAAAACATACTGGAAAATTTATATCGAACCTCACTTATGACGTTAATTTAATTACAAATATCTTGAGTAATGGAATACTTAATATTTTTAAAGATAGTTTAACATTAATTGGATTGTTATTTGTTATGTTTTATCAAAATTGGAAATTATCTTTGATAGCATTAATTATGATTCCTTTATCAGCATTAGTTACTAGAACTCTTGGAAAAAGAATAAAAAAAGTTAGTACAGAAGCGCAGCAAAGTTCTGGGTTGCTTAATGTCTACCTGGTTGAAATATTCAAAAATCACAAACTAATAAAAATTTTTCAAAAAGAGAATTTTGAAAAAAATAGGTCTGAAAAATTCATTGAAAGTTTAAAAGAAAAAAATAAAAAAATTGCTATAGTGAATGTGAGATCAACTCCATTTATGGAATTTCTAACTGGAATTATGATTGCTATTTTAATTTATTTTTCAGGTCGATTGATTATAAATAATGAGATTGATATAAATAATTTCTTTTCATTTTTGGCGGCAATGATGTTGGCATATCAGCCTGTAAGATCATTAGCCACAATTACAATCGCTTATAATCAAGGTATGTCTGCTGCAAATAGAATATTACCAATCATAGATACAAAAAACCAAATAGCTGATAGTTCAAACTCAAAAGATATAAATATTAAAGATGCTCAAGTAGAATTTAAAAATGTGGATTTTAGTTATGCCTCAAAGGAGCGACAGGTGTTAAAATCAGTAAATTTAAATATAAAAGGTGGAAAAATGACCGCACTTGTTGGTCATAGCGGATCTGGAAAATCAACAATTTTAAACCTTATACCTAGATTTTATAATATTCAAAAGGGAGATATCTTAATCGATAATCAGTCAATCTATAATGCAAAAATTTTTTCTCTTAGAAATAATATATCTATGGTCAGTCAAGATACAACTTTATTTGACGATACAGTTAAAAATAATATTTCATATGCAAATCCAAATACATCTCATGAAGAAATAATTGAGGCTGTTAAACTTTCTCACTCCCACGATTTTATAGAGAAACTTCCAAATAAAATAGATACTATTATTGGTGAGAACGGCGTAAGGCTTTCGGGCGGTGAAAAACAAAGAATTTCTATAGCAAGAGCAATGATTAAAAAAAGTTCAATAATTTTACTCGATGAAGCAACCTCATCACTTGATAGCGAAACAGAGGAAAAAATTCAAAGTGCATTAAATTTATTAACAAAAAATAAAACAACATTAGTAATTGCACATAGACTTTCAACAATTTTAAGCTCAGAAAGAATTTATGTAGTTGATGATGGGAAAATAGTAGCAAATGGTAAGCACGAAGATTTGCTTAATACTTCAGATGTATATAAAAAATTTTACGAGAAACAATTACAAAAATAACTATGATTATTTTGTACGAAATTTTGAGTCTAATTTTACTCTTTTTCTCTCCAATAATTATTATTTTAAGGATTTTAAAAAAAAAAGAACATGTTACAAGATTTATTGAAAAATTTGGTTTTTTTTCAAAATTAAAAAATAAAAAAAAATTATATGGTTTCATTGCTGTAGTGTCGGCGAGCTAAGAAGTATAATTCCATTAATTAAAGGATTAGAAAAAAAATATAATAATTTTAATTTTTTAATTACGACTTCAACTTTAAGTTCGTCTCAAATATTTAAAAAAGAAAAATTTGAAAGATCCTTTCATCAATTTTTTCCAATTGATAACCATTTTATTACAAAAAAATTTATAAATTTTTGGAAACCCACTTTAGCAATATTCGTAGAGTCTGAAATATGGCCTTCAATAATTAATAATCTGCATAGAAAGAATATACCTATACTTCTTTTAAACGCACGAATAACAAAGAAAAGTTATTCAAAATGGAAAAAATTAGGTATTTTTTCTAGAAAAATTTTCAGTAAAATTTATCTTGCTCTTCCTCAAAATAAAGAAACAGGTATTTACTTGAAAAATCTGGGATTAAAGAAAATTAAATATTTAGGAAATTTAAAATTTTCATCAATAGATAAAAATATATTTCCAAAAAAATATCAAAATAGAATAAAGAAATTTGATAATAGAATTATATTTTGTGCAGCCAGCACGCATGAGGGGGAAGATGAAATATTTGTTAGATTACATAAAGAAATTAAAAAAAAAATAAATAAACTATTAACTATAATAATACCTCGTCATATAAAAAGAACTGAAAATATTATTGAACTAATTAAAAATTATAATCTTACATATGAGTTACATACGGAAAATAACAAAAATAAGAACGATATATATATAGTTGATGCATATGGTGAGAGTGAAAAATTTTATTCACTATCAAAAACTGTTTTCATGGGTGGAAGTTTGATAAAGCATGGAGGTCAAAACCCTCTTGAACCCGCAAGGCTCGGATCAAGAGTTATAAATGGACCTTATATTAGTAATTTTAAAGAGGTATATTCGCTATTAAACAAACTCAAAATATCTACAACGGTTAGATCAAATAAAGAACTAAAAAAGTATATGTTAACCTATTTAAAAAAATCGAAAAAAAATAAAAATTATTTTAAAATAAAAAAAATAGGGAACAAAATACTGTATAAAAATATTAAAGAGATTGATAATTTGCTTAAAAATGAAAATAAAAAAACCCAAATTTTGGGATAAAAAACAACCAAATCTAATAGCTATTTTACTATATCCTATAAGTTTAATTTATAGATTTTTAAACAACCTTAATAAAAAAAAGATTAAAAAAAAGGAACAGCTTAATATTAAAACTATTTGTGTTGGTAATATATATTTAGGTGGAACAGGTAAAACATCTCTTTCTATTCATATTAAAAATTTGATTGAAAAATTGGGCAAGAAAGTCTGTTTTATAAAAAAAAAAAATAACAAGTTTTCTGATGAATTAAATCTTCTTAATAATCACGGCAAAACTTTTAACGAAAAAAGCAGACAGGAATCTTTATTAAAAGCAGAACAAGAAAAGTTCGATTATGCAATATTTGATGATGGATTGCATGACAAAGAAATATTTTATGACTTAAAAATTGTATGTTTCAATAAAAAAAACTGGATAGGAAACGGCTTTTTAATTCCGGCTGGTCCATTAAGAGAAGAGATTGAAGAAATTAAAAAATACCAAATAGCTGTATTAATTGGTAACGATGAACCCTCAGTTGAAAAAATAAATTTTTTGAAAAATATTAATTTTAATTTACTTTGTTTTAATGCTGAATACAAATTAAGTAATATAAACCAAATAGATTTAAATAATAATTATTTAGTTTTTTCTGGCATAGGCAATCATGGTAGTTTTGTTGATATGTTGAAAAGATATAAAATTCAAATTTTTAAGGATATTGAGTATCCTGATCATTACAAATATAAAGAAAATGAAATTAAAAATTTAATTAAACTAGCTGACGACAAAAATTTGAAACTTCTTACTACTGAAAAAGATATTCTCCGTATAGAAACCCCATACAAAGAAAAAATTGATTATGTTAATGTAAGTTTAAATTTAAAAGAGGAATTAGAACTCATAAATAAAATAAAAATTATATGAAATATATAAAATATTTTTTTGAGTGTATTATTATAATTCTTTTGTTTTTAATTTTCAAAATATTTGGTCGAAAATTATCTGTTATTATAGGATCCAAAATTGGATCTATTTTTGGGCCATTATTTAGATCCAAGAAAAATATAATTGAAAATATACTTCGATGTTTTCCAAATAAATCCAATGTGGAAGTAAAGAATATTATAAAAAATATGTGGAAATATTATGGAATGATTTTATCAGAGTACATGTTCTTAAAAAAATTTAGAGATGATAAAAATAATACTTATTTACATGTAGAAGGCGAAGAAATAGTTAATAATTTAAAAAAAAATACAAATCCTGTTATCTTTGTTTCAGGTCATTTCGATAATTTTGAGTTAATGGCAATGCAGATTGAAAAAATGGGTATAAAACTAGCTGCAGTTTATAGACCACTAAATAACATTTTTCTTAATACAATTATGGAATACTTAAGAAAAAAATACTTATGCAAAAAACAAATTAAAAAAGGGAAAGGAGGAATTAAGGAACTTTTGTATTTGTTTAAAAATGGTTATTCCATTGCTTTAATGATTGATCAGCGAGTAAGTGAGGGCGAGAGCATAAATTTTTTTAATTGTCCAGCATTAACAACAACAGTTCCAGCTCAATTTGTAAAAAAATTTAATTGTCAAATTGTTCCAGTTTTTATTGAAAGACAAAAAAATTTAAATTTTAAAATTAGATTTTTTAATCCAATAAAATTTGAAAAAAATTTGGAAATAAACGAAATCACAAAAAAATTAAATCATAAGTTAGAAGAAATGATTAAGATTAATCCAGATCAATGGATATGGTCTCATAATAGATGGAAGTAATGTTTATTTATTCCTTTTTTGATTAGCCTCAATATATGAGTAATACGCCTCTTGAGTTTCAACATTCCAGTAACTAAGATTATTTAAGGCAATCTTTTTACCTGATATAGCACATATAACATGATCGCCGTCTTCCATGATTTCGAAATTATTTGCTGAAAACTTTATTTTTGCTAATTTTTTATACATTTATAGTTTATAAAATATTATATGAATATTGGCATTATTGGAAGTGGTGGTAGAGAGCATGCAATATGTATAAGCATAAGTAAATCAAAAAGAGCAAAAAAAATATATTGTTTTCCAGGAAACGCTGGCACTGAAAAAATAGCTGAAAATATTAATATAAATATTAGTAATTTTGATGAAATCAAAGAACAAGTAAAAAATAAAAAAATAGATCTTTTGATAGTAGGTCCAGAAAAGCCCTTGGTCAATGGTATAGTTGATTTCTTTAAAAAAGATGAAGTACTAATTTTTGGTCCAAATAAAGTTTGTTCTCAGCTTGAGGGATCAAAAATATTTACAAAAAAAATATGTGAAAAATACAAAATACCAACCGCAAAATTTGGTATTTTTAAAAATCAATTTGATGCAAATAATTATATTAAAAAATGTAATTTTCCACTTGTTATAAAAGCAGATGGATTAGCTTCGGGTAAAGGAGTTTATATTTGTGATAACTTATTAAATGCAAAAGATGCTGTAAAAGAAATTTTTGATGGTAAATTTGGATTAGCTGAAAATGTTTTAATTGAAGAATTTCTATATGGTGAAGAAATGAGTTTTTTTATTATATCTGATGGTAAAAAAATAATAAATTTTCAAACTGCACAAGATCACAAGAGAGTATTTGAGGGAGATAAAGGTAAAAACACTGGTGGCATGGGAGCTTATTCGCCTTCTAGATTGGATAGTAAAGATCTTGAAGCTAAAATTAAAAATAAAATTATTTTACCAACTCTAAAAGCAATTAAAGATCTTGAAAATGAGTACATTGGATTTTTGTATGCTGGATTAATGATTGTTGATAATGAGCCTTATTTAATTGAGTATAATGTCCGAATGGGTGATCCTGAATGTCAAACAATTTTACCAAGGCTAGAATCAGATTTATTGGAAATAATCATTAATTGCTGTGAGGGAAAATTGAAAGAAGAAATATCATGGAAAAATGAAAAAAGTTTATGCATTGTGCTTTGCGCCAAAGGATATCCTGAAAAATACTCTAAGAGTGAGATTAAAAATATTGATAAACTAGAATTAAGTAAAGATGATTATCTATATCATGCGGGAACAATTAATAATAATGGAAAGATATTTTCAAATGGTGGGCGTGTAATAAATGCTGTTTGCCTTTCAAATGATTTTAAAATTTGTAGAGAAAAGTGTATTGAATTATTAAAAAATTTAAAATGGGAAAATGGATTTTATAGAAGGGATATTGGTTACAAAGTAATAGAGTAATGAGAATAATTAGAGGATTTAAAAAAGGAAAAAGATTACTTTTACCTGACAATAAGAATACTAGGCCACTTAAAGATATTTTTAAGGAAGCTATATTTAATATTTTAGAACATTCTAATCAAATCAAAATAAAAATTAATGGATCTAACGTACTTGATCTTTTTGCCGGTGTAGGTTCTTTTGGCCTCGAATGTTTATCTAGGGGAGCAAATAAAGTTGTTTTTTTTGAAAATTCTAATTTAACTCTTAAAGTTTTAAAAAAAAATATACAAAATCTTAATTATGTTGATAAATCAGAAATATTCGAAAAAGATCTCTACAAAAAAGAAGCTTTAAAATACGCAGAAAATAGTTTTAATTTTGTTTTTATTGACTTCCCATTTAAGGAAACAAAGGTTTTTGAACTGCTTTGCGAAATTAAAAAAAAAAAATACTTAAAAAAAAGGCTTTAATAATATTTCATAGATTCTGGAAATCTAAAGATAAACTTCCTAAGGAATTTAATGTTTTGATTCAAAAGAAATATAGTAAATCAAAACTTATAATTGGAAGTTTTTAAAATAATATCTTTTTTGTTTGATACTTGACCAATTCAACTGCAGGCTGGTCAAATGGGTTTAATTTTAATGCTCTTCCTAATAAAATAACCTCTAGCATAAAAAAGCAGAACAATTCACCAAGAGTTTCTTCATCTCTTTTTAAAATATGGAATTTTCTATAAGGTATTTTTTTATCTAAAAAAACTTTTTCAGTTGCTAACTTCTGGGCGAATAATATATCACAGGATGAGTATTTCGATAATTTTGAATATGGCTTTTCAAATTTAAATTTATTTATTTTTTGATTATCATTTTCAAAAACTGAAAAAAAAGTGTATAAAGATTTTTTTGGTCCATCTAAATAATACTGAAGCAAACTATGGTTATCCTGTGGCATTATAGAAATAGTGGGAAGAAGACCAGATTTTTTTTTGCCAATGCTCTCACCGAATAGTTGTTGATACCATTTGAGAAAATGTTTTGATTTTTCATCATAATTTAGAATAACTAGATTTGTGTATTTTTTTTTAATTACATCTAATAATAAAGATACATTATGAATTAAATTTTTAATAAAAACTTTGTTATTTATTAAATTATTATAATTTTTAAATTTTTTTGGATCTAGTCCCATTAGATAAGCTGGCACCATACCTGTTTCAGATAGAACTGAATAACGCCCTCCAACAAAATTATTATGTTCTATTATTTCACACTTAAGTTTGTTAGCTATTTTTGCTAAAAGTGATCTTTTGTTTTCTGTAATTACTAAATTTAAATCTTTGTTTGAAGCATAAATATTTGAATTCACAATTGTTTCTAATGTATTTCCTGACTTTGAAATAATTAAGTTAACACTCTTTTTTTTTAAATATTTTTTTTTTAAGGTAAATGTTATCTAAGAAAATAAATTTTTTTTTTATTTTATAATCAAGAAAATTATATATTGCTTTTGAACCTTGTGAAGATCCACCTATTCCAATTATTTTAAAATATTTTTTTTTTTTATACTTTTTAAGTTTTATTAAATCAAAATTAAATTTATAATTTTTTTCGAAGGAAGATAAAATTTCTTTTATATTTTTTTGATTTAGATTTATTTTTTTAAAATCAGCAAATATTTTTTTACTAAATTTTTTTTTAGAAAAATTGTACTCTAATTTTATTGGCATTATTTGTTTTTAATTTTTTTAATAATAGAATTTTCTAAGTCTTGATTTGAAGATTGATTTTCAAAATTCTCATTTTTGTTTTCGAACTCCTTTTCAAAAAGTAATTTAGCATTTTTGTTGAAGTCATCTTCAAGATTTTCATTAGTATTATTTACTGGTTCTGGCAATTCATTGTAGTTTTTTGGTATTACTAAAGGATTTTTTTTTTTAACCATAAATGCATCAGATCCATCCTTTTTTTTTCCAGACAAGCCTTCTCGTAAAGTTGTACAAGAGTTAGTTATAATTAAGGTAAATATAAAAATTATAATTAATTTAAATTTTATCATTATTTGTTTTATTAAAAAATATTTCAGCAATAATAAGGCAAAATATACCAATTGTTATAAAAATATCTGCAACATTAAAAACAAACCAGTGAAAATCTCCTAAATGAAAATCAATAAAATCTGGTACTGCAGAAAAATATATCCTATCGTATAAATTGCCTAAAGCACCTCCAATAATAATCATATAAAAATATCCATTTTTTTGATCATACTTAACACCTACAACAAATAATATTAAAATTACTATAAATATAAAAAATGTAATGAAGTTATAAACAACATTTCCTTCGAATGATAATAAACCAAAACCAATCCCTTTATTCCATACTAAAATTAAATTTAAAAATGATGTCAAATAAATTTCCGAACTATTCAACTCAAAATATTTTAAAATGTAAATTTTAGAGAGTCTATCTATCGTAAATATAAATGATAAAATTAAAAAAAAATTAATTATTTTTTTACTTAGCATCATTCAAGTTGCAATTTTGTCTTTCACATTTAGTCGTTCTTATTTTCCAACATATAGTACATTTGTTTCCAACGGCTTTTTTAGTTTTTACAATAATTTCATCTTCTAGATTTTTATCTTGTACTAAATTTGCATAAGATGTTATGCAAATTTCAGAAAAATCATATTTTTTTGCTATTTCGTATAATTTTTCTCCAAGTTTTATCTCTAATGATGCCTCTAGACTAGATCCTATTTCCTTACTAGATCTTTTTTCCTCTATAGATACGTTGGAAGCGTCTTTTATTTTTCTTAATTCAATCCATTTTTTTTCTAATTCTAAATTT
>MDSW01107199.1_pt1 | contig 30785 bp, 29 predicted proteins | sample 811171 | NCBI WGS metagenome assembly MDSW01 (sample SAMN05326641, study PRJNA326480) | marine metagenome | isolation source: seawater | place: Atlantic Ocean: North West | collected 2012 | reverse complement strand
GCAACTGTCGAGCGAGGATTGTGCGATCCTTGTTTTTGATCGATGGATATCGCCGGAGATAACCCTTCAATACCATCACAATCTGCTTTTTTCATTTGGCCGATAAATTGCCTGGCGTAAGAAGACAAGGATTCAACGTAACGTCGCTGACCTTCAGCATAGAGTGTATCGAAGGCTAGACTGGACTTTCCTGATCCAGAAACCCCTGAAATGACGACAAACTGACCTCTCGGCAACTGCACGTCAATATCCTGTAAGTTGTGGGTTCGCGCACCGCGAACTGAAATCCAGTCCTGATTTGCCGACATATGAACATCCTTACCGTATTGTCAAGGGTTCTTCAATCCGTGCCTCCAAGCAGGGTTGAATTCTGACTCAAAACGAACGGGGTCATCTGTCTCCGGATGAAGGAATTCAAGGGCTACAGCATGCAAACAGATTCTTCCGTGAAGATTTGTTACAGCCCCGTGCATTTTGTCACCAACTACAGGATGTCCTTCTTCTGCCATAGCCACTCGTATCTGGTGCCTACGGCCAGTTTCAATCACGAGACTGAGTAACGTTGCTTCCTCGCCTTTAGCAAGTACATCCCACATCGTTACTGCATGTTTGCTGTTCTTTGTTTTCTTCTCAGAAATATACACTCTCAAATTTTTATCTTCAACCAAATTATGATCTGCTCGGCCCGGTGAAGCAATTCCTTCGACCAATGCAACGTAATGACGGTGGACTAGATGTTGTGCGAATTGGTCTTGTAAATCGCGTTTTGCATCTTCTGTTTTAGCAAAAACCATAATGCCTGATGTTGCTTTATCCAGCCGATGAACGATGAAACACCAGCTATTTTTCTTTACACTGCGACAATATTCAACACACCGGTTATGTAGCGTGTCGACCTCAAGGCGATCGGTTGCAACGGAAAGCAAACCTGCTGGTTTTGCAACGACAAGTATTGTTTCATCCTCGAAAAGAATTTCTAAATCGTGCGTTTTCGCATTTACTTCTCGTTCCTCTTCGATTGAAATTTTAGGTTTAGGATGAATTTCTACTGTTTGTCCTTCTAAAACAACGTGCTTCGCTCTATGAATGGTTTGATCATCAACAGATATGCGTTGATTTGTTAGCATTTTTCTAAGTACATTCGTACTCGCTTGTGGTTGCATATTTTTCAGAACCTCGAGAAGAATGGTTTCTACTGCAACCTTCTTTCTCATGGATTTCCCTCACAAAAGAAGAACTTCAATTAGTTCCCCTGCATCTCCTGATTGGCCTGGTTGGAGAAGTGTTAAGCCATCTGCAGAAGATAAACTCTCGATGTTTCCTGAACCTTGATGTTTTGGTTGATCGGCGATGAAGCCTTCGTTTGTTGAGGTGAGGGTTACACGTCGTAATGTTAAGCAATCTTTCGTTGAACGAACATTGGTTTGAAGACGTGCGTGAACGATTTGATCTTGAGGATATGTAGTGCCTATGGAACCTCGTAAATACGGAACTACTAGCATTCTAAACACGACGTGACTACTTACTGGGTTTCCAGGTAACCCGAATATTGGGGTGTTTTTCCAATGTCCAAATAAAGGAGGTGACCCGGGACGAATCTTAACTCTCCAGAACACTAAATCTCCTTCCGTCTCCATAAGTTTGCGGACATAATCCCATTCTCCCATCGAAACACCGCCAGAGGTAACGAAGAGGTCGCATTCCTTTGCAGCAATATCAAATTGGTTTCGTAATACCTCGATTGAATCATGTACTGCGGGATAGCGTATAGGAATATGACCTAGCATTTTCACAAGTCCGGAAAGACCGTAAGAATTTGATTCATAGATTTCACCATAAGCAAGTTCTTCGCCCGGTGGTTTGAGTTCATCGCCTGTTGATATAATCCCTATTTTCAACCTTTGAATAACCGGTATAGTGGCGTGGCCCATTGTAGCGCACATGGAAATTGATTGGGGTGTGAGATAGTCTCCTTTTTTGAGTCCAATCTCGTTCTCTGCAATGTTTTCACCACATTTTCGAATAAAATGAGGTTTTGAAGGTTGGTTCAAAGTTACTTTGTTGCCATCGATTGAACATGCTTCTATTGGAATGATCGCATCGGCGCCACTCGGTACTGGTGCTCCAGTCATAATCCGGACGGCTTGTCCGGTGTTTAACGTGAGGTTTTCATCGCCCGCTGCTGCTTGTGAGGTAGCGATGATATCAAGCGTGGACGGGGCTTTTTCTGTGTCCTGAAATCTAACTGCAAACCCATCCATAGCTGAATTATCAAATGGTGGATCGTTTACTTTTGAATGTAAATCAGTAGCAAGAATGCGTTGATGTGCATCATCGATATCGATGTTTTCTACTGAACAGAACATCTTGTGCTGAAGAGTGAGATCTATCGCCTCTTGGAGCGGTAAAAAATACGGAACTTTCTTCATTTCATCGCTCCTTTAACCAGTGGCTTACTTCGCCAACCTCAAAGGTTTGTGTTACTTCGCCATGGCGTGGTAGATTCTACTAACCTTTGGGATGTGGTCATCCGAACCCTTGTGACGAGTGGTTCCGCGACGATTATTGCCGGGGTTCTTGGGATTGGTTTAGCAATACTTCTTGCTAACGTAAATTGGAAATTAAAACCGTTGCTTCGGGGAATTACGCAAGCATTGTATGGTCTTCCACCAGTTGTCGTTGGAGTTGCTGTTTACATTGTATTGAGTAAAGATGGAGTATTTGGTTCACTCAATTGGTTGTTCACAATTCAAGGTATGATCATCGCTCAAACACTGTTGATTTTTCCTCTCGTTCTTGGTATTTCATGGACGGCTCTTGAGCGAGTTTCCTCAGAAAAGAGGGATGTGTTCAAGGTCATGAATGCAAGTCGTAAACAACGGGTATTTCTTGAAATGTATTGTGCAAGGAGGGGAATAACCAACGCAATACTCCTCGGATTTGGCCGGGCGATTGCTGAAGTCGGTGCGGTGATGATGGTTGGGGGTAATATTGCAGGAAAAACAAGAGTTTTGACAACAAGTGTAGTCTTAGAAACAAGTGTTGGACGGCTAGATGCAGCATTACAACTTGGATTGGTATTACTCGTGATATCATTGATCACAGCTTTTGGTTTGCAATTTATTCAATACATCCGCTTTTTCGAACAACAGTCGTTTGGAGAAGATGAAATTATTGATCAATCTATTGCTGATTTTACTGCAAAGTGGGAAAATATGAATGTGGTGAAGGATAGTAAAACTATCATTGGGGATTGTTCATTACAAGTATCGAGTAATGAAATCGTTGCGCTAATGGGTGAGTCTGGTTCTGGGAAATCAACGCTTCTTAGAGCGATGGTTGGTTTAGAAGGTGAACCTTCAATCTATAGCCGTGATATTGCATATGTTTCGCAAAACCCGGTATTGGTAATGGATAATGTTGCTATGGAGCTTGAACTATCATCTAAACTGCATGTTGAGTTGCCAAATAGTGGAACATATTTTGCATCTATTTTAGGATTTGAAGAAAGGGGTGGACAACGAACCGATTCACTATCTGGTGGAGAAATACAACGATTGGCGTTTCTTCGGGCTCTATCTATGAATCGAAAAATCCTGGTATTGGATGAAGTTACCTCAGAACTTGATGGGGGTTCAATAGAACGTATTGAAGAGCAGGTTGTTCTGTTTAAGAATCGAGGTGGGGGTGTGGTTTTTGCAACGCACAATCCCTTCCAAGCAGAACGCTTAGCAGATCGAATAATTTACATTCATAACGGTAAATTAATCGATGAAAAGAACGAAATTGCACAGCAGATTCGTGAAGGAAAAAGAATTGGTTAATTTGGTGGTTCACCACTATGGAATAGTGTTTTGTTGTTTACAGTATAGCCTTCAATATCTCCAAAAGAATCAAGTAAAAAATCCCGTAAAGTCGTTGTTTCAGAATTATATTCATTATCCATGAGTAGAATTGAATATGGATTAATCAAAACGGTTTCGTTGAATTCATGTATGAACAAGTTTGTATTTTCTTGGCGATAGAGTGCTGTTCCTCGATCTGACAATGTCCAGCACTCCAATTCATTTGAGATGGTGATTGCAGCACCCATCCCCTGTCCGATTGATTGATATCCATCCCATACTGGATGAAAACCTAAGGAATCGTCTACAAATTCAAAATTTGATTTGTTGGAAAACATTCTCCAAAGAGTCTGTTCTTTTTGATGAGTACCTGAATCATCACCACGAGAAATGAAGCATTGATCTTCTGATATGATGTAATGAAGTGTTTCAATTAAGTCTCCTGAAATTGATGTTGGTCCTAAAAGAACAAAACGATTCCAAGCAAATGTTGTCCGGTTTACGGCAAATCCATTTTCGATAAATTCAACCTCTCGTTCAGGATCATGTACAATAAGGACGTCCACATCATTGTTTTCAGCTAACGACATGGCTGCTCCCGAACCAACTGCGATAACATCGACATTGATTCCGGTTTGTTCTGTATAGTCTGGTAAAAGTTCACTTAGAAGACCAGAATCTCGAAGTGATGTTGTTGTCGCAAGTCGTATCGTTGATGTCTTTGATTCATCTTCAGCATGCAAGCAGCCTTGAAGTGGGGGTAAAAGAAGTAAAAAAATCGCAAAGAAAAGACGATTCATCTTAATCGAACGACATGACATTGCCACATTCTGGGTAAGTGCATGTAACAGAGTATCTTGTTTTAGTTGGCTTTCTAATCTTAAGCATTGAGCCACACATATCGCATTGAAGGCTGATAGTTTCTGGTTCTTGTTTTTGAGGAGCTTCTTCAAGTTTCCTTCCAACATCTGTTGACCAACCTAAAGAATCTGTATAAGTATCAGCCTTTTTGATCTTGTTCTGACGAAGAGATAATCTCAACTTTCTTTTCCTTCGAGGGCGTTTCTTTCCACCAGGTGCTTTTTTCGCCATGCTATCGACTATCGCTTTAGGTTGATGTATTCAACCCCTTCGGCTGATTGAATCAGTCCAAGATACCAGAAATACCATTTTCTGGTGTATGAACTCGATGTCCATTTGCTTCTAGTGCGTCCGCAAGAGGTGGTCTCGCCATTGTTGGATCTGAATGATAGATTACAATGTCTTCAGCATGGCATTCTTCTGCAAATTTTACAATTTCTTTATGTCCTGCATGTGTTGAAAATGAATATTGATCTACATCTAGTTCAATATTCGCAAGTTTGCCGAAAATCGGAACTCGTCGCTCATCTAATAATCTCCTTCCACCAGTATTTCGAGCTTGGTAACCAGTAAGGAGTATTGAATTTTTACGATCATGTCTAAGGCGATTAAGATACCAAATAGATGGGCCTCCATCAAGCATACCGGATGTTGATACGATAACGTTTGCATCTAGGGCCTTTTTTCTATCTGACTTACTTGAAACCCGACGACACCAACGCCATGCGGATTCTAATGCTGAAGGATCTCGAAGTGTTTCAGGATGTCCCATTTGTAATTTTGCAACTCGTTTTCCCATTCCATCAACATGAACATCTAGTTCGGGTAGATGTTTGTGAAGAAGCATAACAACATCTTGTGTACGTCCATTTGCAAAAGCGGGTATTAGTGCTGTTCCACCACGATCTACAACCTCAATTACACGTTCAATAAATCGTTGATTTTCTTCCTCTTTTTTGGGATGATCTCTTCCACCATAAGTTCCTTCAACAAACAATACATCTGATTTTACTGGTTTTGCACCAATAGTTAACTGTGAATCTCTAGTATCAAAATCTCCAGAAAATAGAACTTTCTTACTAGGTGTTTCAACGTGAAGCATTGCTGCTCCTGGAATGTGACCTGCACGATGAAGTTCTAATTTCCAATCATTTTGATCCCATGGTTTATTGAAAGAATGGGTTTTCCAAGATGAAAGTGCAATATCAATATCTCGTTTATCCCATGGTAGAGGATAACCTTCAATCGATGAAACTTTATGACAATCATACCACATCATCTCTGATATTGCTGCAGTTAATTCGGTTCCATGAAGTGTTGAATTGTGATTTGAAGCAAGCCAAGGAACCATACCAAGATGATCGATATGAGAATGGGTAATTATAGCATTAGAAACGTGTGGAGCTTCGTTTGGATAACGTGGTGGTTTGGTAGGTGCTAATCCATAATCAAGAAGTAATCGGTTGGATGTAGGATCTTCTAAAACAATCCCTACATTTCCGACTTCATTTCCACCACCAAGGTAATGATAACGCAATCCCCGATCAGGTGGGTATTCCGGATAACTCGAAGTTCGTCCCGGAGCATACACGACCATGCCTTGTGGATTGAATCAACATGAATGAACTTGTGGGTCACACCCCTATATTTCCACTGGAATTATCGGATAAGAATTTTAATCAACTTACCATAGAAAATTACCAATAACAATATACACTACACGCGATAAAATACGATTGACTTTTGTTGATTTTGTTTGTTGATTTCTTTTGTTGATCTATCTAGTAAAATGATTTAATCTCTATTGGAAATCAAGGGGTGTCTTGATAGATATCATTTTCATAATTATTTTCATTTTAATCTTTTCTTATCGAGTAAATTATCTCGATATAAGAAAAGAATTGATGCAAGGTCAAATATGGCAGTGTCCACTGGAACATCCATGGCTCATCTTCATTTTATTGTGGATGATGATTTATGCTATGGATGTGGTGCTTGTATTGGCTTATGCCCAACAAACGCACTATCGATGAAAGGACTTCTCGCTATAGTCGAACAATCACAATGTACGTATTGTGAATTATGTATTCCGAGCTGCCCAGTTGATGCATTACTGATAGAAACGAGGTGAGAAGAATGAAAATTCTCATTGTTGGTGCAGGCCTGGTTGCTTATGGGTGTGCCTATTCAGCATTACAAGATGGACATGAAGTGCACATTATTGATCATTCGATTGAGTTTGGTTTACCAAATGTTTGGCCAAGTGTTCTTCTTGATCGTAAATCAATTCCACTTTCATTTTCAACAGATCAACAATTCGAAGGAATAGATTCTGCATTTAGACATGAATGGATAATGAAAGGAATGAGCATTCAACTTGCAAAGGAAGGAGTTCAATTTTCACATCGAACTCGTGTTGTATATTCAAAGAAAAATGATAATGATAAGTACGAAGTTAGTTTAACAGGAGCAGGACAAATAAATGGAATTGTGACTTATGATAAGATAATTGATACTACCAAAGACACTTGGATTCCATGGGCAACCCCACATCAAATTTCGAACCCAACCAATTCATACAACATCGAGAGAAAAGAAGCAACCGGCTTCGTTCACCTTCAATCTTCTTCATCAAAATTTAATGATTCAATTTATCAAATTCATCGACAAGATGGTTTGTCAGAGTCATGGTATTCAGGTAAACATGAATCAGATAATCGTAAAGTCATAGAAATCATATCAACAATGTTACCCTTAGATCATGCTTTATGGGATTGTAGTCAACGTTTTCAAAACGGTATTGATCTGTGGAAGGAGGTGTAATTATGAATACAAAGAAACTCTATCTTGAGTCAATTGAAGCCGCATATTTAGATGAATTTTCTGCTGAGGTCATAGCGATTGAGGATAATAAAATAGTTCTTGATCAAACACTATTCTATCCATTAGGGGGTGGCCAAAATTGGGATATTGGTACCATCGAAGGGCCAAATGGAAAGATGAATGTTACCGAGGTTCGTGGCCGTGACTCAATCTATCATACGATGGATGAAATTTTCGAACTTGAAGTTGGAGATGAAGTTCATGGAAAAATCGATTTTGAACGCAGATATGCTCACATGAAAATGCATACGGCCCAGCATCTTGTGAGTGGTATAGCTTACGAAATGTATGATGGAGTTAGGACGGTTGGCAATCAAATCAACACAGAAAAATCTCGTATTGATTTCAAACCAATTCAATTTACAGAAGAGATGTTATTCGAACTTCAAGAATCTGTAAATGAAAAAATAAGACAGGGACTTAATGTTACGGATTGTCAAATGACACGAGACGAAGTCAATTCAATTATGCCTGAAGAACGGACAAATATGGATCTATTACCCTCATTTATTACAGATTTACGCGTGATTACAATAGGTGATCAGCAAGACCTCTGTCCTTGTGCTGGAACTCATGTTCGAAATATTTCTGAGATTAAAGGGATTGAATTTATTGGTAAGAAATCAAAAGGAAAAGGTACACAAAGAGTAACTTACAAACTCACTGATTAATTTATCATAAAACTAGAAAAACTATTATTTTACAATATAAAATTACTCAATCTTCATTATCTAGTAAATCTAAAACATCTGAAACAGTAGAATCCCAAGCATCTTTCTTTACTTTCTTTTGATGTAACTCCTCATTTTCTAAAATTTCAAGAATCTCTTCATCGAGATCTTCATTTTTTGCTTTTATGTTTGTACGGGTGACCATTTTATCATCTTCTCCAATTCGGTCAGAACGGTCAATTGGATCTATGATTTTACTAGGAATAGTTCTCCCTGCATGATATTCATTAATATCAATATCATCCTGTTTCCACGCTTCATTTCCGATTTTTCTAGCCAATTCAGGTTCTGGAGGTTTGTCTTTCCACTCATTCTTATTAGCAATATTCTGAATAATATTCTTCTTTTCTATTTTCTTCTGATTTTCAAATATCTCTAATACATCTTGTTCGGTTTTTTCTTTTCCTTTCGGTATGTATTGCCCTGCTCGACGTTGTTGTTCCTCGAGCCAGGGTCCATGAATAGGATCGTTATCATATCGATGAGGAGCAACCACCATTGCAATAAGCTCCTTCGCGAATTGATAAAATGGGTCATCTGGAGGCGCCTTTGCTATCTCTTCACGAATACGGCTATGGAACTCAATACATTTATGGCAACGAGAACTTCCTGCTTCATCTGGTTCATCACACCACAAACAGCAAGCCTGGAGCCCCATATCTTTCATTGCTCGCCTCGGCATAGACATGGATGCTCATATCCCCGTTGCCGTCCAAACACATGAACTCTCGTACAACGCGAGCGAGGATTGAAAGAAGACTATTGTTTGAGACAAGCATGGTTCGAGATCCTAGGGCTGATATTATCGAACAGAGCCCATTTTATGGATCAAAACAAAAAATCCACCGCGTGCATGCTGGCCAAAGATCCACACAAACCTCTCCAATCAACAACTTTTTCCGAGTAATGTCTCAAACACAACCAAAACTACACAAAGGAAACATATGGCATTTTAGCGATGAAGAGAAGAAACATCTCCTTTATGCAACAGCCGCATTCACCCTTGCTCTTGGTTTCATGAGTGCTGGAGGTCTTCGTGGCCTTTCAAGCAATGGAACAGCGGGTTGGATCATTCAAATCCTTCTCTCAATGCCAATTATGCTCATTGCAGTTGGCCCAGCATTTGTTCTTCATGAGATAGGTCACAAAATCATCGCTAAGAAAAATGGTTGTTGGGCGGAATTTAGGGCTGATCCTAAAGGTCTTCAATTCGGAGTCCTCATTTCGTTATTCTTAGGAATTCTTTTCATGGCTCCTGGAGCAGTCATGGTTGCAGGCCTTGTAACACGTAGACAAAACGGACATATCGCTATTGCAGGCCCACTGGTCAATCTCGGTTTGTTTGTTATTGGAATTCCTTTAGGAGCGTTGCTTTTTATGCTTACAAACGCCCATGATTACAGTTCAATGGGATATTTAGTTGATGGAACACTCATTTGGCAATCAATGGTTTACGATATTGTTCTTTATTGGATTGGAGCGAACATAATTCTCGGTTTGTTCAACATGCTTCCTTTTGGGCCACTAGATGGTGTCAAAGTCAAGGATTGGAATGATGGTGTTTGGTGGGGACTTTTCCTTATTTTCCTTTCACCGGTTATCATCTTTTTGATGACCCCATATTCACCGATGACTCTCGTCATCTGGCTATCAAATCTAGTCTAATCAAAGACCGTGGATTTCCTTAGACTTGTCATGGCTCCAATTGTAGCAAAGCCGTAGTAGATTGAGGTAATGTCCTTGTCCATCTTTTACCATCTTCTCGTGAAGTGGCTCGTTGGTCATGAACATATCTCCCCAAACGTTTGCAGCAGTCCCCTTCTTACCCTTTGGAAGGTCGAAGACTTCGTTCGTAGTTGGTTCGAGAAGGTTCTTCCATACGATTGCCGGGTTGACAGCCATTGTTACTTCAACAATGATTTCATCTTCATTTAGACCCGTACCTGTTTGCCAAGATTCTTCACCCATATCAGCAAGGAATGGTAGACACAAATCGATGATTGAGAGACCGGTCATTGGATCCGCACCAGTCATTTGGCCGTATGCTTCACGCATCCGACCACGGTCAGCACCACGTGAACCAGTAATCGTCCGCAATTTGTCAATAGAAGTTGGAACCAAGAAGCGAATGTCTGTGTAGTAGACAAGTGCCTGTTCACTGTTTCCAGCAGGCGCGAAGATGTGAGAGAATGGCTGAGCTCCACCACTTTCTCCGAGCATATCCATAGGGAACAAAGTCTTGAGAGCGTTGGTAGCAACTGATTGAACGACACGGCGAATCAATCGCTCCGGCGCAGCTGAGACATCATTGAATGATTCCATGTACTCATCGAGGTTGAGGATATCATATCCACGTACTGCAAGAATTGAGTGAACGTTTGGCCCGAGAATCTTGTCTCCTCCAATCATCGCTTGGCTAATCCATCGAGCACCCTTTGCGAAGTCACTTGCTGTAACAAGGTCAGCATATGCTTTGTAGCGTCGAGCGACACGGTTCATGAAATCTGCCTGGTCGAGCTTAGTGAAGACCGTGGCAGCGTAGTTGGACTTGAGAGCGTGATCGGCAACTTGACTTGCGTTAACACAAGTTAGGAGGTTGCCTTGATCATGAGGATAGAGCAACAACCGTCGACGCTTTGCAGCACCGCCTAGCGAACCAACCTTAGGATCGGTGAGTATGTAACCAAGACAAGCCGTAACCTCAAACAGCCGAGCGTACTTATCTTCATCACTTGCGTTCTTTATCCATTCATCGAGTCCTGGCTCAATACAGTGGAATTCGAGCGGGACCATTTCCGAACCAGCACCGAACATTTGTCGAACTGTTGAGGAAGACATCATACCCATCATAGTGTATAATGAGGTCTTTCCTGTTGTGAGATAAACATCAGTAATACCTTCTTCACCAAATGAAATTCGACGATCAGGTAGGTTAACGAGTAGATTGAATGCGGTAGCAGTATCCCGGTTTCCATCAACTGCAGGATGAATCCATGTTGTTGGTTTGGTCATCAAATATCCACTTGCATCCTTACCAAATCCAGCAGGAGAATAACGTATCCATCCCAATCGATTGTTGAAAGCTACACCACGATGCATCAAGGAAGGGTAGTAGATCTTGTCTTGTGGGTCAGAATCCGGAACAACACCTCGGTGGCCGAGCCCCCAAAGAATTGGATCCCATTCTGGGATTCCGTCTTCATCTCCACCATTTCCAAGGAATGGGTGCGAACTTGAAACAGTTTCACCAGTTAACATTGAACCGCCTAAGCGCTCTTCATCTCCTGTAGAACAAAAGAAGAATGTTTGTGTTGTAACCAATTGCTTTGGCGTCCACATGTTTGCATTAACAACAGTCTTCTGATTAAGGAAATCAGAAATTGTGCTGATTCGGCGCTCGAATTTGAAACGTTCGGATTCAATCCAAGTAGAACCAAGGAAGAGATTTGTGTTCAATAGTTTTGGACGTCCTGGTCCGATATACCTTGAACGAGGGTCTCCCTTTGTATCATCTGTTTCATGAATTGGCTCCCAAGGACCTTGATTTGGAATGTACTTGAGGAATTCTTCATGGTCAAATGGCATTTTTTGTGCTTCTTTGACAGCGTCTTCCACTTTATCCATCAACTGAACGTACGTTTCAGTCGGAGTAATTCGTCCACTTTCTCTGAATTGCTTATGCGATACTGCTCGATGTTCCCACATTTTTCTTCACCTCAAAATTTCTTTTTATTTACCGGAGCTTTTTCTTTTTCTACCGGGCTATCATCATCGGGAGAATCGTCGCCCCCATCTTCAGGGACTTCTTCCTCTTCTTCAAGACTATCCTCTTCATCATTAGAACCATCTTCATCATTAGAACCATCTTCATCATTAGAACCATCTTCATCAGATTCGACATCATCCATCATTACGTCGACGACCTCATCAATTTCTTCATCTTCATCAGGAATCGATTCGCTAACTTCTTCAGATTCTTCACGTGGAATAAGTAATTGGAGGACAAGGCCCAATGTTCCAGCTACAGCTCCGAGACCAACGATTGCGCCGTTATTGGTTCGCTGTGTATCATCCGGATCACTGTTTGTTTCCATTCCTGTAACAGGAGGTATCTCATTACCAGTCACATTTGTGACGATTTCAACTGCTGCCCATGCTGCAAAAATAAGCATGATAATTGACAGCATATTTACGGTCGAAGCATTCATTTTTACCCAATTTGCAAAGGGCGTTTGACCATCTTCCATAACATTGCCTCGCGACGTTTGCATATAACTTGTGTGCCTTTATCAATAAAAATTGAACTAATCACTCCTCTAAGTAGGCATTTTTAACCGGAGTCTCATCGAGATGGAAGAAAGAATACGTTGCCCACCATGTGATAGTATCGAGTGCATCAACGAGATTGCTCGTTCCACTTTGTTCCTCACCGTAGTCTTTACCGGTCGTATCCATCCAATCGATCATTTCATCAACAGTGTCACACGTTTGATGGTAGCACCAATATCCATCAACAAGTCCACCGAAACCCATTGTGACAGTACCAAGATTGTCTTGGAACGTGGCATGGTCTGAACGAGCGGTTGTATCTTCGTAAACGATAATTTCAGGCCGATCTTTTGCATACCAATCATCAACCTTCCATGTTTCAGCATCATGCCCTTCCCCAAGAAGAGGCGCCATTTGTTCTTCAACACCAATGGCATCGGAACCAATCCACATGGCAAGACCAACCATCCCTGGTTGATTCATGACATCATGGTCTAAACTAGGCCCAATGTAGACTCGCATAGGCCAGACCTCCTCATCTTTCGGATAACCATCCTCATCGACTGCAGGATCAGGATCACAATTCCCCTCGCCACCACCATGGTTGTTTCCACAAGGAGCCCCTCCTCCACCAGGCCAGTTTACCCCAGCCATATCGAGGTTGACATAATTGGTAACTTCGACGTTTGGATTATCCTCTTTAACCCAATAATCAGTCCAGAAATCACTACCGCGCTTTCCACCTTCTTCACCAGACCAGAGGCAGAAAACCATTGTGTTTCGAGTGCTGAAATCAGCCATTGCTTCTGCCACAGTGAGTACCATTCCTGTGCCTGCAGTATTGTCATACGCACCAACTCGTGTTCCATACGTTCTTCCAACTCCAGGTAGGTGAGGGGAAATCATGCCTCCGTTAATTGGAGGTGCGATGTCAAAGTGCGCGCCAAAAACCATCCATTTGTCTGGATTCACCTCACCCCACCGATATCCACAGATGTTGTACGCCTCCGGGTTCTGAGCCCCAGTCATCAATGAATCATAGACAAAGCGCTGAGTAATGACTTCGAGCCCAAAGTTTTCCATCGTTTGAATAAGGTATTGAGCAGCATCCTCGTAGGCAGCATTTCCCTGCCCAGCCCAACGATCAAGATAACCAACAGCACCATCAGCAGCATCCGTTGGGTCGGGCGTTTCATCGGACATCACATTGATGTAATTGAAGACGGTTCGACCATCGACCATACCTGTTGAATGGCGATTACCCTCCGCTTCAGAAAATCCAGGCGCTTGTGGCCGTTCGACTGAAAGAACAACAGCCGTAACACCGCCTCCGTTTATGCCCGATGGCTGAACCGTACTCAAACTATCATTCTCACCATCAACTACAGAGATTCCTTGCGCATTTTTACCATCAAACCCACCCCTTTCTAACCACGTTTTCCAGGATTCATTCAATTCTCGAATAGGCCAATTATCTCGTTGATAACCTCCAAGTAAAACAACAGCTGTATCAGTTCGTGGTGGTGCAAGAACGGTCAATAAGACACTTTCTCCCGCTTTGAGATCAACGACGGTTGAATTTTGAACAAAACCAGTATCTTCGTTCAAAATCAAATATGGGACAAAAGCGGAAAGGGCTCGATCAGCAGATATTGTGAGCCCCTGAAAGACCCCGCCGATTAGAACTTCTGGAGTAACTGCAACATCACTTTGTCTGATTTGCTCAGTATCTCCTCCGCCTCCAAAACATCCTGCGAGGGGAGCGAGCATCATGATGCATACGAGGCCAAACGCCCTACGTGCATCTCTCCCCATGATTCAATGCAAAACATATCTATTTCTCAATACTTTGCTTGAAACAACTTTCAAATTACTAAGAAAAACCAGCAAAATCATTCCTCTTCTTTGACCTGTTCTTCATCATACCAGTTTTCAAGATATTCGATCCTCTTTTCATCCAAACCGAGTGTTTTTGCTTGCAGAGATAAAAATTTGCGAGCTTCATCTGTTACGGCACCATCCTCACAAGCAATCTCATATGCTTCCAAATAAGTACGTTCTGAAGCAGTAAATGATTCTGGCATTAAACGATTTGAAAAATTGTTAATGATCGAATAGATTGGTTTTCTTAGAACCACCAAAGGAGCACCTACAACAACGCCCCCGACCCAACCAGAACCTCCTAACATCGACTCAACGAGTTCCGAAGCGATAACGAGTAAAATGGCACCGAAGGTAGCAAAAATAGCCGTACTGAAAGTCTTTCTTAACTTCTCATCAATTCCCAAAACATCGTTCTTTAGAATCGCATAAGTAAACATCGTTCCTTCAAATAGGCCTGCAAATAATGCACTGAATAGGAATCCATAGAGAGCATAGAAATAAAATTTCATCCGATTGTTCATTTCAACTTCTACCAAATCCGCTGAATTAAATTGACCATAAACGGCTGTTAGATAAATCATGAAGAATAACATTGAGCCCTGGAAGAAGGTTTTTCCTCCGAATCCAACAACAAGGGCTCTTGCCTCCGTAGATTTCTGCTTTGCTTCCTCATCATCTTCATCCATCACCAGGCTTTTTTGCGCCCTTCTCATGAATCCTAAAGCAATAAATGCGGTTAAAACAGGCATCATCAATAATAATCGGCCAAGATCTGATTGTTCTACCGTAATGAAATCATAAGGAGCGTGTTGTTCAAGGCAATTACCCTCGTAATCATTTTCTCCATATGATGCGGTTACAATCGCATCCCCTTCACCACTTCCTTCAGGACATTCAATGTGCAATGAGCCATCAAACGTTTCATACACTCCCCCTGCAGATACAATCGCTAAGGTGATAATCGCAACTGCAAGAGTTGGTAAGGCCCAGAACAAATTCCGTTTTATTTTATCATTGGACATGAATTTAAGGAATTTAACTGGATAAAAAGAGGATAGTGAAAGGTACATCAATATCGACAACAGACACATTGTATAGTATATAACTCTCCAATATTGAACGTATGGTAAAGTTTCAGGTCCGAAAGGATAGATTGCATACCAACTAACAATCGTTTTAATCCCTTCAACAAATAACATCAGTGACATAAATCTATTTTCAGGAGAATCGGGCCTTGCACGATAGATCATGGTAGCTAATGTGAATAAAAATAACAAGGTGATAACTGAAAGAACTGCGTGAATAATTCCTACACCAACCCAAGCGAATTGGAAGTCAATATTCCTAATCGAATCGACATACCAGTCGAGAGTATCGCCCACTTCAATCAATTAATGCTAGTATTACAACCCAAAAAAGTTAACTCACCAATTCACATCAAATATACCCGAATCATCCCTGAATGATTTAAACTCAAGATGATTACCACAAGGATCGACAATGAACATTGTCGCTTGCGAGCCAGGTTGACCTTCATAACGAATGTAAGGGCCAACAATAAATGAGATCCCATTTTTATCCAACTTATCTTTGAGTTGGTGCCAATCATCCCATTCCAATACGATTCCAAAATGCATTGCTGGGATCTGTTTTTCATCAACTGGGTTACTTACTAAGGTAGGCATTTCTGGGACGAGGTGTGCTACAATTTGGTGGCCATAAAAATTGAACACACAAGATTGCTTTTTTTCTCGACCCGCTTTACATCCCAAAATATCGACGTAAAATTGCTTTGCTTTTTCTAGATCGTCAACAGGAAATGCAAGGTGAAAGGGTCTGAGTTTTTTGGGCGGAGAATAATCAGTTCCACAACTACGACAGACATCGTTTTCGTCCCAATCACATTGACGAATGCAACCGGACAGAAAATCACTTCCACTTGACTGAACAGCCAATGGAATCTGTTGATTGGATCGATGGAGTCGAACCAGCAAGCATAGCATCGATGGCATCCTTCAACTCACTGGTTGTTACCTTTGTAGGATCACGTGGATTGTCATCCATGCGACCGTGGTAGGTAACAATTCCATTAGCATCGAGCAGGAAGAATTCAGGAGTTCGTTGCGCCCCCCATGCCGTTGCAACCATCTGTGTATAATCATGGAGATAGGCATATGGCATTCCCTTTTCAGCTCTTTTTACCATATTTTCAAAAGAATCTGCAGGATAATTATCAGGATCGTTGGAATTAATTCCAATAAAACCAACACCGTTAACCTTGCAGTATTCAGCCATATTATTCATACGATCAATACTCGCTACGACGTAAGGACAATGATTGCATTCGAATACAATAACACAACCATTATTTTTCATCGAGTCGGCCAAAGAAGAAGTTTCTCCACCGATAGAGGGGTTTGCATTTTTAAGGTTAAATTCTGGGGCGATATCACCAATACTCAGGGACATAATATGTCCTTAGCGACCTTGTTCATAGGTGTTCGCTTATACTCATATGGTAGCGAGTTGCTGCTCACATTGCTGCAAACGCTGTCTAGCAAGTGGATGTTCCGGCTGTAATGCAAGGACTCCTCTCCAGGCTGCTGAAGCCTGCTCGATATTGTTGCTTGCGTGATGAATCGCAGCCGCCTGCACACGAGCATCGATGTTGTTTCCATCCGCACGAATCGCTGCTTCAAAGTCACTTAATGCTGCTTCATACTTATCCCAAGCGGTGTATAACATACCTCGTTGATGCCAAGCATCTGCATAATCTGGTGCGAGGCGTAATGCTTCATTGATAGGACCTTCCGCACGCTCAGGACGATCTAGGGCGAGATAACATGCACCAAGTTTCGTTAGGGCTTGATGATGATGGGGAGCCTCTTCAAGGACGGCTAAGAATCCTTCTTTCGCTTCTTCCCATTCTGCAAGTCGTGATTGTGCATCAGCACGGGCGAAGACAGCAACGGTCAGTTTAGGGGCCAATGAAAGCAATATATTTGCATCTTCTTTCGCTTCAATGGCTTGGTCAAGCGCAAGGTAGCAACTAATCCTATTAAGACGAGCACGAATGTGTTTTGGCTTCTCGTTTAGCGTCTCTGAATACATCGAAATCGCACGTTCAGGATCTCCTGATTGAATAGCAATATTTCCTCGAACATATGCAATCGTTGGACCACTACCTTGAATTTCAGCAGCATCAATGTAACGACTTGCAGCATGAATATCGTCGAGATCAATGGCCAACATTGCAGCCTCAATTGAACAAGATGAATCGGTTTCACCTAGTAAACGTCGAGCACGAGTTAACGAATTACTCGCCTCATCTAGATCTTTGAGTAGACGCTGCGTGCGGGCCAATCCAAGCCACGCAACACCCATTTCTCGATTGAGTTGAAGAGCTGCCTGGAATGATTTTATGGCTGAACCTAAGAGGATCTGATCGGTTTCCCCAGTCCCATCCCGCTGGCGATCTGCTCGAGCCAAATGAAGTCGCCCTTCAACGATATGTAGCTCTGGATGATCAATCGTCGATGGCGTACCATCAAGTAGTGTTTGAGCGACTTCAATTCTACCTTCTGCAAGCCGTTGAGATGCTACAATGCTCCGCAATTCAGCATCAAGAGGATACTTTTCAATAGCCTTTTCTAAGGATGTTTCAGCAGCCATAACATCACCGCTTTCAGCAAGAAGGTCAGCCTTTAACACAATGAGTTTCGCACCTCCGCAATCCAAAGCTACCGCATGTGTTGCTGCCTTCAAAGCCTCTTTTTCGCGGCCTTGCTTGACACTGAGCAAAATAGCGCGCAATGCCCACGCGTCACCGATTTGACGATCTAAGTTCAGACAACTATCAACCGCTTCAAGAGCACGCTCATTCTCTTCAGACTCATACAATAATTGAGCATATTGAAGCCAATAATCAGGTTTCTTATTATCCTCAGCCAATGCTTGCTCAATCGCTTCAATGGCTTCATTCGCTGAACCTGCACGATGGCGAAGTCCCGCCAGTAGAGACCGATCTGCTGGAGTATCCAATCCCAATGCTTCCAATCGACGAACATCTTTCTCGGCGTTTTCATCTCCCTGTTGAACGAGGATGTGGGCGTGCGTCCGCAATAAATCAGGATTATCTGGATCAAGGCGTAATTGAGATTCTAACCAATGTAGTCGCAATACATCATCGCCTTTCAAGATTGCAACTTTTTCCAATCCTTTCAATACAACATCATTACCCGGTAGGGCTTGATGAGCGGCTCCAAATGCGTCTTCCGTCCATACAAGATTGTGAAGATATAATCCACACAACCCCATTTGCAAGGCTTGTCGCCCATCGAGCCCAAGCGTGGAAACGGCCATTCCCTTTTGATCAAGAATACCGAAGAGCCGAGCCGCCATTTCTGACTGCATTGGTGATAATTGCACATCTACATTTTGAACAGGAATCGACGAGCAAACCGCATCAATCGCATCGAGAGCAGCAGTTGAGGATGATTCTCCATTTTCAAGTGCAGTAATGGCCTGATAGGCACGAATGCCATGATCGACTTCTGGTCGTGTTACCCGCATTGCACTGATGAGAGAATCATAGTGATCGATTTTCTTCTGAAGAAGAACCAATGCATCAGTTGTTTGTTTGGCATGTGCTCCTTGAGATTCGGAGAGGACGAGAGTACGGTCTGAGACCCTTTGAAGAGCATTTTTTGCATGATAGAGATTCCATGAGAGGGCGCCACCAGCTGCAATCGATAGTCCAATGAGAAGGATGGAAATTGGTTCCATTAACTGTTTAGTTGTTTAACTGCCTTTATGTTCTGCGGTCTATGTGAACTCCTAAAGCCCTATTTTCGAACCTCTTGGAAATAACCAAAGCCCAAGAAATTAGGATGAAATTGTTGAAAATACGGCTCACATTGAAATCCTATGCCATGATATCCGACATTTGAGGAGAGGGCATGGAAAGTGATGAAATCTCCGAAGACGAAGCAAGCCTACAACCCTATCTTCAAACTTGGAAGGAGTTGGGCTTTGATATATCCTCTCTTGGCGATGACTTGAAATCACCGGGATCCTCGAAAGTCGAAGAACTTCAAACGATTATTGATTCAGCAATTTCACTCAAACAACGACTCAAGCCATTCAATAAGTCGGAACAAATCCAAGAGATGGCCCGGGATTTGAAAGATCCGAATAAATTTGAAACAATCCATGAACGATTTCAACAATGGACTGCTAACAATGCTCCATGGGAGGCAGGATATTATCGATGGTATCAAAATTGGTCGGATAGTGAACAGACCCAATCACAGTACTGGGGTATTATCACGACTTGTGCAGGTCTTGATGAGTCAAGCTGGACATCATTAGATTTGCTTCTACCTCTCCTTTCTAATCCTGAGAACCATCCAAATATCATTCATGAACTTGAACAACTTGTTCAGGATGAAGAACGTCAACGCACAATGTTAGAAAGGGCGACAATCCAACTCAAAGAAAAGGGCTACAGTATTGATTTTGACTCAAATAAAATAATTGATCAATTTAATGAGATTGAACGGATACAAAACTACTCAAACCAAATCGATCTTTTAGAACTGGAAATACAATCTTCTATTCTCCCATATGACCCCATTCTTGCTGATACGTTCACAAACCGTGTTAAGGAACTAATCGAAACCCCCTCAACCGATGTCTCAACACTTGGAAAAAATGTTAAGACTATTTCCGAACATCTTCAAACCCGGTTAAACGAAATGAATACATTGATTCGCAAGTGGCATTCGGAGGGATATTCCTATGAAGAACGTTCACGAATTTTACCAGAAGAATTGCTTGAATGGGAACATCTTTTACCAGAAATAGAGCAACAATACCATCGCCATGCTGCTGCCTTTGAGCGTTGGAAAGAGATAACAAAATTATGGAAATATCAAGATTTATCAATCGACCAAATAGCAGGAAAGCTCGAACACACAGATGCGTTTTTGGATAAGATCGATGCATTGGAGCAAAAATGGACTGAAAAGGAACTACAAGGCGCATCTCTCATTGAGCGTTGGGAGCAACTTGGATTTGAAATGGATGTTTGGAGATATAAAATCACCCAAGATCCTAATCAAGGCTTATCTGAATTTAATCAACAACTTCCTTTCTATGAACGCGCAAACGAAATTCTTGAGATCATGCTCCAACTCGATACATCCCTTGGTGGTGAAGACGAAGTTGAGCGAAGGGCCACAATCCTCCGCACAATGGATTTGGACAATGATTTACTCGACGAGATGCAATACTGGGTTGACAAGAAAACCCTACGAAACACCCGGCATCGACGCTTACTGCAAAGCGAATGGGAACGAGCAGTACGTGAAGGAAAAGCTGATGCTGAAATGACATTTTCAAATCTTCATTCCTTTGAGGACGCAATTGCTTCTATTGAACATCAAACCCAGAGCTTTATGTCTAGTAGTGCAACGACATATGCTTTACAACGAACCAATTCAGAACTTCTAAGATTGGAGGAGCGTGGCTGGAACATTACAGATTTACTTCACCTCCAAGAAAACCAACCCGATGCTTTTTTCAAACAATTTTCGAAAGCGATGGAAGCAATTCCACGTATCGCATCAATACAACGTCGAATTGCAACACTTGATTGGCGCCGAGATGTGGAAAGGGCCGATACAATTTCTATACAAATCCGAAACCCATTGGACTTGGTTAGAATTGAGCAGAAGATCCCTGCTTTGATACGCCATCTTGCTGAACGAACAATCGAGGAAGAAGATTATACATACACTGTATGGCTACCCGAGCAACGCCTCATTCTTCTTCCTCAAGAGCAATCACTGATCCAAAAAATTCCTGCGAGGATACAACCTCAATCAACCCTTGAGGAGGCGCATGAGGCCATGCTTGAAGCGATGGATGAACGGCCTGAATTGACCGATGAAGAAGCTGAAGATGGCGGTGGTGAGACACGCGAAGAGGCCATGAAATCTACATCCCAAATTACAGAAACCGATCAACCACCTGTTGAGCATGAACAACTCGTAGTGAAATCTGAAGTGAAAGATACCCCCTCCCCCATATCACTTTCTCAAGATGCTGACGTATCGTCCTACGAACGCTTGCTCCATCTTCTCGGTTTAACAGAGGAAGCAAATACAATTGCAGGATCGAAGGACCCCTCAACTGTTAGAAGAGCCCTTGCCTCACACGTTGGTGAAGAGCCGCGCGATGTTCGCGTCGATCGATTACTTCGTTTAGTATTGAGATTGCTTCCACAAAACGACTCAAACGATGAAGACCGGGCGAAAATGGTTGACTCTATTGGAGATGCACTTCCGAAATACAATCAATGGGTTAGGATGAGGCTCGAAGCACGACATATGGGCGCTTCTGGCGATTTCTTTGAGGATGCAAAACGCCTCGGAACTGCATTGGATCGAACACCAGGGCCCGGTGTTGGCGTACCTCTTCAAGCGGATGTATTGCCCCTTCCTGAGAGTTCTAATTTGAATGAATTACACCAACAAACAGAACGATTAGTCAAATCGATGACCATTCCTGCCGCAGGCGGAATTAATTAATCAAGACAATTCCTCAAGAAGCGCATCTTGTTCTTCTTGAGATATCGAAGGCTCATTATTCGGAGTTGCCTGAACAGCAATTCTTGGAGCTTCAGGCATGGGCATATTGAGAGGAATTGGTTGATTGAGCCCAGGAGGAGGCGTTGGCATTGGTGCTAAGGGGGGTTGTATTGGAGGAGGCGGAGTCGAAACAATTGGTGGCCCGGGTGGTGAAAGTGGAGGAGGAAGGGGAGCAGGGGCCACTTCAGGAGGGGGCGGTATTGCCATTACTGGAGGCCCAACTGGCTGGACCAATTCTTGTACAGGTTGCTCAGTATCTTCTTCTACTGAATCGGGCAATTCATCTACAACGTCTAATGGAGCGATTTCCTCTCCAACCGGGATGATTTCTGTTGGTGTTTCAGGCATCGGTAATTGCGGTTGCGGCTTCTCGAATGTTTGAGGAATCACGGGCGCGCGAAGTTGAGAATGAAACTCGTTAATATCGGTTGAATCAAGAATTCCTAACTTCATGTAATCCGCCATTGCAGGCCCAATGAGGGCCATACTGGCCCGGAAGCAAGGAATGTGCTGTCGTGACTCCAAAGTTCGGAGTTTTATTTCATGCGAATTTCCACACGAAGAAAAGATAAGCCGGTGCTGTTCAAGGCTTGTTGGTAGAAATTTCAAACCAGCTAAAAACATCGAAAGCCCTAGAATCATGTAAGTTAGGCCCTGAACCATCATGAGAGCAACCCCAAGGACTGCAAAACCAATTGTCAAACCAAATTCAATAGGTGTTGGTTTTTCGATAACATGTTGAAAACTGGTTAATTCAGCATCCATGGCCAATTGGATATCAATTCTCGGCACACCATCTTGATGTAGCGCGGTCTTTACGACCCGGAACAAACCATCTCCAACAACAATCGAAGTCGATTCCAAACCGTCCTTTGATTCGGAGAGCGGGAATTCTTCAATTTCTTCATGATTGTTGTGAAATAATGGCTTTGCCCGTATCGGTAAAGCATGAATATCCATCATTTCATACGATTCAATTACAGAATCTTCAACTTCCTGATCATCAACAAATTCTTCTTCCTCAATTTCAGAGGAGGTATCCGACTCACTCTCCATAGACTCACCTTAGTGGAACAATGAAATGAACGTAACGGCATCACCGGTGCGTTTCTGAGAACCATGATTTTGGACCACTCTTCGAATCAAACCCCTTTCCAGGTTTGGTTCCAACAACGGTGGAAATGGATGCCTCTGATGCGATTTCTTGTATTCGTTCACTGATAGGACCATTGTAAATGAGTGCCTGAACACCTTCTGCACCAGACGCGGATTTAGCGATTGAGCCAGCCCCCATCTCTTCACTTACGGTTCCATCAGATAGAATGAACATAGCTTTGTTCTTTCCTAATCCATCTTGATGGTCAAACATTTCTTGGATTTCAGCCGGTGCGATTTCAGATTCATAGACATCATCCATTTCTTCAACCCATTCATCGCTTTTTGCACCATGTTTTTCTTCATCTTTCTTATCTTGATCCTTCATCGTTTTTGCAAATTTAGCAACATCAACTTTCATTGAGAGCGTTTTAGTAATTGTTTTCTGTGGAAGAAGTTCCCATTCTTGGCCAACTGGTGCTTGTGCAACAAAGTCCACTTTGAGAGTTTCTTGTAGTTGTCTGAACAACATTTCACCACCACGGTCGCCATCAATGGCAAGCGTAACGGATTGTTTTGCATTTGCCAAATCGATCAATTCTTGTTTGATATTTCCAGCACCATCGGCACTGATAGCATTCTTTATTCCACAGTTGAGTAAGTTAATGACATCATTTCGTCCTTCAACGATAATTAGAGAATCGGAACTTTTGACATTCGGCCCACAGGTTAGACCGTGGAAATTTGTCGCCGTTCCAACCGTCAAAACAGATCGCACTTCTTCAACGACCGTCTTACTGGCTGCTTCACCAGAATTGACTAATGCGAGAAGAAGCTCCTTGGCACGATCTACAACAGCAGTTCGCTTAGTAGCACGAACGTCTGAAATTTCAATCACACTGATCTTTGCCTGACATGGTCCAATACGGTCAATTGTTTCAAGTGCAGAACCGATAATTGCAGTTTCCACATTATCCATACTACTCGGAATGAGAATCATTCCGTGGACCTTTCCGCCCTTTGTTTCCATTTCAACATCAACATGACCCACACGGGCGGTTCGTTGTAATTTTCTGAGTTCGAGATCATCACCGAGCAGACCCTCTGTTTGGCCCATAATTGCTCCGATGATATCCTTTCGTTGTACAGTACCATTGACCTTAATATCAGCCTTGATCATGTACTTCATTGCTTTTCCTTGTTTTCCTCCTTTTCGACTCAATTTAAGTCCTCCTTTGTCTTCCTCACAGTCGGCACATCAACCCAAAAGGGGATGCAGTACAATGGTTTGACAAAATTGTCTAACCAAGTGAATGTGATTCAGTGATTGGCCCTAGGGCTTTTACCTTTTGAATGCTATGGATAAAAACCGCACGAATTTTAGTTTTATTCCTTAGGCAATGAAGAGGAACGCTCAACTAGATCGTTTTGCATTTTTTCGCTAAGGAATGGAAGATAAGGATCTTCATCACCCATAGAATTCTTCCAAGAATCCATTGCCCTAGCCCAAATTTCTTCATCAGCATTCCATTCCAACCATCGCTCAACAAATGCAACGTGACGTTGTATATCTTCATCTTCTGATGCAATATGTTTCAGAAGCATGTTGGTTTGAGCAAGAATCAAACCCATTGGGGGCGAAATAAGGTACACTCCGAATGGATTCCTCTCCGTTGAAATTGTGAGATGTTCTTTCCATAATCCAAGTCCAACATCGTAAATGTATCCGATTAAAAGAACACCTAGTAGGACAAAAAGGCCGATCGACATTAGTCCAATGTAAGTGGACGGTATGCCAAAGATCTCGTTTGAAAAGCACAACCCGCTATCACAAGATGACTCAAATCTCCATTTAACATACGGCCAAATCAATAGTGTTAGCGTCGTTGTCCAGAACACCATTGAAATGACGGTTTGAGATTGCTGAAGGCGCCAATATTGGCGCATAATGACTTTCTTCATTGGTTAGCGCTATCTTGCAACCCTTATGGATTCAACCCCTCTCATCATCATTTGATTCGCCTTTTCGAGCAAAAAGAAATCTCATCGACGTGATTAAATAATCAACTCCAGAGGAGCAAATATCAACAGGTTGAGGCGTTATGGGAGTTTTTTCTTTTATCCGCAACCTGCCAAACAAGCTACATATCACACTGCTGATGGCAAAATTAAATTTTTACAACCGCCTGTCTTCGAAATCTATGTTGTCCGCAACAGGGCCAACACTTTCAATGACAACATATGGTGTACGATTTGAAACATCACATCTGTCTTTGGAAGCGATCGCCCGAGGTAAAGTTAGGCCATCGAGAGCAATTCTCTTTGTTGATGATGAAGGATTATTTAATAATCCAACAAAAGGTATTGAACGGCTCATGAAGCGAGGTTTAGAGCTGAAATTGGTGGAAAACTTTGGCCCACACACGAAATACTACCCCTTCCTTGAACTGGTTGATGATTTTGAACGGCCACATGCTACAGGCGATGATGACCATATTTATCCAAAATGGTGGCTGAAGAAACTTTCAACGTCAATTGAACAAGAACCAGGATACCTTCATGCATTTCGTGCACATTGTATACGATTGAATGAAGAAGGAACAGAAGCACTACCCTATCTTGAATGGGGGCCCGGAATAACCGAGAAGCCAACCAATCTCAACTTTTACACATCATCGATGGGCGAGATCTACAGTCCTGATTTTCTTCGAGCTGCGAAACAACGAGGCCGGGAGTTCTTGGACTGTTGCCCCAAAAATGACGACCTCTGGCTTACATCTCTTGCGATACAACAAAATGTACCCATATCAGTTGTCGAGGGGATCAATCGTACATTCCCAGCAATCCCTGCCTCACAGCAGCTAACACTCGAAGCAACAAACGTCTTTGGAGGATACAATGATGTTCAGATTAGAGAGACTTTCACAGAAGAAATCTTGTCAAAATTAAGAGAATTAGAACATCAACACGGCTTTCGATAATTTATTTTCAGATTATCCGAGAAAACCGGAAAAATAACCAGAATCGTCGCGTGGGTTCAAGAATAGGTTCTACTTACGTCAACGCGTGTCCGCCGAGCAAGTACACCGTCTCGCTGCATTTCGTAGTACGATAGAGGTGATGCTGCTCGATGGAATACTCACACGAGAAGAAAAGCGACTCATCATTCGTCTTTCTTCCTGTCTTGATCTAGAACCGCATCAACCGGCCGAAATATACCAGGCGATAATTAACGGCGTCGAAACAGAGGATGGAGACATACTTTCAGCCGAAGAACAACACGAAGTTTACAAAACCGTTTTTGAAGTAGCGATTATCAACGCTTCACTTTCAAAAGATGAATTTCGAGTTATGGCGCATCTTCGAGAAATTTTAGCCATCGATGATAAGGAACATGATCTCGTTGAACAAGAGTTAAGGGATATGGTCAAAGAACGGTTTGAAGACCCTAATATGGTTGAAAAAACCCTCAATACTCTCCGAGATTCAGTCCGGGTTGTGACAACTTTGTTCGATAATGTTCGGAAAAAGAACAACGGTGAAACGCGATGAAAGCGACTTCACTCGATGATTACTTGGATAGCTTCTCTTCTTTCCCAAGCCGCCGTGGGAAACGATTGTCTATGCTTCGAGAAGCTTACACTTTCGGTGTCCCTGGAATAATAGCCAAGTCGATGACAGATCGCTTAGCACAATCTGGCCATTACACATTCCATATTGGCACACCCGATCCGGAAATGAGGCGTATTGTTTCTTGGTTGTTGACAAATGAGAAAGATCGATTAAAAATTGCAAAGTTTATTCCAAAGATTTGGAAACGTGGAGGGCGCGAAGATTTGAAACTAGTCGGCCTTCTTCTTGCAAATATGTCTGATGATGATCTTGGTGAAAACGCTTGGACAGTATTTCTTCAACTTGTTCAACAGCGTATTTCAGTTGAAGTCTTCCTTGAAACTGCAGAAGAATTTCTTCGAGGAGGCCGTGAGTTACCTGACGATGCTTGGATTAGGGATGCAGCCGCTCAAAGTGAGACATGGGCTCAATTGATGATTCTCTTATTGTCACTAGACGACACACGATGTGAAGCACACGCAACCCTTCTCAAAGAAACAGCACAAGGGGGAGAGTTGTTTGAACGCATCCGTAGCCGCCTTATTGAACGGCTACCTTGATGGGCCCCGGGCCTTTCCGATTATCATGGCTGAACGCTTCTTACCAACGGAGGACCCCGTTCTTGAACAGGTCTTATCATGGACAGTTGAGCGTGATGCGAGGGATGTTCGTCGCTTACTCGAATGGTTGCCACAAGCCCGCTCCAGCAGGGAACGGCAAGCACTTCTTGATCGTGTTCGGGATTTACTCGATGAGTTGGAACAAGCGATGTCTGCACTAGATGAACTTGTGTGAATACTATGGCACTTTTATGTTTGATTCTCGCTGGAGGAAAAAGCACTCGTATGGGCCAAGATAAGGCATTACTCTACGATTCTGTAAATATTCTATCAAAGAAGTTGGCGGCAAAGGGCTGCAGAGTTATTGTTGCGTGTGGGAGCCAAGAGCGAGCACACCTTTTCGATTCAGAATGTTGGTTTGACCCCACCAATTCAAACTCGCTTGCTGAGGCAATCGGTAGTTTTGTTGAGCAATATGATGAGGAGATCCAATTGTTTCCATGCGATATGTACAGGCTAGACGATTATGCTATCGACGTTCTTCTTACACAATCACCTGGTGTTCCAGTCGATGTGGAATCGAATGAACAACCCACACTTGCTCGAATACCTAAACATTGTGAGTTACCACATTCACTGAGCCTAAACGGGCTCTTTTCAAACCTAAATCGCAACAAATTAAAATTTCTCGGAAATCGTTTAGAGAACTTTAACAGTCCAAATCAAATTGATGGCATGAACAAATTAAATCAATAACTTCGGGATAAATCCGATGTTCTTCAATTTGAATCCTGCGAGATAAAATCGAGTGTGTATCCGAGTCGAATACAGGGACGCGGCGTTGAGCAAGAATCGGGCCAGAATCCATCCCGGAATCAACGACGTGAACAGTGCAACCACTTACTTGGACGCCTGATGCCAGAACTTCTGTGTGAGCATCTGCACCAGGAAATGCTGGGAGTAGTGAAGGGTGGATGTTGATAATCCGAGGGTAGTATTTTTCCACAAAATCTGCTGATAGTAAGCGCATATATCCAGATAAGACGATGAGATCAATATTGTAATCGTCGAGACGTTTGCGAATTCGCATCTCCTGTTCAAGCCGCCGTTCTACTTTTGACAAATCAACATTAATGGGTTCTACAACAATCGGGATGTTGTGATGGTTCGCAAATTCAATTCCTCCAGCAGTTTCTTTATCCGTGACGCAAACAACAGTTTTGTGAATACAATCATCTTGATTTTGATGAGATAAAAGAGTATTCATGCCGGTCCCAGAACCCGAAAAGAAGACCGCAACCCGAATAGGATTGGAGGCGTGTCCAATTCTCGACACGATCTGAGACCCACCCATGTTACGGCGAAGAACTGCTTGATTTCAGTCCTTCCGTTTGGTTCAGGGCCAACCCCTATTCCTTATGAGTAACAATCCTCAGGGTCAACAAGGGAAGTGAGTTGATGGGGGACCAGTCCAACCAAGCCACGACCGTATCACCTAATTTTGAAGGACTTTCTGATGAGCAAATACTTGAGACAATTTTGGATATGCATAAGCCATCAAAAAATCCCGTAGTTCGTTGGTTATGGACTGGGCTTGGAAGCATCTTCGTTTTTTTTGCAGTTATCGGAACCATTGTACCAGGGTGGCCAACAACCTCATGGCTTGTCGCTGCGGGATTTTGTTTCGGCCGTTCTTCGCGACGAATGTTTCGCTGGTTATTGACAAATCGAGTATTTGGAAAAACCCTCCTTGAGTATTATAAGGCGGGAAGAGCTTTACCACTTCATTCAAAGATTATCATCATCGGAATTATAGCGTCTGTATCAGCATTTTCAATCTATATTGTCACAAAGTTGGGAGATCCTGGCTTTGGCCAAACAACAATCGCAATTGTGGCCATAGTCGGAATCTGGTTTGTAGGATGGAAAGTTCCAACCGATCAGTTCCAAGCCCAACCAAATTAGAGTTCTTTAAGGTGAGTTGCAAGCCGATTTGCAATTGCAGTTCCAACATCTGCGCATGAAGCAGTTCCGCCCAAATCATAGGTGAGTGATGAACCGTCTTTGAGATGTTCAGCAACACTTTGATCGAGAATATTTGAAACATTCAACAAATCATCATCATTGGAACGTCGTGCAAGCCAATCCAACATCAATTGAACGGAGTTGATACTGGCGATTGGATTAACCTTGTTTTTCCCAGCGTGTTTTGGTGCGGACCCATGCACAGGTTCGAAGAAAGCATGCTTATCACCAATATTTCCAGAAGCAGCCATCCCCATTCCTCCTTGAAGGACAGACGCAAGGTCGGTGGCAATATCGCCAAACATGTTAGAGGTTACAACCACATCGTAAAATTCAGGGGTCCGGGTTAACCATTGTGTAAAAGCATCGATGTATCCGTAATCTTTCTCGACATGAGGATAAGAAGAAGCGACTGCATCGAATGTTCGACGGAACAGTTGACATCCACGTGTAACATTGCTTTTATCGATGCACGAGACGCGAGATGCACCGTCAACAGGAGCCCCATTCCTCGTTTCACATATTTCAAAACCCATCTTGATGAGGCGTTCGGAGCCATGCGAAGAGATTGGCCTTGGGTCGTAAGCTACTTCACCATGCAATCCGGGAAAATCAATCACAGGAGGCTCATATCCCTCAAGCCCCTTCGCTCTTTGAGCACTTCGATGAAGTAATGAATGGTAGAGCCCTTCTGTATTCTCTCGAAGGATGACCATATTCACCATATCGGGATCCCAAATATTGGTAAATCGGCCATGAACCTTGTGAGGAACACCTTCATAGAGCCGAATTGGCCGAACGTTTGCGTACAAATCCAACCCGCTTCGCATCCCTAGAATCACAGAGCCACCTGCAAGATCGCCATTGGGTAGTCGCGCACCAGGGTAACCAATTGCACCCATGAAAATAGCATCAGCAGCATCTCTACAGAATTCAAAGGAACCCTCAGCCCATTCTTCTCCAGTTGCGAGGTAATGCTGGCCGCCACAAGGAATTACGGTTTGTTCAAACCCATGGTTTGTGTGCTCTTGGATGGTATCCAAAATGCGCTGTGCTTCGACCGCTACTTCCTTCCCTGTACCGTCGCCGGGAAGCACCGCAATAACGTGGTCGCTCATGGTTCTTCGATATCCCAATACTACATGAATGAGACCCATTTCTCACTTGATGTATTCAATGCCGGAACAGCCTATGGCCGGTAAAGAGCATAGAGATTCCGAGGCGATTTGCAGCATCAATTACCTCTTGATCCCGAATCGAACCACCGGGTTGGACAATAGAAGATGCACCTGCAGCCGCTGCCTGCTCCAAACCATCTGCAAATGGGAAGAATGCATCACTTGCAAGTACACACCCATTTGCACGTTC
>MDSW01198349.1_pt1 | contig 30787 bp, 26 predicted proteins | sample 811171 | NCBI WGS metagenome assembly MDSW01 (sample SAMN05326641, study PRJNA326480) | marine metagenome | isolation source: seawater | place: Atlantic Ocean: North West | collected 2012 | reverse complement strand
CTAAATGATTTAAAGCTTCTACCTTCCCAAAGAATTATCTCTCCAGGGCTTTCATTGGTCCCTGCAAGGATACTGCCAAGCATAGCGCTCTCTGCTCCTGCAGCAAATGATTTTGCTATATCTCCTGAATATCGCATACCTCCATCTGAAATTACGGGAATATTATTTTTTTGAGCTAATTCAAAAGCATCTAAAACAGCTGTAAGCTGAGGAACACCGACCCCCGCTATCATGCGAGTAGTGCAGCTAGACCCAGCACCTATTCCAACCTTAACAGCGTCAACGCCTGCATCTATAAGTGCCTGAGCACCGGCGCCTGTTGCTACATTCCCTGCAATAATATCAACATTGAGCTTTGATTTTAAGTCTTTAACCATTTTCAAAACACCTTCAGAATGACCGTGAGCTGTATCTACAACAAGGGCATCCGCATTCATATGAACCAGCTCTTGAGCTCTTTCTAGAGAATCGGGTGAAACTCCAATCGCAGCTGCAACAAGCAGCCTCCCATGCTTATCTAGTGCTGCATTAGGATAGTTTTCTTTTTTCAAAATATCTTTCACGGTTATAAGACCGCAAAGAGCTCCTGATTCATCTACCACCAACAGCTTTTCGATTCTATGTTTTTGAAGAACCGATTTGGCTTCATTTAAAGTGGTTCCCTGCTTTACAGTCACCAGATCGCTTCCCGTCATTCTCTCTGATACTAACAGATCTAGATTAGTTTCAAAACGGATATCTCTATTTGTTAAAATTCCAACCAACTTTCCTTCATCCACAACAGGAACGCCTGAGATATGAAAGTGGGCCATAATATCTAGCGCTTCTCTAATTGTTTTATCAGATGAAATTGTTATTGGGTCTAAAATCATTCCACTCTCTGATCTTTTAACTTTGTCTACTTCTTCTGCATGCCTTTCAATAGATAAATTTTTATGGATAACACCTATCCCGCCCTGTCTTGCCATGGCTATGGCCATTTGACTTTCAGTAACCGTATCCATCGCAGCACTAATTAGAGGGATATTTAATTTAATGTTTTTCGTTAAGCGAGATGTCACAGATACATCTTTAGGCAGGACCCCTGATAACTTAGGAACCAATAGTACATCATCAAATGTTAAAGCTTCTCTCATTCTAAACTCCCAACTAATTTTTCAATTTCTTCTAATATTTCACCAGACTCTACGACCTCTTTCATTTTAGTATGGTCTGGGTATAAGGGTCTGTCCACATCTAAATACTCAACGTATCTTCGGACAAGCTCTTTTGCTTTAGTCACACCATCGCCAAATGAATAATCTCTAAAGTCTAGCGCTTGAGCGGCTGCCATAAATTCTATTCCTAAAACTCCATACGCATTGTCCAATATTTGGAAATTTTTAATCGCTGTGTTCATACCCATAGATACAAAGTCCTCTTGGTCAGCGGCCGCTGGTATAGACTGAATAGATGCTGGAGCGGATAGTATCCTCTGCTCTACAATTAAGGTATCAGCCGTATACTGTGAAAGCATAAGCCCAGAAAACATTCCGGCTCCCTTCGTTAAGAAAGCTGGGAGGCCTACATTTAGCGCAGGGTTATTCAATCTATTCATTCTTCTTTCAGATAAAACGCTGACCATTGTAATAGACGCTCCTACCATATCCATAGGAAGCGCGACCGGGGTACCCTGAAAGTTGGCACCTGAAATCTGCATATTATCTTCAGGAAAAAATATTGGATTATCACCTACACCATTAAGCTCAACCTCAACCTGAGATTTAGCGTAAGCTATAGCATCGTGAGCCGCACCAATTACCTGCGGTGTGGACCTCATAGAGTATGCATCCTGAACTTTACACTGGATCTTATTATCAGCTAAGTCACCATTTTCAACAACCATTCTTATCGCTCTAGCAGATCTAATTGCACCGCTAAAACCTCTAGCCTCATGTAGCTTAGGGAGATAGGGTTTCATATTTGCTTTTAATGCCTCCAAGGACATTGCGCATGCTATTTCAGCCTGCTTGAGCCATCGATTTGCATCATAGAGCAATATTGCGCTCATAGCAGTTAATAAATTTGAACCATTAATAATAGCGAGTCCATCCCTAGCCTCTAGGCCCGGGATAGGGATCCCAGCTCTTTCCATAGCGACTCGACCTTCTAGAAGCTCATCCTCATAGTATGCCTTTCCTTCTCCCATCATAAGCAGGGCCACCTGAGACATTGGAGCCAGGTCTCCTGATGCACCTACCGATCCTTTCTGGCATACAAATGGAGTTACTCCTTTATTAAGCATTTCAACCATAGTCTCTGTAATTTCTAACCTGCAACCTGACCTACCCTTTGCATGCACATTGATCCTTCCTGCTATAGCCCCTCTAACATATTCAATTGGTGCAGGGTCTCCGATACCAGCAGCATGGTTGTAAATTAAATACTTTTGAAAATCTTTAACCTGATCATCATCTAAAACAACTTCAGAAAATTCACCTATACCAGTATTAACACCGTACATAATTTCTCGAGCTTCAATTTTTTGCTCTAGCATATTACGGCATACTTCTATACGCTTAACTGCGTCAGGATGTAATGATACGCTCGCACCATGACGAGCAATTTGTACTAAATTTTCAATATTTAACTGGTTTTTTCCAAGTTCTATTGACATGATATTATTTTTTCTTTATAGATATTAAAAAATCGCTTTTATAATTGCTTCCATAAAACTAAAGATCAACAATTGCAGACAATCAAATATATTCATCGTTTAGCTATGACTAAAAGAAGTTTTGACTTTGATATAATAAAGAGTCCACTGTTTGATAAGGAACAGCTTCTACAGGGAGGGATTCTAAAATAATTTTTCCATATCCCCTTTTATACAACCTCGTATCTCCAACTACACATATTCCACTATCGTTCATATTTCTAATTAGCCTTCCAAAGCCCTGTCTAAATTTCATTGCGGCTTCAGGAACCTGATAGTCCATAAATGGATCACCCCCTCTATTTCTATAGTCCTCTATTTGAGCTTGCACTAATGGCTCAAAAGGATTGTCAAAAGGAGCCTTAACAATAAACAGTATCTCAACTTTATCACCTGGAAAGTCAACCCCTTCCCAAAAACTAGATGTACCTATCAATATGGATTTTGGATTTTCTAAATAGCCACTTACCAATACATTTCTACTTACCCCTGGCGCCTGAGTAAAAACCTTAAAGTCATTCTTTTTTAATTTTGGTTCCAGGTAGTGTTTTAACGCAGAGGTCTGCTTATATGAGGTGCACAGTACCAGCATCCTCTTTTGTAAAGAGGTAAATATTTTTTCAATCTGTGAACCAATCTCATTTATATATAAGGAATCCTTAACATCAATATTACTCCTAAACACAAAGAGCTTAACTTGATCGCTATAGTGAAATGGAGAGTGGTATACCTTTTCAACAACATTCTGATCAATTACCGCAAGATCAAGACCAACTTTCTCATTAAAATATCTAAAATCATCATTAATCATTAAGGTTGCAGAGCAAAAAAGACCTCCTGAATATTTTGAAAGCAGACTATCATTAATAAAGCTATTCACTTTTAATGGAGCAGAATTTAATTCTGTAAGGTTTTGGTAGTCAGACTGTGTAAAAGAAGTCCATTGAACTAGCTCTGATTGCACCTCTAATGAGCATCTCAAGCTCTTCACACCCTCTTTTAGAATGCTATTAATAGCACTAAACTCCATAGTAATTGACTGAGATACATCATCCTTATTTTCTTGAATCAAATCACCAAACTTTTGAACATTCCTCTCATACCTATTAAGTTCATTTAATATATCCCAGGGGCTTGGCTCAGTATCTATAAACTCTTGCTCACTATTTTGATAGAGCATCTTACTTACATTATAATCAGATTTACTGATTATATCATGCTTAGTTCTATAGTATGAATTAAAAAAATGTTCTAGATTACTTTTTATAGTTTTACTATCTGAACTAAGCCTGTTATACAGCTCTAAAATTTCTGGGAACCTATTTATAGCGTTCCTCCTCCAATTTTCTTTTTTAAGTGAAAAAAAATGAAAAACATCATCAAAGGACTTTGTTCCAACTTGTGTCACTAATTGATCACGGGTGACAGTTGAAAAATGATGGGCTTCATCTACAACATAAATAAAGTCTTCTGGAAGACTGGGACTATCCTTAATTAGCTCACTTGCAAAAAGTGAATGATTAATTATAATTATATCAGCATCCTCAATTTTCATTCTCACTTTACCAAGGAAACAGCCATCATACTTATTACACCTATTTGATGTACAGAAGCCTCTATCACTTCTTACTAATGACCAAATTTTCCTGTACCTACTAATCTTAAAACCATTACACTCATTAATATCACCTGACCTAGTTTCCCATTCCCAAACTAAAAGCGGTAATAAATGCTCATATTCAAATGGCTTGAGTAAATTTTTATAATTTTGTAGGAGACTATGAAATCTAGTTCTACAGATATAGTTATCTCTTCCTTTATATATAACTGCAACAAGGTCCTGATCAATGACCTCAGCAAATTGCGGGATATCTTCGTTAAAGAGCTGGCCCTGTAAATTTTTAGTATATGTTGATATAACTAAGGCCCTGCTAGATCTCTTTGAAGCAAGGAAGCCTGATGAGAGATAGGACAAGGACTTACCAAGACCAGTTCCTGCCTCAGCAACTAGAATGTCACCATTTGAAAATGCTTTGTATGAATCGTTAATAAGCTCAGCCTGGGAGCTTCTCCTTTCAAAACTTTTCCATTTTAAACATATAGGTCCTTCATCAGCGAACCATTCTTCAGGCGCGCTAGGCATATCACTTTTGCCGGTAGCCTTATAGCTATAAAAATTTTCTGATAGACTATTCTTCGAATTAGACTTTAGAAGGCCATCTATACTATTATACTTAATTGATGTTTTAATAACATTAGAAAATAGGTCTGCATTATATACCTTCTCATTATTAAAAAGCTCATCAATCCTCTGTATAAGTGTAAGAGGCTTGGATAGTACTTCTTGAACTAAATGAAGAAAGAGCTTACCTGTAGAAAGAGCATCTGTCCTCGCTCTATGGGCACCATCTATATCAATATTATAATAATCGCAGAGCGAGCCTAAGCTAAAGCTATTATGAAAATAAATAAAAGCTCTCGCTAAAGGAAGCGTATCATAGAGCTTATTCTCCGTAGGCGCTTCATCTTTTTCAGAAAGGTTATTATTAATAAAAGTGTAATCAAAATTAATATTTTGAGCAACTAGAGCACTGTCACCAATAAACTTCAAAAAATCGGGCATAACATCACCGATTAGAGGTGCATCCTCAACCATTTTATTAGTTATTCCAGTTATAGCTGTTATATGCTTTGGTATTAACTTTTCAGGGTTTACGAGTGTAGTAAATTCATCTACAAGTTCACCATTTTTAAATCGACATGCTGCAATCTCAGTTATTCTATCGGTCTCAGGATTGAGGCCTGTTGTTTCAAGATCAAAAGATATATATTCATCTAATTCAAGAGAGGGCAGTAGATCTTTTAGATCGGGGCTATCAGACACCAGCAAAAACCTTTAGCACATCTAGAATTAAAGTTGGTTTTTTAAAAACTGCGGCCTTGAAAACAGATGCCAATGAACGTTTATTATGAGGGATAGCTAGAACCTTATCTGCTATACTATTAAGATCATTATCATCTAAATTATTTATGGCCTCTTTTATTCTATAAAATCTTTCATAGTTTTTACCAAATTTTTTCCACATTTTATCTGTGTATCGGCTCAACATTTTAGCAGAGAAATCATTCCTTTTTATTGCATCAGCTGCTACCTCACCCGCAATTGCTCCTGCGGTCATACCAGATAAAATCCCACCGCCTGTCATTGGATTTACCTGATGCGCTGCATCTCCAACTAGCATCAGACCATCTTTAACAGGATCCTTCATTGGCTTGGCACAGGGGACCCCACCGCACATTGTAGTTAAGATTGCGGCGTCAGGATATTCTCTTTCCATAAATTCATCTAAATACTTCTTTGCTGATTTATGCTTGCTATGCTTCCCGCTTATTCCAATACCAATATTAGCAAATCTATCACCTTTAGGAAATACCCATAGATATCCCCCTGGAGCATAATCACTTCCTACATACATAACCATTCTATCGGTCTCAAGATCAATATTTGAAACAGAATATTGGACACCAGACTCCATATCTTTCATCTTAACCTGTGTCTTCATTCCAGCCCATCTACCAACCCTAGACGTAAGCCCATCCGCACCAATAACTATCTTTGATTCAATTGATCTCTGTTCACCTAAATAGTCTAAATCAACACCGCCCACTGCCCCGCTATCATTAAATCTTACACCTGTAACATAGGCCTTTGTATATACTTCAGCTCCAGCATTTGCAGCATGTCTAGAAAGGTCATAATCAAATATTCGTCTATTTAAAATTAAAGCTGTCTCAGAACCAAAATCTATATCTACAAGCTTGCCTGATGGAGATCCAATTTTTGCGCCTGATATATTTGTAGCAATCCATGAGGGGTCAATGTCAAAGAAATTCTTGAGGCCAGCTTCACCTACAGCCTCTCCACATCTAACGGGGTATCCAATATCTCGATCTTTTTCTAAAAGGCATACTCTGGCACCACCTTTGGCTGCTTCAAAAGCTGCTAAGGAACCTGCAGGGCCACCACCTACAACAACGATATCATAGCTACTTCTCATAGTGGCCTTCTAATACCTCTATTGGACAAATTTGTACACATAGATCGCAATCAATACATAATACATCATCTATATCTATTGAAGACTCCCTCACCTCAATACAGTCCTTAGGACAAACGGTGACACATGTTCCACAGAAATCGCATCTATTTTCTTTAATAGATATCATAATAAATTATGAAAATAAAATTTTAAGATAGAACATCGGATTAGATAATTTCTCTCTAGGGAATTTATTAATCAACATTCCAGAAATAATTTCTTGCAGCTCTCTACTTTGAGAGGATCTATTAATAACAAAATTAAGAAGATATTTATACTTTGCTAGGTCTTGAAGTTTAGAACTTGTATTTAGTTCATTTCCTATTTCATCCCAAACTAAAGAGCTATATTCTGATAAAACACTTGCAGAGCAATCATTAGCTTTTATAGCCTTAGCAGCAACCTCTACAGCATACTTTGCAGAGACCATAGCATTGCCTATACCCTCTCCTGTAAATGGGTCTACCAAGCCAGCGGCATCACCTAAAAGCATAAAACCAGAACCATAGTTTTTGCGCTTTATCCTGCCTAGAGGCAGGTTCCATCCAAGGGGCACTTCCATTGGCTTCGCATCAGAAAATCGATCCCTAAAATATTCAGATTTAGTAACCTCATCTAATATTTCTCTAAGTGTTCTTTTCTCCTTTTTCGCATCAGCCTTTGTAAGACCTATTCCAATATTTGCTAAATCATCTCCAGCTGGAAATAGCCAAAAATAACCCGGCAGAACTTCCTTTACAAAGTGGAGCTCAATTTGATCAGAGAGACCTTTAACTCCTTTATAATAGCACCTAATAGCGATAGATGTATTTTTCATATCTGATTGATAAAGACCTAGCTTCCGCGCTACAAATGAATTTGCACCATCGCAGCCAAGTATTATTGGGGCTTCTAATTCTTTGGCCTCACCTTTCTCTTCTCCTCGTACTCCAATAATTTTATCATTTTCATATAAAATATCTTTAACCTTAAATCCATCTTTTACCGTGGTTACATTTTGAGCTTTTTCTAATAAGAAATTATCAAATATTTGTCGAGGTATTACAAAACCTTTTTTAATATTTGAATCATTTTTATTAAGGTGAATATCAAACTGTTTATGGCTGGGGCTTCCAAAAGTTATTCTATTTATTTCGGCTCCATCTAAATCAGAAACTTCATCTAAAATTCCGAGCTCATTCATATATCGAATACTTTTGCCTGAAATAGCATCTCCACATATCTTATCCCTTGGAAAAGTTGCCTTATCAACAAGAACACTTTTAAGTCCCATTTGATCAGCATATAAGGCTGCAGTAGCTCCAGCAGGCCCAGCTCCTACAATAATTAAATCATAAGGGTTAGGCATTATTATCGGGGTCTATTATAAAGGCAGGATAATGAAGATCAAAACGGTGCCAATAGTAGTATTTGCTTATATAAAATGTAAGAGCAATAGGAAAAAATAGCCAAGGATAAATTGAAAGAACAAAAAAGTTAAGTATAAAAATAGGATAGCGTATAGCCCTTAGGATATCTTTTTCTAATCTTCTAAAAAAAGCAAAGAAAAAGAAAGGCAGAGATACTATGGTTGCTGTAGATGCAATAGGATCTACATTTTTAAGTGCTGCAAAAAAAGCTATAATAATAAATATCAAAGAAATTATTAGTGTCAAACTTTTTCCAAATACAATTGGGAAGGTTCTATCACCAGATGAATTGTCTCCTTTTAGATCGGGAAGTGTAGTAATAAGGGCAACTGAAGAAAAAGATAGTGCATATGGAAATAATAGATATACCATTGATATATCAAATGGAATTAAAGGTGACGATTGATGATTTTTTAATACAATTCCCCAACCTAATACAAATAATAGAATTCCTACAATTGAATTTGCTAGCCATCCAAGTAAAGGTCTTGACTTCCAATTAAATGGAGCACTACTATATAGTATTCCCCAAATTAAATAGATTAAAGATGCTATCATAGCAGAAAACCAATTAAATATCAAAAGCGCGATCAGGCCTGCTATCAATAAATATTTAGCAATATTCTGACTCTTTTCTTCAGATATATACTTACCAACTAAAAAGAGTTTATTGTTCACCCTATCACTTTCTTGATCAGTTATTTGATTTAAAATAAATGCAGAGCTACATACAAAAGTTAGACCTATAAAAATGATTAAAGTTTGTAGGGAAAAGCCTGATATCCATAGCGGGCTATCATTATAATGCATTTGAGCAGCTGACATACCAATTACAACCATTACCCATACAGATAAAAACAGTGTTGGTCGCATAAGAAACAAAATATCAAAACGGGGGGCTAATCGCTTATGTATCGGGTGCTCTTTTAAAAAATTTTTTATCATTTTATTTTACTTAATTTTGGTATTAACCTTATCGAGAATTATGCAAATTATCCAGGAAATTTTCGTCGACGCCTCCTGTTATATATTCACCTGTAAAACAAGAACTGTCAAATTGTTCTATACTACCATTATGCTCTTTTACTGAAGAAACTAAGTCTTCTAAATCTTGATATATTAGCTTGTCTGCACCAATCTGCGTGGCTATTTCATCTACGCTTCTGCCATGCGCAACCAGCTCTTCAACATATGGCATATCAATTCCATATACATTAGGATATCTAATAGGAGGTGAAGCACTCGCAAAAAATACTTTTTTTGCACCAGCGTCTCTAGCCATTTTTATTATTTCTTTACTCGTATTACCCCTTACAATAGAATCATCTACCAATAGCACATTCTTATCCTTAAATTCAATATTTATAGTATTGAGCTTCTGTCTAATTGATTTTTTTCTTACTTTTTGTCCTGGCATGATAAAGGTGCGACCTATATACCTATTCTTAATGAAGGCTTCCCTAAATTCTTTATCTAGCTCAATACTAATTGGTAGTGCGCTCGTCCTACTAGTTGAAGGGATAGGTATAACTACGTCTATAGAGTCCAGCTCTTCTTGGGTTAGTGAATTTTTTATTTTATTTGCAAGAAAGCGCCCCATAGAGAGCCTACTCTCATATACATTAACTCCCTCAATCGTGCTATCAGGCCTAGCAAGATACACATATTCAAAAATACAAGGACTAAAGATTCTAGGGCTATCATACTTATAATTTGAGATTGAACCGTCTAATTTAAATATTACTGTTTCACCTGGAAAAACATCTCTATTTGTATCGTAACCTAGACAATCTAAGGCAACAGACTCAGATGCAATCATATGATTCTTTTCATCTTTAGATCCGTAAACTAAAGGTCTAATTCCATGAGGATCCCTAAAGGCAACAATACCATACCCTAAAATTATCAGGACCACAGAATATGCACCTTCCACCCTATCATGAACTTCTGAGACAGCTCGAGCAATAGATTCATCATCTAATTTTTTATTAGAATTTTTTTCCAATGAATTTGCAAAGATATTAATTAAAACTTCCGAATCAGAATTTGTGTTAATATGTCTAAAATCATCATCTCTTAGTTCATGTCTAAGCTTAGAAGTATTAACTAAATTTCCATTATGAACAAGTATTATACCATATGGAGAATTCACATAAAAGGGCTGAGCCTCAGATGTATTAATAGTTCCAGATGTTGGATATCTGACATGACCGATGCCAATATTTCCTTGCAACCTAATCATCTCATCTTCATTAAAAACATCTCGAACTAAACCATTTTTCTTATGCATTGAGAGGAAGCCCTTTTCATTTATAACGGCCATTCCAGCAGCATCTTGTCCTCTATGCTGTAAAACTGTCAAAGCATTATAAACAGATAAAGATGCTGTTGCATTTTGAGATGTTATGCCTACAATTCCACACATAATTAAATACCAATCACTTTTGTTGAATCTTCTGAGCTTGTATTAAAGTCTAAACGTTTTGATGGAAAAGTAGATAGATGTGCATCAACATAAGAGTCTAAGATATTCCAAACAAACAATCCAAATATCCACCATGCATATGTATTCCTAAGAGCAATTCTACCTTCATTTTTAAATTCCATAAATCTGCTAACGGCCCAATATTCAGAACCAATAAATGCAGCAGCCTTTAAATATTCTCTATTGTAAATCTGACCTAGTCCTGGTATAAAACTTAACTTCCAAGCATAGCTAGGCACCCTCACTTTTGTAGAATCTGAATACTTAGAACTTTGACAAAGCGCTAAACTAAAAACAAATGTAATTATGATAATATATCTCATTTAATATAGCCTACTGCTTCAATTTCTATTCTTGAGTCCAATGGCAAACTAGACACCTCAACCACTGAGCGGGCTGGTAGATTTTTTTTAAAAAATATTTTAAAAACATCATTTACATCAGGAAAAAATGTAATATCTGTAATAAAAACTGTAAGCTTTAAAATATTATCTAAAGAGCTATTACCCGCCCTTAAAACTCCATCTAAATTATTTAAAACTTGTTCAACTTCAACTCTAAAACCACCTTCAACAAGGGTGCCTTTTTGTGGGTCTAAAGGAATTTGCCCAGAGGTAAAAACTAAGTTGTTATAAATAGTTCCTTGAGAGTAGGTACCTATAGCTTTAGGAGCATCATTTGTTTCTATTATTTTTTTAATCACTGGAGCTCTCCATACACCAAAGAGGTAGCCCTATACCATCGTTCATTTTTCTACCAATATCTTTATTCCCAAGATATAACATAAATTCTCCAGCAGCAGATACATTTGCATTAAATAAATGTCCACCATATACTTTAAAATTAATATCGCTAAATGTTATATGTGTGTGGGAATAGGGCTGTCCATCTTTTATAGTTATATTTCCGATTAATGAGGTTATTTCAAATTCACCAGTAAAAATTTTCTTATAATATTTTTTTTCTTCAACAGAGTAATATCCAATCTCAGGATTTTCTATTGCACCAATACCATTAATCCAAGAACTACCAATTCCTTTACTCAAAGCAAAATCTTCAAATGTTTTATTAATTTCATCACCTGGATCTAGGGTCATAAAAACATATTTATCTTCTATTCTATACTTCATGAGCCCACTTTACATCAAGCTCTCTGTTAGCCTTGGTCTCATCTAATCTTCCAACAGGAGTGCTAGTAGGTGCATCCAATATTCTACTAAGGTCAAGATTAATATTTTGATCGATCTCTATCATAGCACTAATAAATCTATCTAATGTCTCTTTTGTTTCCGATTCAGTTGGTTCAATCATCATTGCTTCGGGTACATTATTTGGGAAATAGATAGTTGGAGAGTGAAAGCCATAATCTAGTAATGCTTTTGCTATATCTAAAGCCTTAGCACCTTTAGCTTTTTGAATCGATCCTGAAGCAACAAATTCATGCAAAGTTCCTTCTTGAAAAGGAATTTCATATACATCTTTAAGTTTATTTTTAATATAATTCGCATTAATTATAGCATTTCTAGTCATGGTCTTAAGCCCATCATCGCCTAACATTTTAATATATACATAGGCCCTAACTAAAATTCCAAAATTCCCATAAAACGAATGAAGCCTACCGATGCTCAATGGATAGTCTATTTTCCATGCATAGCTACCTTCTTCAGTTTTCTCTACTCGCGGTATTGGTAAGAATTTTGTTAAGCTATCTACCACCGCAACAGGACCGGCTCCTGGCCCTCCTCCACCATGTGGAGTAGAAAAGGTCTTATGCAAATTAATATGCATAATATCAAATCCCATTTCAGCTGGCTTACATAGCCCAACAATAGCATTTAAATTAGCACCATCCATATACATTAGACCTCCCACATCATGAACCGCTTTTGAAATTTCTTCAATTTGATCTTCAAAGAGACCAAGGGTATTGGGCTGAGTTAACATCATACCCGCAACATCACTATCTAGCTTTGAAGTTAAATCTTTAAAATCAACTCTACCCCTTTCATCAGACTTAACCTCTCTAGGTAAAAATCCAGCAAGAGCAACAGATGCAGGGTTCGTTCCATGTGCGGTTTCTGGTATTATAATATATTTTCTATTTTCACCTTTTTGCTCATGATATTTTTTCATAATTAAGATACCCGCAAACTCTCCTTGAGATCCCGCACTAGGCTGCAAGGTAGCGGCCGACATACCCGTAATTTTTAATAGCATTTGCTCTAATTCATAAATAATATGAAGGGCACCTTGAGCGTCACTATCAGGTTGATTTGGATGTAAATTAGCAAATCCTGGTAGCGAAGCTAGAACATCATTAATTTTAGGATTATATTTCATTGTACAGGAACCTAAAGGATAAAAACCTTTATCAATATGATGATTTTTTGCGGACAAAGAGATATAGTGCCTTACAACCTGGGGCTCCGTTACCTCAGGCAGATTGGGGGGACTTTCTCTTAATAGTTCACTTGAAATAAAATCCTTTAATTCAACTTCCGGAACATCTGACTTAGGCAGAGATGCACCAATTCTTCCCTTCACAGATTTTTCAAAAATTACTTTATTATCATCCATTTTTTTTCCTTAACAAATCTATTATTAAATTCCTTCCATGATCCAATGCACCTTTCAGCAAGTTAGAATCACTGCCACCAGCGGTAGCTATATGAGGTTTACCCCCACCTCCACCTCCCATAATTGAACCAATTTCTTTAACAATGTTACCAGCCTTAATTATAGGAGTAAGGTCATCTGTTATAGCGCACATTACCATGGGTTTATTATTTTTTACTGTACCAATTAATGATATCCCCTTAACCTTAAAAGCACTTCTAAAATTGTCTCCTAGTTCTACTAGTTCGCCAGGATCTTTTAAATTTTCAACTACTAATTTGCAATCACCTAAATCCTCAGAATTTTTTATATAGTTATTGATATCATCTTTTATTGAACTTTGTTTTAAAAGTTTATTTTCTTTTTCTAAAATCTTCTTATCCCTTAATAGGGACTGTATTCTAGAAGATATTTCATCCTCATTACACTTTAATTCATTTTTCACATCTCTTAAAATCTCATCATGCTTAACACTAATCTCATGAACAGCAGAGCCCGAAACTGCGACCAGCCTTCTGACTCCTGAAGAAAGAGCTGATTCAGAGATAATTTTGATAGAGCCTATATCTCCAGTTCGACTAACGTGGGTCCCACCGCACAGTTCTTTTGAAAAGCCTGGAACGTCTACCACTCTAACCTCATCTCCATACTTCTCACCAAAAAGACTTACAGCGCCCTCTTCTTGAGCTTCTTTATAACTTTTGATATTAGTTTCTAAAGCAATATTATTAAGAATAACTGAATTAACACGATTTTCAATCTCAAGCAATTGACTTTTTGTTATTTGTGCATAATGAGTTAGATCAAAACGAAGTATCTCAGCAGAAACTAAAGAGCCTGCTTGCTGAACATGGTCACCAATAACTTCTTTTAGAGCTTGATGCAATAAATGTGTAGAAGTATGGTTCAGTCTTATTTTTTGTCGATTTTCACTATCTACAACTGCTTCTACATCATAATTATCAGCTAAAGCACCTCTTTCAATCGTACATAAATGAATAAATTCATCTCCACTTTTCTGCACATCTTCCACAATTAAATTAAACTCATCCGATTTAATAGTTCCCTTATCTCCAACCTGGCCACCTGACTCAGCATAGAAAGGAGTTTTATCTAAAACTATTTTATACGAGTTTTCACTCTTAATATACTTAACTATTTTTGCATTAGACTCTAATTTTTCATAGCCTAAAAAATTTGTAGAGATCCCATCATCGATAATGATCCATTCAGAGTCTTCGATATCAGTTTGAAATTTACCTGAAGTACGAGCACGTTCTTTTTGCTTAACCATGCACCTATCAAATCCCTCAACATCTACCTGTATTTTATTTTCTCTAGCTAATAGCTCTGTTAGATCCACAGGGAAGCCATAAGTATCATAAAGCTTAAAAACATCTTCGCCAGGGATGGTGCCATTTTTTGGTATTTTATTTAGGACCCTGTCAAACATTTCAAGGCCCCGGTCCAAAGTATCATTAAATGATTTCTCTTCAGCTTCAATTACTTTTTCTATATGACTTTTCTTATCAATAATTTCTGGAAAAGCCTCACCCATAACTTGACATAAAATATTCACAAGCTTATACAGAAAAGGCTCTTTCATTTCAAGCTTACGTCCAAATCTAGCGGCCCTTCTAAGAACCCGCCTTAAAACATATCCACGGCCTTCATTTCCCGGCATCGCACCATCAGCAATAGAAAAAGATAGCATCCTTAAATGGTCAGCAATCACCCTATGCGGGACCCCACCTTCAAACAATATATCCTTAGCTGTTATTTTAACAATTTCATCTAAAATAGGTATAAATAGATCGGTCTCATAATTTGAGGATTTACCATTTAATATAGCTACCAATCGTTCAAATCCTGCACCAGTATCAACATGCTTTTTAGGCAAAGGGTTCAGTTCACCATTCTTATCTCTATTATACTGAATAAAAACTAGGTTCCAGATCTCACGATATTCAGCAAGTAAATTTACCCCCTCTGCGGACTGATCATCTATGTTCTCACCAGTATAATAATGTATCTCTGTACATGGACCACATGGACCTGTTTCCCCCATTTCCCAAAAATTATCCTTTGCACCAAACTTTAATATTCTTTGAGGATCAATATCTGAATGCTCTTTCCATAGCTCACCCGCCTCATCATCCTCATGATAAATTGTGACCCAAAGCCGTTTCTTATCAAGTTTCCAAACCTCTGTGAGGAGCTCCCATGCCCAAGATATAGCCTCTTTCTTATAAAAATCTCCAAAGGACCAATTACCTAGCATCTCAAAAAATGTATGGTGATAATCATCTACACCTACCTCTTCTAGATCATTATGCTTACCACTCACTCTAATACATTTTTGTGAATTTACAACCCTTTTAGTAGGGGGCTCCTGCAAACCTATAAAATAAGGTTTAAACTGATTCATTCCAGCATTGGTGAATAATAGCGTAGGATCATCATGGGGCACAACAGCAGAACTACGTATAAATTCATGATTTTTGGATTCAAAAAAATCAATGAATTGCTGCCTTATATCAGATGCTTTAATAGACATACTAAAAAATAAATTGGGTCTCAATTTGAATTGAATTAACAGGCTTCAAGTCATTCAAGTCACCATCATTTTCAAGATCAATCATATAAGTGGTCCTTGACTTATAAACTAGCATAACCCCTGAAGACATTTCTAGCCCAAGATCGTATCCATATATAGTATTTAAATCAGGCTCAAATTCAAAAGGATTAGAGACATTGGCCTGTTGGTAAAAGGCTTCAGCTTTACCTAGCTTTGGAATTTTAGAAGGATTGAGCGCCAGAGTAGAAAGAAGTGCTTTATTTGGCTGCTCATTAACATATTTTTGTTGAACGCTGTCCCACTTTTCACCTTTCATACTCTGATAACCTAAAACAAAATCAAATATACCCATAAATGATATGTCGAGCTGAGTGAAAAGCCCATTCTGCTTACCATACTGGTAAAGCAGATATTCTTTTGTATGAACTCCAGAATCATGAACAGATACCCTAGACACATCATAAGCCTTATCCCAATAACTAAACATAAAATTACGAGATGATGTCCTATATTCTCCTATTAACTGAGCCGGTCCAAATTTAGCAAGAACCCCAATAGGAACCATTCCAAGACCAAGGTTAGTCTTTCCACCGGTTTCAGGGTCAAGAGTTTTCCCTGACAATATTGCTCCTTGAGAATATATCGAAGTATTTTCATTAATTTTGTAAGTTAAATCTATAGAGTAACCTGAAACAGGATCTTTAGCAGCATTTTCAGGATTATATTCATTATAGTAAGAACTATTTTCAAACCAGGAATTAAAAGCTGTTTTAGTAGAAGATGATAGATATGGTTCTAAAGAAGTCCACTGCTTAAGCGCTTCCGCCCTACCATCATACTGGGTAGAATCATCAGGATAAAAATCATAGTAATCAGGATAATTATCACCATCACTATCAGGGAGGCCTCCTAATTGATTATTATCCAAAGCTGCTGATATGCCTATGCTCAAATTTGAAATAATTTCTCTTGATGCCCTAAAAGCCATTATACCAGGATCAATTGTTTTAAAGTTACTATGAATAATTTCAAGCCCAAAACCTAAATATTTTGCTTGAATATTCAAGCCAACCTGCCTCACCTGCGGATATTCCATGATATTAGAGTAGTTACTTACTAAAATACCATTACCTAGTGTAACATTAGGAAGGGCCCCTGCCATTATATAAAGATCATCCCCAGGACGTCCCCACCTTAAATAATATAGCTTATCAATAATAGTTCTATAAATAGATTCAGCTGATGAAAATTTCCAACTATCCCAATACATTCCGCTATCATTAAAATATAAATATAGATCTAACCCTATCCCAAGATTTCCAATAGGAAACTCTGGCCTTAATGAAAGCTGATTATATACTTGGCCATTTATTGTAACTGTCCCTATGCTGCCAGTGGTACCACTATCAGAAGCAGAAGATTCTCCAGTATCTTGAGAGATTAATACTGAAATTAATAGCACTAAGCTTAGCATGACCCTCTTTTTTCTAAAAATAAAATTCATTCAGCAGCTCTCTATTTATTCTTAATAATAATTGTATCCAGATCAAGCTTGGTCTTAATTTGCTCTCCTACTTTTAAAGCATCTTCTCTATTATTAAAATAACCAATTCTTACCGCATAAAGAGTTTTATCACTTTTATACAGTTCCTTAACCCTGGCCCTAAAACCTGAAATAACAAGTTCGGTTCTTTGGCTTGTAGCATTTACCTCTGAGCTGAAAGCTCCTGACTGTAAAGAAAATGGTGCGCTAATATCATCTTGATTAGAAATAATTTTATCTTGAATAGGTTGATTAGATTTAACTTTATTAAAATCTGTAAAATTTTGAACTATATCATTACTATTTCCTTTAGCCCTATCAGACTCTTTAAACTCTAACAACAAGCTTTTAATTTTTCCATCTACATTAAGCTCGGGAAACTGCCTCTCAAAAACTCGAGAATAAAATATAGCTGTATCTTTTAAACCAGAAACTATTAATGAATTTAAAAATAATTTAACAGCTCTTTCAATATGCTCAGACCTACTATAATATATTGGCATTTTTTTGAGCCACTCAGTAGATTGAACGTATAGACCAGCTGCATAAAAATATTCTGCTACTTTCATAACAGCATCATCTCCATATACGCTAGTTGGATGATTATTATACAATGTAACAAATACTTGCATCGCTTCTTTACCATTAGATTCTAACAAACCTTTTAAATAAAGTAGAGAAGGATTATTAGGATATCTCTGTTCCATTGTTGGTAAATAGATAGAGGCACTATCACTTGAGCCATTAAGCACCTGTTCAATTAGAACATCTAGCTCATTTTGTCCACATAGGGAAGAAATAAATAATATTAAAAAAGATATAATTTTCATTATTTTAAGACCTCTTTATCATCACTAGTTTCATATAGCCAAATTATATGTGGATCAGCTGCAGTATTTTTATATCTCTGGAATCTCTCATCTGTAACTAAAAAATGTATTATATCATCCAAACCTTTTGTAAGATCCAAGCTACTATTCTCTTTTTTAGCTTGAAGTTTCATTTTAATAAGCTTTACAATAATTGAGGTAGGGTCCTGCTCAATTGCTGAATCAATAAGCTCAATCGCCTCAGCGTTTTCACCTCTATGAGAATAGATCTCAGAAAGGCTAGCTATAACTTCAATATTATCAGAATCTGATTTTAATATATGCTTCAAGATATCTTCAAATTCAGAATATCTATCTAATGCAAAAAGACTATCTTTTAAAAGGTGTATGACCATCCATGCCTGTTCAGGTTTTAGTTCAGCATACCTGATCCACATAGGAATAGCCTTACCTAGTAGCTGTTCTGCTTTGGACATATGTTCGGACTTCTGTAATTCTATATTTTGAGATAAAGAGCTAGGATTTACAGATTTTTGATACTCCTCTTCACTTTCAGAGCTATAAGAGTTTCCTATAAAATAGTAGGTAACAGCTAAATCTGGACAAATATTTAAAGCCATTTCAAAAGTCTTTCTTGCGTCCTTAAAATTTTTATTTTTTATTAATATTCGACCCTCTTGAATTTTATACAAAGCTAAATCAAATTGATTTTCTTTTTTGATCTGTTTTTGATAACGTTCTAAAAAGTCTCCAGCTTTTGCCCAATCATGCTTTTCTCTATAAAAAGCTGTTAATTTTGAAAGGGCCCATTCACTATTTTTTTCAAGTTTTAATATTTGATGTAGCTCATCTATGGCAGCATCTAAATTTGACAATGTATAATAGTTTAAGGCCAGGTTTTTATGTAATTCAATCTGTTCATAAAAAGTTAGTCCTCTTCTATGTCGCAAACTTTTATGAACCTTCAATGCCTGACTGGGATTTCCCCCTTCTCTAAGAACTTGACCCAGTCGAATATAAGCCTTAATATTATTTGAGTCTTTCTCAATAATTTCTTTAAAGTTTTTATAGGCAGACTTTCTACGGCCCGTTATCAATAGATCAAGCCCTTCAGCATAAATATCTTTAACCTTAGAGCGTCTTCTTGGTTTATAGTTCAATACATATACAACCGTAATTATAACCCCCGCAGATAAGACAAAAAATGTAATCAACATATTTGTCATAGTATGTCTTCACCCACTTCATCTGCAAGTTGGAAGTCTTCATCTATGCCTTCATTCCTTAAAGTGTCTAGCTCAATCTGAACTCTTTTCAATTTAGACTTTAAGGAATAAACCTCACTCTTTTGTGATACCAATTGAAATAAAGCTAGCAGAAAACCTATAAGCACTCCGACAGTCAGGGTCATGACAAGGACCATCCATACATTAAAACCATCTTCATATCCAGGAGCATCAGTAAAAAATGGAATTTTTATTGTTAAGACTCTTCCTTCAAATTGATTTAACTCATTCAATTGAACTATAAAAACAGCGCTAGCTATAAGTAAAAGTATCCAAATTAAATATTTAATTAATTTCATTTTCAGCATCCTTATCTAATATTCGACTTCCAAACATGCTCATTCCTTGAGCATCTTGAATCAAAACATCAACAATATCATGTATTTTTTCATTTTTCTTATTAAAAATTACACTAACGGACCCTTCTGATCTTCCCACCCAAGATGAAGAAGTTTTTTTACTTTCTTTTTCAATCATAACCTTTAAGACTTTTCCAATACGCTTCTGATTTGCCTGCAAAGTATGTGCCTGCTGCAATTCAATTAAATTAGCCAATCTAGCTTGCTTGGTACTCTCATCAATCTGGTCAGTATATTCAGCGGCTTTGGTTCCTGGTCGAGAAGAATATTTAAACATAAAAGCTCTATCAAAAATAACTGTATTCATAACATCAAGAGTATCATGATACTCTTCATCAGTTTCACCAGGAAACCCAACTATAATATCTGTAGAGATAGCACAGTCTGGAATATGCTTTCTAATAAGACTAACCAGATCCAAAAACTCCTGCTTTGTATAAGTTCTGTTCATCCGCTTTAGTATTCTATCAGAACCCGCTTGCAGGGGTAAATGAATATAATCACAAATGTTTTTATATTTGGCCATAACCTTAATAAGATCCTCATCCATATCCTGTGGATGAGGAGACATATATCTAATTCTCTCTACACCAGGAACCTGAGCCACCAATTCCATTAGCTCTGGAAACTTTCCATTTTGAGTTCTATAAGAATTTACATTCTGGCCCAATAGAGTAACTTCATTAAATCCATTTATAACAGCATCTTTTACTTCTGCAACAATACTATCCATATCCCTGCTCCGCTCACGCCCCCTAGTAAATGGTACAATACAAAATGTACAAAAATTATCACATCCTCTAGAAATTGAAACCAATGCATTTGTTCCCGAATTCCTCAAAGGTAGCATGCTATCATAAACTTCAAACTTTGAAAGTCGAGTATCCACCTGATGCGCATTTTGAACTTTTCTATTATTTATAATTTCAGGAATACGCCTATATGAGTCTGGTCCTAAAATAATATCAACATAAGGCTTAGATTCCAAAAGTTCATTTTTTAAATTTTGAGCCATACATCCTAACACACCAAAAATCAACTGAGGATTCTTCTTTTTCAAATAGTGTATGCTATCTAATCGATTATGGACGGTTTCTTCAGCTTTCTCACGGATAGCACATGTATTCATAAATATGATATCAGCTTTTGTCATATCTTGAGTTTGTGAATATCCGCAATCCTCTAATAAACCAGCTACTAATTCAGAGTCAGCAACATTCATTTGGCAGCCAAAGGTTTCTATAAAATAATTAGAATCTATCATCAATAATAAAATAAAATAAAGCTCATATTTTTAATAACGGCTCACCATTAGCTTATTATAATATTTTGATAATAAAACTTAATCAATATACGAGTCAAAATAGAATGCTGATGGATCGAGCGCCTTGCTTCTATATTGAACTTCATAATGCAGATGGGGAGCAGTTGATCGGCCGGTATTTCCAACCTCTCCAATTTTTTGTCCTCTAAAAACTTTATCACCAACTTTCACATCACGACTTGAAAGGTGGCCATAGGCGGTAACATAGCCATTACCATGATCAATTTCTATATAATTTCCAAAGGATCCCCAATACTTTGATTTTTTAACCCTACCATTAGCAGTGGTATGTACAGATGTTCCAATACGCGCAGAATAATCGTTGCCTTCATGAAACTTATACTTCTTTGAGAATGGGTCCCTTCTATATCCAAAGTTTGAGGATAAACGCTCTACCCCTTTAGATACTGGGTGGATTGCAGGATAAGATAAAATACCATCAATATTAGACTCTATGGTTTTACTAATTTCATTATAACTAAGAAATTCAAGATTAATTAAACGATTTACATAATTTATCTCTTCAATTATTTCATCAATATCAATACCTCTTTCAGGTAACAAATAATTTATATCATTATTTTTCTCTCGCCCACCGCCATAACCCATTTTACGGATATCATCGTGGATCGGAGGTAGTTTTACAAGCTTTCTTAGCATATCATCATATTTTTTAATATTATGCAGCTCTTCAAGCAAACTATCAACCCTGCTTTGATTATGTTTTATACTTAAAAGCAGCTCCTTATTATTTTCTTGGTGCCTTTTTATTTCACTACCAGCAACCCAATTAATAAAATTATCTGAAAAAAGAAATAAGACAGCAAATAATAAACAAAAAGATAAGCCCAAAAAGGTTCCAATTTGAAGTGGAGAAATAGAGATCTGCTTCAGATCAAATTTCCCCTCTTTTATAACAATTATTTTATAAGCGTTTTTAAACATAATTTAAATTAAGAATACCTATAAATTTAGGACATATAAAGGAACTATTACAAAAATATCTTACCTTAAAAGACCTATTTTAAATTTAATTAATAAAAGCATTCTCAGCTACCTTTTTCCTTCTCTCTTTCCTCAATGAAAATTTTTAATGTATTGATATCATTTACAATTTTTAAAAACTCGGCATCATGAGAAAAATCAGTCACAGACTTTTGTATTTTTCTTTCAGAAACATAGGCCCCTAATTGAGCATACTTCTGCTTTAGATCCCATTTCATCTTCTCTATTTCAACTTGAATTTTTCCTTTATGCCCTATTTCTCCACCCTTAGCAATAGCATCTTTAATATATTTTTTTCCATCCCTTACTATTTTTGTTGTTAGGGTTTGAGCTTTCTCAGCCATTTTATCATAAATATCAGACATTTAACTGCTTAACATTTAATATTTCTTGAATTTCTTTAAGTTTGGCCAATAGGTCTGCACCTATATCTCCATCATATTTAATCACCGAGTAAGCTGAATTTTCTTTTGAAGTCCTGCTTAAAATATATTCAGCTATATTAATGCTATTTTCACCAAGCATCATGCCGACCTTACCTATAACTCCTGGAACATCTTTGTTCTGAATAAACAGCATATTACCCTCGGCCCTTACATCCATTTCATATCCCATTATACTAACAATTCTGGGATATTCAGAACCAAAAACTGATCCAGAAACTTCTATTGAGCCATCTTCAGTTACTATATTTGCTACTATTAAATTAGCAAATGATGTAGCTTCAGTATTATAGCTATGAGAAAAAGATATTCCTCTCTCTTCAGCGATCATGCTTGCATTAACAAAATTAATTCTATTATCTGTCATGTCATGAAATAATCCAATTAAAAAAGAAAGTGCCACAACTTTTGAATCTTCAATACTACCATAGCACTCTATAGAAATAGACTTAACAGGCGAGCTAGCTAACTGCATCTCTATTTTTCCGAGCATCTCTGCCAAATCTAAAAATGGTGCAATCTGCTTTAATTGACCCATATCTGAAATAGGCATATTTATAGGATTAGAAAGCTTACCTTCAACTAAGAAATCTTTTATCTGATGACATATCCCTACAGAAACTCCCTCTGACGCCTCAACAGTAGATGCTCCTAGATGAGGGGTTACTAATATATTTTTTGCTTTTATAAGAGGACTATCTGGGGCGAGTGGTTCATTTTTAAAAACATCAACAGCTGCACCTGCAATAACTTCATCGTTCAATGCCTGAGCTAAATCAGATTCATTAATAATTCCTCCCCTAGCCACATTAATAATCCTTGATGTAGATTTCATCTTAGATATTCTATCTTTATTAAATAAATCTTTTGTAGAATCTAAAAATGGCATATGTAAAGTTATATAATCAGCTTCCATAGTAAGTGTATCTAAATCAACTAATTTAACAGTATCTAAATCAAAAACATCCTGATTAACAAACGGGTCAAAGCCAATAATTTTCATTTCTAAACCTAAAGCTCTTTTTATCACCTCTCTACCTATTCTACCTAATCCTACAACCCCTAGGACCTTCCCTTTTAACTCATTTCCGACAAGACTACTTCTATTCCACTCACCATTAACCATTCCCAAATATCCTAACTGAATATTTCTTGAAAGAGACATCATCATCGCAATAGTATGCTCAGCGGCCGAAATCGTATTCCCATCTGGATTATTCATTACAATGACACCTTGATTTGTGGCTTCTTTAATATCAATATTGTCTATACCAACTCCGGCTCTCCCAACAACTTGTAAATTACGAGCATCCTTCAAAAGCTCTGATGTAACCTTAGTTCCCGAGCGAACTATCCATGCACCAATATCACTCACAAGAGATTGCAATTCATCTGTTGATGGATTTGGATGATATACAATATCAAATCCCGCGCCTTCTAATACTTCAAGCCCTTTATCAGATATAGGGTCCGAAACTAAAACTTTAACCATTTAAAACCTCATCAAAAACATTTAAGTATTCTTTAAGATCCAATTCTTTAACATTCCCCATATGAGCGATACGAAAAGCTTTTCCCCGCAGTTTCCCATAACCTCTATCCATTCTAAATGACCTTTCTAATAAAAATTTATTTATTTTTTCTATATCCCAATTCATATCATTTTGAATACAGGTAATTGTTTCAGATTCAAAACCTTTTTCAGGGAACAGTGACTGGCCGTGATCTAATGCCCAATTTCTTGTATATTTGGCATTATCTATATGCCTTTTCCACCTCTGCTCTAGTCCTTCTTTAAATATTTCTTTCAAAACATATTTCAAGCCAAACATATGAGGTATAGATGGTGTTGATGGAGTTTGCATTTTTTTATAATACTTTTCATATACCCCTATATCAAAAAAATATCCTTTTCTATCTATAGTATCTGCTAATTCAATCAACCTATTAGAGACAGAGCATAAAGAAAATCCCGCTGGCAACCCCCAAGCTTTTTGTGTGGAAGCCATTAAAAAATCTATCCCTAATCTATCAACTTCAATCTTTACACCTGCCATAGAGCTAACAGAATCTACCAACCATATTATATCAGGATATTTTGCTTTAAGCAATTTAGAAATAGGCTCTAATGGAGAGAGAACACCTGTTGAGGTTTCATTGTGTACCATTGCAAAAACATCATATTTACCTGATGAAAGAAGTTCATCTACATCCTCGGCGGTTACACCTTTTCCCCACTCATAGTCTAATATCCCAACTTCATGACCGCACTCTTTCGAAACCGTTGCCCATTTTGAACTAAATGAACCATTTACTGTATGCAAGACACCCTTTTTAACCGAATTCTGAATACCCATCTCCCATAAACCTGTTGCAGCATGAGAGGTTAGATAAACATGATTGTTAGTATACAAAAGCTTTTGAACGCCACTAATTATTTCAGACATTAGATCAGAAAACTCTGGAGTTCGATGACCAATTTGAGGTGACAGCATGCTTTGCATAACACTTTCAGGAACATGGGTGGGACCTGGAATAAATAATTTTGGAAAAGAATTCATAAAAGTTTATTTTTTAATCTATTAATTTTTGAATAAAAAGACACAATAAATTAAACTTTTATCTAATTTAGATGAAAGAATTGAATTTAAAATTAATAATATTGTTTTAAATATTTTTTAAAAAATCTATTGCTGCATGGTATTCGTTAAATAAGCAAAGGCTTCATCAACATCATCGATGATCACAAAAAGATCTAGGTCCTCTTTTGATATAGTTCCATATTCAAGCATCTTATCCCAATTAACAAGCTTCTCCCAAAAATCACTACCATAGAGTATTATAGGTATTTTACGCTTAATTTTTTCGCATTGGATCAAGGTTAATACATCAAAGAGCTCATCTAATGTTCCAAAACCTCCAGGCCATACCACGATCCCTTTAGTTTTATAAATAAACCAAAACTTTCTCATGAAAAAATAATGAAAAACAAAATTTAAACCCTTAGTGATCCATTTATTATTAGTCTGCTCAAATGGAAGTGAAATACCAAGGCCAACCGATTTACCTCCAGCCTCATCAGCCCCTTTATTTGCGGCCTCCATTATACCTGGTCCTGCTCCTGAAGTTACAATAAATCTATTATTATCTGAGAACTTTTCCAAATTCCACTTTGTTATTTTCATTGCAAGATTCTGTGCTTGCTTATAATATTTATTATCTTCTTTCAATCGCGCTGATCCAAAAAATACCACTGTATCTTTTACATTATTTCTTTCAAAATCACTTAAAGGACCTAAATATTCAGATAAAATTCTCAATGGTCTCCCGCTCATACTTCCTAAAAACTTTCTATCATTATAAAACCTATTCTTTTCCATGCATTAACATCTCCAATTAAAATTCAAAATTAACATTACGATCAGATAAATATAATAAAATTAAATTTACTAGCTCAGGGTCCTGTCCTAAGGATTCTAAATTAAATAGTCCTTTTTTCAAAAACTTTCCTGAAAGTAAAAGGCTTGCACAGGCTGTACAAGTATAGCCCGTAGTCCTTGCCATTGAAGAGACATTATTTTCTTGATCATATCTATCAATCAAATCATATACTTCTCTTTTTTCTTTCCCATCTTTAATCCCTGCAAACTCTACACGTAATATTGTTTGATCATAATCTAGTTCAGATGGTTCCCATGCACTTATAAGTTTAGATGCAGTTTCATTTATCTTATCAGATTCTAAAAGACCTTTATCTCTCATTTCAATAATTTTTTGAATATGGCCGGGATAGCGCAGAGTTTTTTCAACCATATTAGGAATTGGTAAATCCATAAGAGATCTCAACCCATCTGAATTAAAAGCATCAAGCTGGCCTATTCCTTCAAAATCTATAGATTCAAGATCTGTCATAGCAGGCTTAGTTACTATCTTTCCATCTTTCACAAACCTTGCAGGCCTTGTGTATTCTTCAATAACATCAATAGGTGAAAAAACTGATTTATAAAGCCAAGGGGGCTCTGGGTTTTGCGGAAGGCCTCCAACATAACAGTTTGCTAAATTTAAATGATCATATTCTGATAGAGCTCTGCCAAATAATAAATTGGAGAGACCTGGAGCTACGCCAGCATCTGTTAATACAGTTATATCATTAGCTATAGCAAGCTCAGTAAACTCTTTAGAGTCTTCTGGCATAAATGATATATCTACATAATTTCTCTTTGCCTTAACAACTAATTCTAAAATTTTTCTTCCCATAAACCCGGGAACTGCTCCAATAACTAGATCGAAACTTTTTACTATATCTAACACATCTTTTTCCGATAAAAAGTCTAATTTATGAAATTTAACACCATAACAATCTAGCTTTGGCATTATTGATTCATCTATATCTGCGACTGTAACTATATAGCCACTATTTTGCATATCTCTAGCAATTACAGAACCCACCATTCCACCACCTAAAACAATTATTTTTTGCATTTTATTCTCCTAAAATATTCATAGTTTTTATTTTTGTGATATATATCATATCGCAGTCTTTATAAAACCTATAATATTATGGTGTAAGAATAAGAGCTTAATGCTCTTCCTACTCTTACCCAAAATATCTCCTTATTTTGGCCTTGATGAACACTAACTGCCTCTTATTTAATAAGAGGCAGTTTATTTGATAGCTATTTAGCTTCAACTACCAATTGCTAAATGGTTTTTTTACAAGATTAGAATTAAGATAACGATAATCAGAAGTCACTTCTAAACCAAGCCATTCCGGTTTAGCAAATTTTTCCAGCTCATCTTCCAGCTCAATCTCAGCTACAACCAACCCTTTATTCTCACCATGAAATTCATCCACTTCCCATACATGCTCTTTATAATTAACTATATGCCTTGTTTTCACAATATGTGTGTAATCACTCATTTCTACTAACAATCTAGCTTCATCTATTGGGATATCATATTCAAATTCTTTATTAACTCTATCTGATATTTTAGATTTAATTGTTAAGGTTCCATGAACATCTTGAACCCTTATGCGAATTGTAAAATTCTCTTCAATCTTCAAATATGCTTGAGTAATATTAAGCTGCTTAGAACCAATCTTGTAATTGTTAGAATTTACTAAAAACTTACGTTCAATTTCTAAGGCCATCTAGAAACCTAAAGCACTTGAATTTCTTCTGCTATCAGAAGCACCAAATAAAAGTCCATCTAGTAATTGAATGGAATTAGCTTCTCCAATAGAGCGCCTATATTTAATTAAATGACCTTTATTTTCTAGTGCATCAATAGTCTCAATATTGAACTCATTGGATTCTAATTGAATGGCGTCAGGTAGCCACTGATGATGAAATCTACTAGCCTCTACGGCATCTTCTATAGACATCCCAAAATCTATAACATTCATTATTATCTGTGCAGTAGTTGTAATTATTGTTGATCCGCCAGGTGACCCCACAACTAAAAATAGTTCCCCATCAGGTCTTTCAACAATAGTAGGTGACATTGAACTAAGCATTCTCTTGTTAGGTTCAATCGAATTAGCTGTGTTTCCAATTAGGCCATAGGCGTTAGGATGCCCAGGTTTAGAAGAGAAATCATCCATTTCATTATTGAGTAAAAAACCAGCCCCATCAACAACAATTCCATTACCAAACCAACCATTAACAGTTGTTGTAACACTAACAGCGTTACCCCATTTATCAACAACAGAATAGTGAGTCGTTTCTTCAGATTCATTATATGAAAATGATATATTTCCAGGTTTAATATCAGTACTTAATGATGCTTTATTAGAGTCTATTGATGACCATCGACTGTTAGCATAATCAGTAGAAATTAAAGTATCAATAGGAACTTTTACAAAATCCATATCTCCCAAAAACTTGGATCTATCAGCATAAACCCTTCTTTCTACTTCAGACACATAATGAATATGATCTGCACTATGATATTTTAATTCACCTAAATCAATATTCTCTAATTGCTTTAATATTCCTGCAATTGCAACGCCTCCGGATGATGCAGGTGGCATAGAGTGAACTTTATACCCTCTATAATTAAAGGTAATAGGATCCCGAATTATTGCTTTATAAGCGGCCAAATCTTGCCTCGTTATCAAACCAGTAGTTCTTTCCATGCAATTAATTATTTTTTCAGCTGTTTTACCATTATAGAATTCGTTCCAGCCTTCACTCGCAATTCTTTTTAAAGTTTTCGAGAGATCTTTTTGTTTAAAGTTTTCATATAATTTATAGGAACTATTTTTAGTAAAAATCTTTTTAGTCTCGATATCATTAGATAAATACGATTTATAATATTCACTATTTAGATAGCTCATATTCTGATAATCTAAAGGAAAACCATCTTGTGCAATCCTACTGGACGGGAGCACTAGATCAGCCCATTTAATAGCTCCTGATCCATATTTTTCATACGCGAGACCAAAGCCAGCTACAGAACCTGGAACACCTGCAGACCATGAGCTGCTCCAGCTTTTACCTTCGATAATATTTAAACTATCATCAAGGAACATATTTTTATATGCTGAAGATGGAGCAACTTCACGAAAATCTATGGTTTGAACTAATCCATTAGATAACCTTACAACCATAAAGCCTCCACCACCAATATTGCCGGCACCAGGATGAACTACAGCTAAAGCAAACCCTGTTGCAATAGCGGCATCAATTGCATTCCCGCCTTTTTTCATAATTTCTACACCCACCTCGCTTGCTATGCGATGAGATGATACAACCATTCCATTTTCTCCTACTGCATCTGGATTCCTAGAAAATAAAAATGATAATGTCAAAATTAATAATGTATATAGCTTCATAATTACCTCAAATTACTGTTTAAATTATTTTTCTAAATTAATACCTGTTATTTCAGGTTCACCTTTTCCAATAGTTATAATAGCATTTTGAAACTTATAATCTAAGTCCAAATTATTATCATTCATAAAAGATAGAGCCAACTCTTCTTCTTTGCCACTATCACTATCTGAAAAATTAAATGCTTCAGCTTCTTTATTATCATTGAATGTAAAAGTTTTTACATTAGTAAATTTTATAATATTTTTTTCAATACTAATAATATCAACTTTTCTTAAATCTGATAGATTATAATTGATCTCTAAAATTGTACTATTTAAACGAATCATTTTACAAGCAACTAACTGAACTCCTAAAGTATCTACAAGATTATTCTGTTTATAAAATGCGATTGTAGGTAAATATTTTGGCACGGGATTAAAAGTTTTCCGATGAATTGGAACAGCTTTGTTAAACTTAATAGCCTCAATATGCTGTTTAGTTCCGTACCCTTTATGCTTTCCAAAGGCATAATTGGGAAAAACTAGATCATATTGCTTCATTATACGATCTCTTGTTACTTTTGCGATTATAGATGCTGCTGCTATGCTTAAGCTTTTTTGATCTCCATTTACAATATTCTCTTGCCTATAATGCTTTATATCCGCTTTATTTCCATCAACTAATATTACTTCTGGTTTTACAGATAGATTACCTAGTGACTTTCGCATAGATTTATATGTAGCCTGTAAAATATTATCTTCATCTATCTCTGATTCATGCACAATACCAATACCAATTGCAATTGCGGAAATAAATATCTCACCAAAAAGACGCTCTCTTTTTTTTTCGCTTAATTTCTTTGAATCATTTACCTCAGGAAGATTAATGTGTTCAGGCATTATCACAGATGCAGAAACAACAGGTCCAGCTAGCGGTCCCCTTCCAGCCTCATCAATTCCAGCTATATTTTTAATACCAGTCGACCAATATTTTTTCTCATAATCGAGCATATAGCTAGATACTAATTATATAAAAATTTAAAAACGTGCTGTTAACTTTAAAGTTAGATGACGACCTAAATCAGGGCCTCCAATAATTTCATTATGTAAATTATTAGTTAAATTATTAACGTTCAATAAAAGGCCATATGATTTATTAAAATTATAACCCAATGCTACATCAAAAACATTATAAGCATTAATTTTTCCGTAATGAACACCTGAAGCCCATTCAAATTCAGGAATTATTCTCATTCCGATATTCCAATTAAATCCTAATTCAGGCATATATGTTAGT
>MDSW01100912.1_pt1 | contig 30796 bp, 26 predicted proteins | sample 811171 | NCBI WGS metagenome assembly MDSW01 (sample SAMN05326641, study PRJNA326480) | marine metagenome | isolation source: seawater | place: Atlantic Ocean: North West | collected 2012 | reverse complement strand
TCTCGATCAGTCTGAACAAAAAAATCAATCGCAGCCGCACCGCAACCTGCTCCACAAGCCAGCATCGCCACAATCATCCATTGGTACTGCCCACTTGATCGCCAGATCCAAATGAAAATAGTTGTAAGCAGCAGAAAAGATGCAAGCAGCGGAAGAGAGTCCTCATAAGGCATGGAATCAAAGAGTCTGTTAGTGTTGTTTCAATGCTGGTCGCTTTGAACCCGCATTGACTACGCTAATCACAACAAATACGGCTGCAAAGACTACACCAATCCAACCGACGTTCGCCCATACGCTCAAGCCAGCGCCGATACTCGCAGCAATAATCGCAACAAGCATTACGACATTGACAACAACTCGTAACAGACCTCTGGGCATTGCATCACCGAGCAAAGATGGGCTATTCATCATGAAAAAGAATGCGATGTATGCAATTGGTAAAAGTACCATGCCAAAGTTACTTGTAGGCACCGCAAGCCAGAACCTTGCCTGATCATCTCCCCACAAGGCAAGAAATCCAAGGCCACCAACAATACCCGGCAATAGTGCCCCAAGTCGCTGAACAACTCGGTCACCATCACGCCCTGTCATCTCAGTCACACAGAATCCATTAATAACCATGAGGATCACTATCGTTGAAATGGCCATCCCAAGAACGCCAATACCAAAAACTTTTTGTGTGAGACCACCCTTCCCGAACAGGTTTTCTAAAGCTGATGCAAGATCAAGAGAATCCCTCTTGATCAACATATATGCAAGCTTTCGATCAGCTAACGGCAGAGCATCGATCTTCGAATTCATTTCTGACTGACTGAGGACAGAAGGTTCTTCAGAGACCGACTCCGCCTTGACTCTTTGTTCGAGGTTTTGCCTATATGAACCAGTGATATCTGCAGCAGGTTGATTAATAAATGCTTCATCAAATCGAGCATGAAACTGGCTAGCAGCAGCAATCACAACACAGCTCGTTGCGACAAGAAATGGGATAAAGAGGCCTGTTGATAGATCGAAGGCTGCAAGTCCCCTAAAAGCTCTATCCCAGCCCTTGCGGAGCATTGAATATGGCAAGAGAAACGTCATATTGATTCCAACCGCAGTAGCGGCAGCGGCTATCATCCGTTCACGTTGCGCGCGAAGAATTGTTGCAGTCCAAAACTCAGGATCACTTGACTCATCAATGAAACTATGCAGACCACTTACCGGACGCCAAAGAAGGCTGAAGTCTGGTACAAAACCTTTGGCAATACTTATCCAATCTAATTCGCCTTTCCAGGACATTGCCACTACAACACCAAAAAAACTAAGTACCACAAGCCCGACCATTGCTTTGAGAGACAACTCGAAGATTTTTACTCCCCATCCTGGTGAGTCATAAAACCAGACCACCGCAGCAGCGAGTAAAAATAAACAAAGCACGCAAATGTTTTTCGCAGAATCACCGGCAAGATATTGTGGAAATAAATTCTGTTGAAGCGCTGCTATACCCAGAGAAAACTGCGGCATCGCCCAGACCAGGTTTGCCATCATTGCAGCGAGAAGCCAGCCCCAACCGAGTACCGGACTTACATGCTCATTCATCGCCTGAAAAGGTCGCTTTCCAGTCGAGAGGGTTACGTATGCAATCGCAGAAAGCATTACGATCCCGAGCATCATCATGAGGGGCTGTAACCAGAGAAACTCATACCCACCAATGACTCCCAAATAAAGCGATCCAGCCAGAGATCCACCACCGAGCGTTATGGCTGACTGCAACCAACCTGGCCCGGATAGTCGTGTATACGTTGCAAGAGTACGTCCAACACCAGCAGCCTGAGCTTCTTCAAGTTGTGATCGCTCCGTCAATAGACGATCGTGTATCTTTTTTTCTGAACTCATCCAAGGATTCCTTGCTATTGCTCAAAACCGAATTGAAAATTTTTTCTTGCAACATATGAGATGGCAGGTTCAATTCAATGAAAAAACCAAGGACTACCACCCCTTGACAGTTAACAAAACACAACACAATGGAAAATCATTTTTCCATCAGCTACCTCCTCTAGGATTTTGACAAAATAACGTTGACTTCATAGAGCACTGTACGAAACGGGTACAAGAAGCCTATCCTGAAATACAATCGGCTTCCGTAGCCACCGCAAGTTCAGTGCTGCACGAACTAATAGCGTCACCTGAAGGAAGAACATATGACTAGAAACATCTCCCCTCAAGAACTTCTGAATCGTTTTCAAAATAACAAATCCATCAGAATCATTGACGTTCGCACACCAGGAGAATTTGGCACCCTTCATGTTCAGAGTGCAGAGAACATGCCACTTGATCGCCTTGACCCAGCATCGCTGGCTTTGAATCCTGGTACAGACGGATTCCTGTACTTCATCTGCCAGTCCGGTGGTCGTAGCAAAAAAGCCTGTGATGCCATGTCTACCGCTGGTTTTAACAAAGTCTTGAATATTGAAGGAGGAACCGTCGCCTGTGAAACTGCCGGCCTTCCCGTTGTTCGAGGTCGAAAAGCAATATCTCTAGAAAGACAGGTCCGAATTTCAGCAGGATCACTCGTTTTTGCTGGTGTCCTCTTGGCAGCATTCGGCGGAATGAACGAAATCCGACTTGCCGGCTTATGTCTTGCCGGTTTTATTGGAGCAGGTCTTGTTTTTGCCGGTATCACCGACACTTGCGGAATGGGGATGGTCATTGCAAAAATGCCATGGAATCAGTCGTCGTCTTCTGGAAGCACAAGCAAAACAACAGGGCTTCTGATGGCGATTATCATTGGAACAGTTACGCATGTCCTTGCCGAAACCCACACGGAGGACACGCTTTCCAAGGTCAAGCACGCCGTAATGATTCAAGACGCTATTCTCATTGATGTTCGTGAGCCAAAGGAATGGTCACGTGGCCATCTATCTCTTGCGAAGTCTCTTCCCCTCAGCGAACTTCGAACCGCTGCCGAGAACAATTTACACGACCGGCTTCCCAGTAATAAAATCATCTACTGTCACTGTCTGTCCGGCGGCCGCTGCCTTGAGGCGGCGCGTATTCTATTATCTCATGGCTATGACGCACGTGCCTTGCAACCGGGCTATCCAGATCTTATTGAGGCTGGATTCACTCAAGCCACCAGAAAATAGGATGGCACCTAATCAAAACAGCATCAATGGTTATTGATGCCTCTCCATAGCGACAATATCTCGTCTTAGAGATTTGGATGAATGGGCTTGGACTTCTTTCGGCCATATTCCCTCCCCTCCGGGAAAGAAATATGGCAATCATATGAAATCAGCACTAACTTCATTTCTATTAATTGAAGACGTGCTTTTCTTTCTTCTATCGACAGAGATTTTTACAGAGCCACGGGAACTCTTGTTACCATCACGCCCCTATCTGGTGATGCCCCACCACCCTTAATCATAGTCACATAAAAAACCTCTTATCGTTCTGTTTCCGCCCGAATTCTTTTCCAACGGCGTCGCGTGCAACCTGAGCTATGCCTACTTTCCTCGCAATATCGAAATAAAAAGAGTCCGGATCTTGATACTCCTCGTCAGGATCTACTCCTTGAATATCAAGTAGATACGCTCGAAGAACTCCACCTTGGTTGGACCCTGGTCGAGCCTGTCTGAAAAAGTAGGTGAAAGAAGACTGCAACAGAATAGAGCTGTACATATTTTCTTCATAATGAATCTCCTACCACAGCAATCTGGGGAGCCGAAACCAAAGCGGACTTTGAACGTACACTTGACTGAAACATCGAGTATTCACAGCATAAAAAATCTTTCATCACCCGAACCGCCGTGTGTATTCCTACAGTGCTCTTTGGTTTCATATACTGAAAAAACAATTGAATTATTTCTCCTGGACAACCACATGCGCAACCAAGGACTATCTGTATATTACGCGACTGGAATCCTTCTTACATTAATCGCATTGCCCGAAAAACCTTTACTGACCAAAGCAAAAGCGGCCCCTCCTATTCTTCGGGTTGGCATGGAACTTTCGTATCCACCTTTTGAGATGACAGATACCGCTGGCCAGCCTGAAGGCTTAAGCGTAGAACTAGCCAAATCACTTGGCAAATCGCTCGGGCGGCCGATTCTCATTGAAAACATTGCGTTCGATGGCCTGATTCCAGCACTTCGAACCGGTACGATTGATTGCATTATTTCATCCATGACATCCACTCCAGAGCGGGCCAAGGCAATCGCCTTTTCGAACCCATACTTGAAAACGGGACTCACTCTTCTCGTTGGAAGAGATTCACCGATCCTTTCACCTGAGGACATCACAAAACCGGGTGTGCGTATTGCTGTCAAATTGGGAACATCTGCTCACAAATATGCGGCCCAACAACTCCAAAAAGCAGACGTATTTGTCTTAGACATGGAGTCGGCCGCTGTACTTGAAGTGATGCAAGGTAAAGTAGATGCCTTCATTTACGATTCACTATCCGTTTACCGACATCACCGCCGCCATCCAAAGGCAACACGAGCCATTCTCAATCCATTCAGGCAAGAAACTTGGGCCATTGGACTACGAAAACAGGACATCACACTACTTCAGGCAATCAACAAATTCCTACGAGAATTTAAAGATACAGGTGGCTTTGAGAAACTTGGAGAACAGTTTTTGCCTGAAGAAAAGGCTTATTTTAAAGCCAATGACATTCCTTTTTATTTCTAAGTGCAAGTTCGTGGTCTGTTCTGTGTCCGCTATTAGGTGACAAAAGTAAAAACAAGGATTCCAATAGTTCGAAAAAAAGGACTCCTTGCTGCCTTTTATTTCATAACAGGGACGGCAAAGAGGCCCGCAACAGAATTACGACTCTATATTTTCAGCCCAACGCTCTATGCTATAGGCATGTCTCGATCTTTCGCTCACCTCATTGTTGCAGCGGCTGTCACCAGCCTGCTCATCCTTGCCTGTTTTCAGGTACCTGGTGATTGGAACTGGTCTGGCGTCTGGGAATATCGACAGAAATTTATTTCCGGTTGGCTTGTGACTCTCGGGCTGAGCCTTGCAGCCTTAGTACTCAGTGTTGCCATTGGGCTTATCGTCTCGCTGTTCCTTGGTGCTCGAAATCCTCTTATCGAGGCAACCGGAAGGATCTATGTTGAAATCATTCGCGGAACACCACTTCTCGTTCAGTTACTTCTTGGATTTTATGTCATAGCTAATGCCGTTGGTCTCGAAAATCGTTTCGTGGTAGGCACCTTGGTGCTTGCTGCTTTTAGTGGGGCGTACATGGCTGAGATTTTCCGAGGTGGACTCAATGCCATACCTAAGACACAGCGGGACTCAGCTCGTGCGATTGGGCTGACACAATGGCAGTCCTTTCGACTTGTTATTTTGCCTCAGGCTGTACGCCTTGTCCTGCCAGCTATAGCAGGTCAACTCGTGTCTCTTATCAAAGATTCTTCACTCCTCTCTGTTATTGCCATCTCCGAGTTCACACTTAATGCTCGTGAAGTGAACTCCTTTACATACTCAACACTTGAGAGTTATGTACCTCTTGCGATTGGCTATCTAATGCTCACCTTACCGCTATCGGCTACTTCCAGATGGCTCGAAGCATCATTTAGTTACGAACGATAACCAGCACCCCAAGCAACACCATGCGGCTCATTGTAAAAGACCTCACCCAGACGTTTGGTACCACGCGAGTTCTCGACAAACTATCAATCGAGACCGGGATGGTGAACTCACTTGTCCTTGTCGGCCCATCGGGTGGTGGAAAATCTACGCTCCTTCGAATCCTCGCAGGCCTCGACATACCGACCAGCGGGACAGTGGTATTCGATGAAACCGTCCTGCAACGAGACGAAGCCAGCCTTCGCCTGTATCGTCGAACCGTTGGTACAGTTTTCCAATCCTACAACCTTTTTCCACACCTATCTGCTCGCGAGAATTTAATTCTCCCTCTCGTGTCTGTCCATGGATTAAGTCGTGATGAAGCCATAGCGAGAGTAGAAGAGCCCTTAAGACGATTTCAGCTTCATGAGCATGCTGACAAACGGCCAGCAGAGCTTTCTGGTGGCCAAAACCAAAGGATAGCAATACTTCGTGCGATGGTTGTTAGACCAAAGCGGCTCTTCCTTGACGAACCGACTTCCGCCCTCGACCCTGAAATGACTGCTGAAGTACTTGACATGATCGAGGGTCTTAAGGACTCTGGAACTGATTTCGTCCTTGTAACTCACGCGATGAACTTTGCTCGTCGAGTGGCTGACGAAATTGCCTTTATCGGCGACGGTACAGTCTTATCACACGGCCCCGCTGAAACCGTATTCAAAAACACCGATAACTCTCGAGTCGCATCTTTTTTCGAGCAAGTATTACGATGAACACTCAGCAATCGAATGAAGAAAAAAAATACCTTGGGGGCATTGAATCCCTTCCAAACGCTTCTTTTGGTAAGCAGATTTTGCTTGGTGCCCTGGTAGCCGACAGTATCGCGATGCCCGTTCATTGGTACTACAACCAATCTGCAATTGAGAGAGACTTTGGGATACTCGACTCCTATCAATCTCCCAAAAAAACGCATCCGGATAGCATTCTCTGGCGATCCGAATACAAGCCACTCAATGCAAATGGTGATATCCTACGCGAGCAGTCGCAGTACTGGGGAAAACGTGGTGTACACTACCACCAATTTCTGACAGCCGGTGAAAACACCCTCAACTCTCTTCTAGCGATTGAACTTTTTGAGCTGATCCAACGTTCGGGGCATTACGATTCCACTCGCTGGCTTGATCATTATGTCAATTTCATGCTTACTCCTCAGAAACACAATGACACCTATGTCGAAGAGTACCATAGGCACTTTTTCACAAATTATGCCTCTGGTCGAAAGGCGATCAATTGTGGAGTCCGTGACATTCACATCGGTGGCCTTGTCGCCGTACCGGCACTGATCGCCGCGATTGGGCCACGACATCCTGACATTCGTGAAATAGTGCAGAACCATGTCTCTCTTACTCACAAGGACAACGACGTTCTTACTGCAGCAGATGTTCTTGTTCGAATTCTAGCCAGTGTAAGCCTTGGAGCAGACTTACGAGAGGCCATTCTTGACGAGGCTTCTCAATGGGTTTCGAAAGCAAAGATCGCCCGCTGGGAAGATTATCCAGATCGAGTGGTTGTCGGCGGGATGCTTTCATCAGCGTGCTACATTCCTGATGCATTTCCTGCCGCACTTTTTCTTGCCTACAGACATGCCGGCAAGCCCGCAAATGGAATCTGCTCAAATGCACAATGTGGTGGTGACTCGTGTCATCGTGGTAGTGTTGTCGGCTCGCTACTGGCGGCGACGTCGCCTTTACCCCAAAGTCTTGTTGATGGCCTTATCGCCACCCCACGTATTTCCAAGAACTAAATATCGACGAACTGAAAAAAAATGAAAGAAACCGCTTCACAAACACCTGGCTCTGCACTTTACGAAACCTCCGGACTTGTATCCCAGTACTTAGGTTTTCATTACGGCCCACCCGTACTTGGAATCCAAAATTTTCCTGCTGCATGCATCGATTTTTTAATGGATTCTGTGAAACTTGAACACCGTAATCGCTGCCTTGATATTGGCTGTGCAGTGGGGAGGTCTTCATTTGAACTTGCAAAGCATTTCCAGCATGTTGACGCCCTTGATTATTCGTCTGGTTTCATTGAAGCAGCAAAGAGATTACAGCAAAGCGGCACTATTCAGTACGAGATCCCAACTGAGGGCCGATTGACGAATGATTGCCAAATATCACTTGAAAGCCTGCTGGATAGCGACATTGCCAACCGAGTCACATTTCAAACCGGCGATGCCTGTAATCTGGCTGATGAAATGCACAACTACGATCTTGTTTTCGCGGGAAACCTGATTGATCGTCTCTATCAGCCCCAACTCTTTCTCAATTCAATAACGCAACGCATTCGTGTTGGTGGATGGCTAGTTATTACCTCACCCTACACTTGGCTTGAAGATTACACCCCTCCGAATTATTGGTTAGGTGGCTACGTCGATAATGCCGGTATTCCTGTTGACACATTCACTGGATTATCAAGAGCATTGCATCCACACTTCAAACTGGGATGCCGTGAGAACATTCCGTTCGTCATTCGTGAAACTGGCCGCAAACACCAACACACGATCGCTGAACTCACAGCCTGGCACCGCGTCGAATAGTGCCATCAAAAAAGCAACGTGAACTCTGAATTCTTTTGTACTGAATTTTTCCCTATCAACTACCAGACTCCTTCATCAACCAAGAGCATGCAAGATTCACGCCCCCCTATTGCAGACCAGGCCATCCCACCTGTGCCAAAGAAAGCGTCAGAAAACTTTGCCATGCCACCACTCCCGCGATCACTTCAAGAGCAGGCAGTCGGTGCAATCTTTTCAATTGAGACAGACAACCAAACACTGCCAGCCCATCCGAACATTGTTATAAAAACAATTAAATCCACTAAAAAACAATCTGATTCAAAACTTCTTCTACTTATTCTTCTGGCACTGTCACTTATTGCGTGTGCACTAGGAGCAATTGTTTTTCTGTCTTAAGCAAATGCTGAATTACATCAAGCGTATTCAAAATACTGATTCGAGAACATCCTGTAACTCGCTTGGTGAAAGTTGCACAGGATTCCCTTTCATGCTGTTGCCGCCTGAATGTTCGGCAAGCCAGGAAATCCGTTCCCTTTTTAGGCCAAATTCTGAGAGGCGAGTTGGCGTCCCCGCTATTCGGCACAAATCCTTAACACGTTCAATGAATCGTTGAGCGCTGTCTTGGGTAGGCAGTCTCTCGCCATCCAGTTCTTGATCAAGTCTGGCGAGGTCACTCTCTGCAATCTTTTGATTGACACGAAGCGCGACTGGCAACAATGCCGCACATGCCGAGCCATGGGGAGCACCACACTCGACTCCGAGCGCGGCTGCTACACCATGAGCCAGACCTAAGCCAGAATTTCCAAGCGAAACCCCAGAAATAAACGCTGCGTGTGACATTGCAGATTGTGCGGTTTCATCAGATGGATTTTCAAGGAGACGAGGCAAAGCTCTCATTGCCTGTGGAAAGGCCTCGAGTACCAATGCTCTTGGAACAGCCCAACGAAAACGGCAAATGAATGATTCGATCAACTGAGTAAGGCAGTCAATTCCTGACGCAGCGATAATGTCACGACTACACGATCCAATCAGTTTTGGATCAAGAATCACCGCTCGCGGAACCATCAGTGGGCTCCGTAGACTTTTCTTAAACCTCCGCTTTGGACAAGAAAGAACCGCGTTGCGCGTTGCCTCTGCACCAGTGCCTGCCGTTGTCGGCACCGCCAAAAAAGGTAGAGGAGAATTGACAATTGGAACACCGCGACCTACGCCCTCTAACCGATCGATAATCATCTCCTCGGCTATTTCTTCCGAGCCTGGTTTTATGTTTGTCGCTAGAGCTGACAATGCCTTACCAAAATCAATAGTCGCGCCACCACCGACCGCAACTACAACTACATTCTTTTGGTCACCTGGCATATTGCATATTGCATTTGCAACCTGCTGCACTGTTGGCTCACCATGTGAATGTGCTATTTCTTCAAAACTCAATCCGTTTTGCCGAAACCCATCTAGCAAACTCTCTCTGCCACCGCATGTAGAAAAACTACGCTTTCCAACAACAAGCCAGATTCGCTTGCCGAGAACAGTTGCGACGTGGCCTACCTCCGCGATCCGGCCATGACCAAAGCGTACAACTGGCGGGATAGTGAGATCATATGAACTACAACCACTCTCAGAACTCGGACGCAGTGATTTCATCACAAAATCCCTCATGAATAGTAGCATTGTTTAAGAATTGATAGTGCTTGACCCTCCGACATGGCATACTCTAACCGAGAAATGTTTCTCCTGGCAGTCTTGAAATCCTTCTCCAGCGATGCCCTTTAAAAGCCTGATGTCACTCAACTCGTTCCCTGACGAAATCACCATAATACCCGTGGAAAGACCAATCCATGGACGTGTCCGCGCGCCTGGATCAAAGAGCATCACAAATCGAGCCGTAATCTGTGCTGCGTTGGCTCATGGAACAAGTCAGATAACCGGTGCACTCGACAGCGATGATACTCGAATCATGATTGATGGCCTGAAAAACCTTGGCTTCAATGTCGACGCAGATTGGAAGAAACAGACATTATCCATTCATGGATCCGGAGGCTTGATTCCGAAATCTCAGGCATCCATTGATTGTCAAGCAAGCGGAACAACAATGCGATTTCTTACTGCTTTGGTAAGCATTGGGCGGGGGCAATATGTTCTCGATGGAACCACACGTATGCGACAGCGGCCAATCGGTGATCTCTTGAATGCCCTCCGAACACTTGGTGTTAAGGCAGAGGCAGGAAGTGCGGGAGAGTGCCCTCCTGTCACGATTCGTAGCGATGGAGTAAAAAATGCTGAGGCATGCGTCCAGAGTACAACGAGCAGCCAATTTGCGAGTGGCCTCGCGCTGGTTGCACCATGCATGCCAGAAGGCCTCTCCCTCGAACTTACGGGAACACTTGTCTCCACTCCGTACCTTGAGATGACTCGCACAATCATTGAGTCATTTGGCGGAAAATGTGATCTTCATAATGAGCGGCAGTGGCATATTCCACCCACCGGTTACGTGTCACAAAATTATAAAATTGAACCCGACGCATCTGCAGCCAGCTATTTTGCCGCCGCTGCTGCAGTTACGCGTGGCGCAGTCACCCTCGAGGGACTTGGTCGAGATAGCATGCAAGGGGATATCGAATTTTGCACTGCACTCGAACAAATGGGGTGCACTGTCACCTGGTCAAGCAGTAGTTCATCATGTCCATCCATTACCATTCAAGGCAATCATTTAAAAGGCATTGATATCGACATGAATGCAATCAGCGATACTGTTATGACACTCGCTGCCGTCGCTCTTTTTGCCGAAGGACCAACCGTTATTAGAAATGTTGCTCACATACGAGACAAAGAGACTGATCGTATTAGCGACCTCACCCGCGAACTGCAACGCCTTGGGGCCGTTGTTGACGAACAGCCTGATGGCCTGACAATACATCCGGCCCCCCTTCGTCCGGCCAGAATACAAACATATGATGATCACCGTATGGCCATGAGTCTTTCACTTGTTGGCCTTCGCTCGAAAGGAGTATGCATTACCAACCCAGCATGTGTTCGAAAAACTTTTCCAAACTACTGGGTTGCTTTAGAAGATTTGGTTCAGACAAGTAGATAGCAAATGCCTGAGAATCCACCATTGGCATAGTTCGTCAGACTATTTCCTGGGCAACATCTTCTTCCTGAGACTGCCCATCTTTCGTTGAGTTCACAATCGCTTCTGAAGCACGTTCCAAAAGCATTTCAATCCGTTCTTCCTGAAGCTGTGATACCGCCCGGAATGCCCCTTCATCGTCCTCAAGAGTTTCATCGGTTGCTCGAAACCCTCCGCCACAATGCTGGCAGTAAACACGTTGGCCAAGTAAACGGACACCTATTCTCAACATCCTGCCACATACAGGACACCCTTGATGGTAGTAGACAGAATCGCTCATCGCTCAACCTCCTGGGTTCTTTCCAGTTGACCGAACATCGCTATCCTTATCGAAAGAGAGGGATTTCTTAACGCAGTCTGATGACCGAATGATTCTTCACGAAAAACACTCGACCAACACTCAAAAACCATGTGCCGCGAAAATTTCTGCAAACCCACCCCGCTTGATTTGCATATTATAAAAATTGTGCCGAGATTTTAGCAACTCCAATACTTTCCTTGGGCATTATTTAGCTTTTCAGACTAAAAACTGCCTCAAATCTCCTCCAACACGTTTCAGGTTACAAACATGAATTAGCACAGAGATTGTTCAGAGAACGCGTCTCTTGCGTTAATGACCTCGGGCACAGCTTGTTCACTGTGACCATAGCTGGGCAATCATGCAACGACTATTTCTGTTGTTCAGGAAAAAATAGAGAGCCAGAATTCACTTTTATGTATCGCCCGATCGTCACAGCACTCATTTTGGTCTTTGCAGCTATTGCAAACAGCTGGTTGTTTATCAGTAAAGTTTTACCGACCATCATGTCTGACACCCCACCAGGCTATCAGTCGATTTACACTCCTACCAAGGATACCTCAACGGTAGGTTGGACTATCGTGCTTAACAACAGCCCGGTCGGATCCGCATTAAGCATTGTTGAGCCAAACTCTTCCGGCACCGTAACCGTCTGGTCGAACCTTCAACTTAACAAACTTCCCTTGAACGACTTGTTACCGCCTTGGGCAAATTCCTTGCTCGGGGCGAAAGTAGGGACTCTACCTCCATCGATAGAACTTGATGCTTTGGGTTGCATGACGATCAGTAGCCGTGGAGCACTACAAGAGTTTCAATCAATCATCAAAGTCCCTGGAGTTGGGCAGACTGTTCACTTGCATGGCAACATCACTCCTGCCAACAAAGTCATGCTGTCGCTTCATTCCGGAAATTTACAATACGAAACAAGTCGTCAATTGCCAAATGATTTATCGATCCGAGACGAACTTTCACCTCAGGCGACTATGGCAGGTATTTCCCAAGGGCAACGCTGGACTGTTCCCATTTACAGCCCGCTTCGGCCAAGTTACAAGCCAATAGAAATCTTATATGCGAGCGTTGCTGGCCATGAAGTCCTCTACTTTGACAATCAACTTGTAAATACCGACATCGTCAACTACAGAACAACACCCAATGACCACCAACCGCCACGAAGCCGAATGTGGGTTGGTCCTCGTGGCAGGGTGCTACAGCATGAGTCGACAATACTTGGTTCAAAACTACTTTTCCAGCGACGTACAGACACGGTCGCTGCATCACTTGCAAGCAGGCTGGATCGTGTAAAAAGCTTCTTTGAGAAGAATGAAAATAGCGGTGTAAACTCGTCCCAAACAAACCGATGACTGTGCGTTCTCTGCGCATCACAACGCACCATTAGTACTATCAATATGATTCAATTTGAACATGCTACTCGAACGTATGGCAGCAAGGTTGCTGTATCAGACCTCAGTCTGACAATTCCCTCCGGTGAATTATTTGCTCTCCTTGGCCCAAATGGCGCAGGCAAGACGACAACGATCAAAATGCTCGTTGGCTTGCTTTGTCCCTCGGGTGGATTGATTCGCGTTTGCGGTCATGACCTGCTAACGGAAACTCGCTCAGCCCATCTTCATTTGGGCTACGTACCTGATGAGCCTTACCTGTATGACAAGCTTACGGGTCATGAATTCCTACGATTTATCGCTGATATGTATCGCATACCAAGAGATCTTTCGCAGGAATACATCAAGAGAGAAATTGACAGGTTTGAGCTTCATGAGTTCGCCAACGAACTTGCCGAAAACTATTCTCTGGGCATGAGACAGCGGCTTGTATTTGCGGCTGCATTTCTACACGACCCTGACGTACTCGTGCTTGATGAGCCGATGGTTGGTCTTGATCCACGAAGCGTTCGTATTGTCAAAGACTTGTTGAAGGCGAAAACTGCGGCTGGCATGACCGTATTCATGTCAACGCACACACTCGCGATGGCTGAGGAAATGGCTGACCGCATGGGCATCATGGTGCAAGGAGATCTCAAATTTCTTGGAACTGTTCCAGAACTCCGAGAACAGGTAGACGTGAAAACAAGAAGTCTTGAAGATCTGTATCTTGAAATCACATCAAGCTCAACAGGCCGCCAAGAGGCATCGTCTGATGACACATAGAAAAAGAAACAAACGGTAAAATGCAGAATCAATTGCTTGATATTCCTCAGGAAAATCAGCTCTCGAGGAAGCTTCGAAGGACAATCGCGTGGAACGTTGTCACTTCAATCGTCCGCCAGTCGCGTTTCCGTTTCGGGCTTGTCCTCATACTCAGTCTGATTTTCTGGGCTGCCGTGTTCTGCCTGTTCTACGATGCATTCAGCTTCATTGACTCGATGCATGCCGAAGTCATGTCGTTGCTGTTTAATACGTTTTTTTCGGCCTTGATGGTAATGATGGCCTTTTCAACCGGCATCTTAATGTACGGTGGTCTGTACCGTTCTGGCGAGTCGTCCTTTCTCCTGACATGCCCTCTGCGTGCTGAAACGATTCATGCCCACAAATTCACAGAGGCACTTTGGTTCTCGAGTTGGGGATTCATTCTTCTCGGGAGTCCGATGCTCATTGCATATGGCATCGTGCGGGACGCCCCGTGGAGCTTCTTTCTTATGCTCATACCGTTCATCGTTACATTTGTCATCATTCCAGCATCCATCGGCAGCATACTGTGCATGCTCGTAGTTGCTGGGCTGCCTCGACTACGACTCCATGCTCTATCCATATCGCTCGCTATTGTCGCGACAGGAATCCTTTGGGTTTCATGGGCAACTTTCGGGGCCGTTCAGAGCCAATTGCTCACAGCCGCATGGTTTGAGGAAACGCTGTCTCGTCTTGCCATGACAGAGCAGGTTTTCCTGCCAAGCTGGTGGCTTTCTTCCGGCCTACTCGATGCGGCACTCCGTGGGGAATCACGCGACCTGACTCGTCAAAGCACTCTTGAGGCATTGAAGTTCCTTGGGTTAATTCTGGCCAACGCGCTTCTTTTAAGCCTTATAGCCAGTTGGGTTGCACGGTGGACCTACCGCAAGGGGTACAGCAACCTCCAAGCAGAAGTACCAATCAGAAGGCATAGACAGCTTTTCTGGCTCGATGAACTACTCGCACGGGCAGGATCGCGGGTTGGAAATCCTATCCGTTTGCTTCTTGTCAAGGATCTCCAAATTTTTCGCCGTGATGTCACTCAATGGTCTCAATTTGTGATCTTTTTTGGTCTCTTAGGTCTTTATTTCTACAATCTTCGCTCATTTAACTATACGCACGTCTACGCGTCTCTCATCGGACACCTCAACTTAGCTGTCGTCGGTCTGATTCTTTCAACTTTCACAACACGCTTTGTCTTTCCATCAATAAGCCTGGAAGGTCGTCGCTTTTGGATTCTCGGTCTTCTTCCTATACACAGAGATCAAATTGTATGGTCAAAGTTCCTCTTCTCATTTGTAGGAGGTCTCGTGCCATGCCTCGGATTAATTCTCTTGAGTGACTGCATGCTTGGGTTGCCTTGGGGCACAGTCTGTGTCCACCTGACCTGCTGCCTGGCTCTCTGCGGTGGCCTCTCTGGTATCGCTGTTGGAATGGGGGCGACCATGCCAAATTTCCATGAATCGTCTCCTGCCAAAATTGCTGCTGGATTTGGGGGAACTTTAAGCCTCGTTCTCAGTGCAATGTTCATTATTCTTATCGTAATTACTGTTGGCTTTACGAACCATTTCAATCTCTTCCAGCAAACTGTAGGGCAACTCCCGGGAAGCACAGTGAGTTGGCTCCTTGGGGCTTCGAGTGGGCAAGTTGCCAGCATCCTCATCGTTATCCCAGGTGGCCTGCTAGCCACTTTTTTACCGTTAGTACTTGGCATTCGTGCATTCAGGCAACTGGAGCCCTAAGCCTTCCTTCACGCGGTATTCGGGACATCCTAGTCGGTTCTCTTCCATGAGATCATCTTTTCCGGGCTCATTTACACTGGTTTCTGGCCTCACTCGCTGATTCGTCTATTGTTAGGTAGTCAGATATTGATCTAATCGGCGAAAAACCTGTATCCATCGTTACTAAATATGATACGTCCACGAGAAAGTCTGAGCATTCCTCGAAGTGGCCAAAAGCCAGTTGCTGAAGGCCGTGAGCGCATTGGTGCGGTTCAATACCTGAATACCAGACCGCTGATCTATGGGCTGGGTGACTCCCTGGACTTTGATCTTCCGAGCAGATTGGCAGATCGCCTGGCAGTTGACGAACTTGATGTAGCGCTCATTCCCTCGATTGAACTGTTTCAACGCCTCGATACACCTCGATCGAACGCATCCCTAAATGAAAATAATTGGTCGTCCCAGAGTGATGGTCGATACCGCGTAGTTTCAAACGCGTGTATAGCTTGCCTTGGACCAGTCATGAGTGTTCGACTGTTCTTTCGCACTCGTCCAGAAAAAACTTCTTGTATTGCTATCGACGAAGGCTCAAGAACAAGCGTGGCACTCTGCCGAATTTTATTAGCTAAGCGGTTTGGTATCTCTCCAGAACTTGAAATGCTTCCAATTGGTGAAAGCATCGAATCGACGAGCGCCGACGCGGTACTTCTAATCGGCGATCGTGCGATTGGCCCGACAAGTGGAGGTTTTCAAACTGTTTGGGATCTTGGTGAAGAGTGGCATCAATGGACAGGGCTTCCTTTTGTTTTTGCTGTCTGGGCGGCGCGTCCCTCAGTTGACTTTGAACGCCTTGGAAAAAGACTTGATACAGCCCGCGACGCTGGCCTCGCTAATTTAGCGACCATAGCAGCCATCGAAGCTGCCCCCCACGGACTATCAGTGCCACAATGCCTGGACTACTTAAGTGATAATCTCCACTACAATCTCGGGTACGATGAACGACAGGGCTTGCGACTCTTCCACGAATATTCCATGGAACTTAGCCTCGCTCCATCCAACGGTAATTTTGATGCTGCATTCCAATATTCAAAACACTTTCCAACCGGTGCCCAGTGATTGAAAAAGAAATTCAGAAGATACTCGACTCGGTCACCGAAGGACACCGCTTAAAACGCGCTGATGCAATTCAACTACTCGAGTCCGACTCCTTGGCTTCAATTGGCAAAGCTGCCAATGTTGTGACGACCAAACTTCACCCAGAGCAGTACAGAACGTACAACATTGATAGAAACATTAATTACACAAATATCTGCTCGGCTGTTTGTGATTTCTGTGCTTTCTACCGCGGCCCTAAAGATCCGGAAGGATATGTACTCGACCGAAAAATCCTGCTCAAGAAAATTGAAGAGACTGTTGCAATTGGAGGAGATCAAATCCTTCTCCAAGGGGGAATGCATCCCACACTCCCGCTCGAATGGTACGAAGAACTCCTTCGAGATATTAAGCTTCAGTTCCCTGAAGTGAATGTCCATGGATTTTCTCCTCCCGAAATTTTCCATCTCACAAAGGTAACCAAGCTTCCACTTCTAGAAATCCTTGAACGACTAGCGGCTGCCGGACTTGGTTCACTTCCCGGCGGGGGCGGGGAAATACTTGTAGACCGTGTTCGAGCGGCCATGACTCGCGGAAAAGTGATGACAGACGACTGGCTGGATGTCCATCGAAAATGGCATAGTCTCGGTGGACGAAGTACCGCAACAATGATGTTTGGGCACATTGAATCACTTGCCGAAAGAATAGAGCATCTCGACCGTCTACGAGAGCTACAAGATGAGACCGGTGGGTTTACCGCTTTTATTTGCTGGTCATTCCAACCAGATAACACCGAGATGGCCCACATTCCTCCTTCCGGCGCTTTCGAATACTTGAAAACCCAAGCCGTTGCCCGTCTTTATTTGGACAACATTCCCAATATCCAATCGAGTTGGGTCACTCAAGGCAGAGACATTGGCCAGCTTGCACTTCTGTTTGGTGCAAATGACATGGGAAGCCTGATGTTAGAAGAAAACGTAGTCAGCGCAGCAGGAACTGTGCACCACCTCACTCTCGAGCAGATGCGTTCTGCAATCTCAGAACTTGGCTGGGAGCCGAGACGCCGGAACGTGTTCTACGAACTTGTAGATGACAAATCAGACATTGTGTTGGAGCCACGCCCTGAGTCACCTGTGAACATTGACCTGCCTCTCTTGACCTCGGTAACGTAACACAAGAGCAACTCGCATGCTGAATCCGGGGCAAAAGCATCGGTCGTTCATAATTCGATCGAAATGGCTATTTCCAGTTACACATCGACCTCTTGAAAATGCATGGCTTCGTGTTGAAAGAGGCGTTGTAACAGGCTTTGGAGTTTGGCCACCACGTACTGTCAAAAGCATTCACGTAATCGATAACGGCAATGCCATCATTGCACCAGGTTTTGTTAATGCTCATACGCATCTTGAGTTCTCTTCGTGCCAAAAGCCGTTTGATACCACAGGCGGTCTTCACGAATGGATCCATGAAGTCGTTTCGTGGAAACGCAAGCAAAGCCGGCCCTCGACGACTGCACATGAAAAAATTGCCACTGCCATCGCGTCTGGTACTCATGAATCCGCTGCATGCGGAGTGGTTGCTCTTGGTGAGATTGCGACCAGCGACATTGCTTACAATGAATTATCCGGCCGTCTTCGCCTTCGCATTTTCCATGAGGTCCTCGGCTTGGAACGGTCGACCATCAAGTCGCTCCCGTCACGGGTTATTTCCTGCTTCCGTCACTCTCAAAAAATATCTCGTGGTGGTGTTGCTGTTGGGCTCTCGCCTCATGCTCCTTATTCTACACAGTGGCATATTGGTCAAGCAGCAGTTACCGCAGCACAAAACAATCAAGCCACCTGTCGAAGAAGCCGTAGCACCACCTACGTAACCCCTTTGGCTATGCATTTAGCTGAGTCGAGCTTTGAGGAAGAGTTCCTCCACAATCAAACAGGTCCTTTCCGAACGCTTTTCAATGACCTCGGCATTTGGCCTGAACACGCCCCCAAGTTGGCCACAACCGCTGACTGGATTTCTTTATTGGCAAAGAGTGGTCGTGGCCTGATCATTCATGGAACGTATCTCGTTGACAACCAGCAGGCGATGGCCCGGCTCAAGCGCCATCGCCACACTCTTGCTCTGGCTGTTTGCCCCCGCACCACACAAGCCTTATCTGGCAATTTTCCACCTCTTACAGAATTCAAAAAGACTGGAGTACGAGTTTGTCTCGGAACGGATGGGCGCGGCTCCAATCCTGATCTTTCAATTCGTGCAGAGGCTGCCTGCCTCATCGATGCTGGTCTGATTACACCACAGGAAGCTCTGCCCATGATCACCTCCAACGGAGCATGGGCTCTTGGTTTCGAGCACAGAACAGGAAGCATTGCCACTGGACGCCCTGCTGACTTCGTGATTCTTAAACCATCCATGCCACCCAAAACTTCAGACAGAGCAGCCGCTGCAATATTTGACGCAACAACAGAAGTTGTCTCTACGTTCCGGGGCGGTCGACCCTTAGCCGGAAACTTTGGCTGACTAACAGCTACAGCCTGCAATTTGAGATATCAGTTTCGATAATGGCAGAAGCACCGATTGATTCAAGACGCTCCATAATTTTATGAGTTTCATTTCGCCGCACCATCGCCCGAACGGAGCACCAGCTATTCTCTTCCAGCGCACTCACGGTTGGTGAATTAAACCCCGGAGTAATGTCTTCCGCCTCAGCCAGCCGATCACGTGGAACGTTATATTCGAGCAAGGTCCATGTTCGGGCTATCACAACTCCCTGTAGACGCCGGACAATACGATCAGCCATATCGGCATCAACAATACTTTTATTTTGAACAAGTACAGTCTCGTAACAACCAATTTCTTCGAGCACTCGAAGGCGGTTTGCCGCGAGGGTACTCCCCGTCTCTACAAGATCAACAACGGCATCAGCAACTCCCAAAGACACCATAATTTCAACACTACCTGAGAGCTCAACTAAATGAACCTCGACACCATGCTGCGCTAACCAATCCTGAGTTATCTTTGGGAAACTTGTAGCGACTCTTCGTCCTTGCAGATTTTCTGGTGACGTGATCTCTGCATCATCCGGCACACAAAGGGCCAGCCTACAGCCGCCTACTCCAAGCGAAAGCCTTTCAATAAGATCGACCCGTCCCTCAGCAACAAGATCGGCACCAGTGATGCCGAGATCAATCGCTCCCTCAGCTGTCAGAATTGGAATATCATCGGTTCGTAGAAAGACGATCTCAACTGGTACATCACGGCATCGTGCAAACAAGGAACGAGAAATACGTCGAAACGAAAGCCCTGCGTCATGAAGCAGATCAGAGACTACTTCTGACAACCGTCCCTTACTTGGAATGCCAATACGCAGCATCCGTTCCGCTGATTCTGATCTCGATTTCTTCATTGTCTCCCTACTTGCGTTGAGCTCGATTAAAAATCCGTAACCTTCCAATGACTATTTTCTTGATGCTTTCTCTTCCAACCCCGACACGCCAAAACGCCCAGCAAGTGTGGTTTCCACTTGAAGGAGTGTTAAATCACGATGGGCCAGCAGCACAATAACGTGATAAAGCAGATCAGCCGCCTCTGAAACGACTCTTGCGTCAGACTCATTCGCCGCTGCCTCGACCAACTCCTCAGCTTCTTCAGTAACCTTAGAACCTATTTTTGCCACGCCTCCAGCAAAAAGCTTACTCGTATACGATTGGTCGACGTCCGACGTTTTTCGACTAAAGATAATGTCCTCAAGTTGCCCAAGTACTGTTCCAACAGATTGTTCTGATGTCCGCTTCAGGCTGTCTGATTCCATCGCTCCTGCTTCTCCAAAAGATACTTTTACCGCATACTTACATTCTTAACTGTACCATGCGACAAAGACTTACGACACCAAAGATCCAATGCCATCTTCAATGTCTGAATTAGCAAGTGATTGCATAATCCTCACAGGCCCAACTGCATCGGGCAAGACTGCATTAGGCATTCGTATAGCTCAGCGACTCAATGCTGACATTCTCAGTGCTGATTCAGTCGCCGTGTATAAAGGGCTCGATATTGGTGCAGCCAAACCAACCCTGGAAGAGCAAGCGATGGCGACCCACCATCTCCTTGATCTTGTAGATCCGGGATCTCTCTTCACAGCTTCAGATTGGCTTCGTACGGCAACTCACACCATCAAGAACTGTCGTGCCCGTGGTCGACGTATTCTCTTTGTTGGCGGCACTCCACTGTACCTGAGATGCCTCCGGGACGGGCTCGACGACTCTCCGGCAATAGACCTCGAGTTACGAAACAGTCTGACTCACCAGATAAAACAGAGCGGCCCTGAAGCTTTTCACAAGAAACTTGGCCTGCTCCGTCCAGACATAGCCGCTACCATTCACCCCAACGACACAAAACGCATCATTCGAGCTCTCGAAATTATTCAGGTATCTGGTGTAGATCACAAGCGTTCATGGAACTCAGCAGGCAATCCTGAAAAGCGACTTTTTTCATGCCCCATACTCGTCATAGATCATCCGCGAAAAGTACTCAACAGCCGAATCAACGAGCGAGTTGAAACGATGTTTGAGTCTGGCATTCTCGAAGAAACTGAAGCTGCTGAACAGCAATATGGAATTGGTAAAACAGCAGCACAAGCTGCCGGATACAAAGAATCTCTTGCATTTATCCGTGGGGAAATGACGAAACAAGAGGCTATCACGAAGACGAAACAACGAACTCGCCAACTTGCCAAACGCCAGCGAACCTGGTTTCGAAGTTTTTCTGATGCGGTCTGGTTATCTGGTTGATAAGAACGGGTCGTGCCAAGCCTTGCTCTCGTTGCGCAAATTCCGTGCCAGACGACACCGTGTGCTAGCAAATAAGGTGCTAGCACAGCATCTTGTGGTTCGATCTATTACTGACCACAAAATCAAAAAGATGCTTGTCTTGTTTTTTTTGAGCGATATCTTCACACCCGCAATGTTTGAAATTGTCGCTCAAGGATGAGTGGCGCAAACACGCAACAGTGTTGCTCGAAGAAGGAACTTTCATGGCAGCCAAACCGGTAATCGGAATTAATATGGACTTTCGCTCCAGTTGCAAGGAGCATGCTTCGCTTTCATTCATAGCGGCGGGCTATTATGAGAACATCATTCAATCCGGAGGCATACCTCTTGTTTTGCCTCCTCTTGACGAAGAAGACGACCTCGTAAGATTGCTCGACACGCTTGACGGAGTTGTTCTTATTGGTGGTGCAGATCTTGACCCACAACGAGACGGCTACATGCCACATCCCGCAGTTCGTCCAATGGATCAAAGACGTGAAGAATTTGACCGCATGTTGGCCAAGCACGTCTGCGCCAGGCATCTACCAGTACTTGCCATTGGCTGCGGCATGCAGCTTCTTAATGTCACCGAAGGTGGCACCCTGTATCTGCATCTTCCTGAAGACATGCCCCAAGCGATCCCTCACAAAGATCCACTCGACACCGCTCACCGTCATGGACTTCTCGTAGAATCGGATTCTGCAATGGAGCGTGTGTACGGAGATGGTGAAATACGCGTTAACAGCATGCACCATATGGCTATTGATGATCTGGCGTCAGGATTCCGTATAACGGCAAGATCTCCTGATGGAGTTATTGAGGCTATTGAGAGTGAAGTTGAAGGATGGCTTGCGATTGGCACCCAGTTTCACCCAGAGGCAGACTCGGCATCTGCTCTTGATGCAAAGATTTTTGAAGAATTTGTTGTTGGAATTACCGGAGAAGTACCGGCGATGCGGCTCGTGGCATAATCCGAGCGGACGTTTCCAATACCAACTTCATAGATAAATTCGATCGGCCCGCCGACAGACTTCTAGTCGGTGGGCCTTTCCTATTGATCAATTCACCCTTGCCTTATGCTCCTAGTGCCCCTTTCAGGTGGCACTGTCGCTTCAGGCGGAACAACCTGCCCCAAAACCATTCCTGCTGGACAGCACGCCTAGTCATTCAACGGTACGATTGTTTGAGCACCTGATTGATCGCTACATCATGAAGCAGGCGGCGTCATTGTGGCTTGTTTGGAAACCGCTCCACCTTTTTACTCACCTCCTCTTCTCTACATGAACAAATGCTGACTGATTACGACCTACACCTCCTAGGCGAAGGCAGACACTGGAAAAGCTATGACAAGCTTGGTGCACAACTGTGTACCCGTAATGGACAACAGGGAGTCCATTTTGCTCTCTGGGCGCCAAATGCCGAGGTAGTTAGTGTCGTTGGTGATTTCAACGACTGGGCTGGCCACAACCATAAGATGAACAAGTTGGTACCGTCTGGCTTCTGGCAACTCTTCGTTCCTGGTGTTAGGCCTCATACTGCCTACAAGTTCCGTGTTCAAACAGCTGAAGGAACTATTGATCGTGCCGATCCTTACGGGTACTCAGCTGAGGTGCCGCCGCAGAACGCTTCTATTATCACGGATTTAAGTGACTACAGCTGGAGTGATTCGCAATGGATGGAGCAAAGGCTGCGGCGAGATTGGTTCAGTGAGCCAATCTCTTTTTATGAAGTTCATCTTGGAAGCTGGAGGCGGCCGGGGGATGACCCGCATCGTTGGCTGACATACCGTGAACTTGAGCAAGAACTTATTCCTTACTGCCTTGAAATGGGATTTACCCATTTGGAATTTCTACCACCAACAGAACATCCCCTCTCTGCAAGTTGGGGCTACCAAACGATTGGCTTATTTGCTGCAACAAGTCGCTTTGGAACACCTCAAGATTTTATGTCCCTAATTGACGGTTGTCATCAAGCCGGCATTGGAGTCATTATCGATTGGGTGCCTGCGCACTTTCCAAAAGATGATCATGGACTTCGCCGTTTGGATGGGACTGCTCTCTACGAACATGAAGACCCGCGCAGGGGTGAGCACCCAGACTGGGGAACCCTCATCTTCAACTATGGTCGTAACGAAGTAGCGAACTACCTTATCTCCTCAGCTCTATTCTGGCTGGACCATTACCATGTTGACGGACTGCGTGTTGATGCAGTCGCTTCAATGCTTTATCTCGATTACAGTCGTCGTGAAGGAGAGTGGTTACCGAACTGCTTTGGTGGCCGTGAAAACCTCGAAGCAATTGAATTCCTTAAGGAATTAAATGTCCAGGTTCATCATCACTTCCCTGGTACGCTGACCATCGCCGAGGAATCCACGGCCTGGCCGGGCGTTTCACGACCAACTCATACTGGTGGACTTGGATTTAGCCTTAAATGGAATATGGGCTGGATGAACGACACTCTGCGATTCATGAAGCAGGATCCGGTTCACAGAAAGTTTCACCATGACGAACTGACATTCAGCTTAATCTATGCATTTCATGAAAACTTTGTCCTTCCACTTTCTCATGACGAAGTGGTCCACGGAAAAAAATCTTTACTTAGCCAAATGCCTGGTGACAGGTGGCAACAATTCGCCAACCTACGACTGCTGTATTCATTAATGTGGTTCCATCCAGGCAAGAAGCTCTTGTTTATGGGTAATGAGTTTGGTCAGCCGCAAGAATGGGATTTTGATGAAAGCCTCCAGTGGCACTTGCTCCAAGAGGACAGCCACCGAGGACTCTCGCAAACTGTCACAGAACTCAACAGATTACTACGAGAAGAGACGTCTCTTCACCAAATAGATTTTGATGGACAAGGGTTTGAATGGATTGACTGCCAGAATTGGCAAGAAAGTATTATTACGTTTTTGAGAAAAGGTGTTTCTCCAAAAGATGTATTACTTATTGTATGCAATTTCACACCGGTTCCTCGTGAGAACTATCGAATAGGTGTTCCTAGGGCTGATCACTATGTAGAAATTTTCAATAGTGATGCTGCTCACCTTGGAGGTAGCAATATCATCAATCACGACCGACTTCCATGCGAACGGATTGCCCACCATGGGCGAGAGCACTCAGTCTCTATCACCGTTCCTCCGCTTGCAGCAGTCGCATTAAAGCCCTTTGATACCGAGAATGTATAGAGGCGTCTTTAAACCAAAGACGTCTTGTGGTGAGCTTCCTCTATTATTCACCGAGGCAGCCTTGGGTCACGATTCCACGTCAGTTCTAAATCTTTCTCCAAGCCAGCGATCCAATCCATAAAGACCTCAGCAAATGCGGTCTGAGCGACCATGGACAAACGTCTCTGATCTCCAAGAATGCCTTCGAACCTGTCCTGCAACTCGTTCTCTGGAGGCTGAAACGCAAGAACACCTATGACATAACAGATTGTCTTTGGTTCATTAAATACAGCAACGCTTTTCCCTTCAGCAGTTGCAAACACCTTTTGCATCATCTCGTTTCCTGGCATAGCAAGCCCCTGAGGCGATGATAACACTGGTGCTGCATTCACTCCCGCCGCACCTTGCGTAAGCCAGGTGAATGGACCAACTTCCTGAACTCTCTCGAGTTCAGGCTTCGAAAGCGATTCCACAAAACCGTTTTCATTCATCTTCGCAACTAAAGCAGCAGCTTGCTCCAAAGCAAGGGGACGGGCCTCGACTATTCGCCATGCCTTTTCAACATTATCACGAGCCTCCTCAAAGGTCGGAACCCGTTCTTCTTGATCATCTTGTTTCCAGGAGAAATAGCGATTTCCTTCAGCATCTCGTGACGTTATCGGGCGAAGAGATATCGTCCCATCGCCGAACATCACCTCAAGCCATCGCTGCTGGCGAATGCCAAAGCGGCTCGACGGATCAGGCACAAATTCAAAACTGCTTCCTATACCGCCACCGTCAGCAGCTTCGTTCACAGTCAACCAATCAGATTCTACTGCAACAAGCGATTGCTTTTCAGCTATCTTCGTAGCATCAGGGGGTGTCGGCTCTTTGTCACCATCTTTTCCGCGGGCAATCCATAGCGCACGATCTTCAGCGTAAGCATTTACATCGGCAGCCAGTGCTGAAAAAATCGCATCGATTGTTTCGGTAGCACGTTGCCGAGAAATTTCCTGACGTATTTGTTCGGCAACTTCTTCAAGCGGCTGAAATGTCATTTCTGATTCAGAGGACTCTGCCGGCTCTTTGTTTTCTTTAGCGGCCACTGGGTTGACAGCAGGCTGCCCTTCAACCGAATCCGGTATTGCAGATCCGGTAACAGGTGTTTTCTCGAGCTCCTGACCAGTGCCCTTGGTAGATGAATCAGTTTCATCCGTCTCTTCTTTCACTTGAAAAGTAACGGGAATCACTCGTGTTCTGCGATTCGTTGAACTACTATCGGAATCCAACGGCTGACTTACATCCTTCTCCTGCTCCCGGCTTTCCTTTGATTTTTTTTCACTGGAATCTTTCGGTGCATTCTCTTTTTCGTTTTGTTCCGGTTGACTTGGAGCCTCGGGACTGTCCTTCAGCGTTTTTTCTTCTCCACTTTCCTTTCCTGCTTTCACTTCGCTTTTCTCATCGGTCAGGCTCGGAGCCGATTCTTGTGTGAGCGGAGCATCAGGCGGTGACTGACGAAACCGACTTTCCTTATTCGTCTCATAAAACTCTTTTACATCCTTTTCCGTTATTGTTTTCCCTGCCTCATCCTCAAATTTCTTCTGATCTGCCATGAGTGATGTGTATCGAACCCGATGAGGCTCTTTAAACCCGGGGTTTGGGCTCCTTGCTGACGGCAGGTTGTTTTTGAATTTTTCAAAATAAACTCTTAGCTCTGATTCACTTGGTGCCTCAATTGAAGTCGCAAGGTTTTCGACCTCAACTGGAAAAGCTTTAATCGTTGCAGACTGTTCAAGTCGTTTGTAGAAGTCCCACCGCCACCCCGGTGGATCGCCTGAAAAACCTGTTTGAAATAAAAGCAGAGTATTTCGTGCAACGAGAGCAGTGCGCAAGGACTCAAAGAGGTCTGCCGCCAAAACCGGCGCACGACCATAGCGAAGGCCAGCAATGATTGAATCGAACTGATCTTGCCGAACCATATTGTTTGTCCACGCAGCAAGAAACTCATTGATTGCGGTATTGCTAACTGTCAATCCAATTTTTTCGGCCTCTTTTGCAAGAAGCATCTCACGAACAATCAATTCCTCACCCTCTGGAAATGCGGGCAGTCGAGAAGGATCTCGACCGGCTGTAGCAGCCGCCTGCATAAGAAAACGGTTCGCGAGGGTTCTCAGAGCCACTGCTCGTTCAAGCTGGTCTTCTCGAACAGCACCACCTTTCCATGACACAACAACTGGATCTGCAGAGGACGAGCCTGCCCCCATCTGGAGAAATGGAGGCAACACAAAAAAGGCTAACATCGCCAAGACCGCTACCGCTACGAGCATCGATCGCTGATATTTCCGGAAGAAGTTGAATGATCCGGCCATAAAACCGCCTTTTTCTGAAGTGCCGCGGGCTGGAAAACCACTGAGGCTTGACAAGTAGAGATCGGGGAAGGTAACGCTGTTTAGCTAGAACTAGGTCGAAATTGTATCGCCAGATAGTTTGATGCCAATCCCGATATCAGTAGAAATTATTCACTTTCACCCACTTTGTATACAAAATTCATGGCCAAAAAGACCACCCGTAAGGCTCGCACAAGCAGCAAATCAGCTCCCCGAGCCGCTCCTTCAGGCGACTATGAGCTCGTAATTGTCGAAAGTCCTGCAAAAGCGAAGACCATCGAGAAGTATCTTGGACGTGGATTTGTCGTTAAAGCGTCAGTGGGGCACATTCGTGATCTTCCGAGCCGAGCTCCCAAGGGAATCAAACAACTTGTACCCGGAGTTGACCTCGAGCATGACTTTGCACCAACTTATGAAGTCGATTCAGCAAAGAAAAAGACAGTCACAGAACTCCGCAAGCTTGCGAAAGGGGCTCGTGATATTTGGTTCGCAACTGACCTTGATCGTGAAGGAGAGGCCATCGCCTGGCATCTTGCAGAAGAACTGAAAGTAGATCCAAAGCAGGCGAAACGAGTGACTTTTGACGCGATTACTAAATCTGACGTGCAACGAGCTTTTGAAAACCCTCGCAGTATTAACATGCCTCGTGTGGAAGCACAGCAGGCTCGCAGAATTGTTGATCGTATTGTTGGGTACCGAGTTTCTCCAATTCTTTGGAAAAAGGTCGCCTCGGGATTAAGTGCGGGCCGCGTACAGAGTGTGGCTACAAGGCTTGTTGTAGAGCGTGAGAAACAGATTCGTGACTTTACTCCAGATGAGTCTTGGGAATTTTCAGGATATCTCTCGTTCGATACCGATGGCGCTGACGCGCTGCATGCCGTCTGGAACGACTTCATGTCGCAGCGAGATGATCGCAACCGACCACCAACAATTAAGCAACGTACCGCTTGGTTGTCTGATCACCGCAGCCTTTCCGCCGAACTTGTTGAGGTTGGAGGAAAGACCTTGAAGATTGAGGCCGACAAAACATCGGCCGAAGAACTTGTTGATGAAGCAGTATCAGCTGCTGAGGCAGCGGGCTTGGTTGACATTGATATCCAACGAGAGGCAAGCAGTACCGGCAAGGGTAGAGCAAAAAATATTGTACGAATAACGGGAAAGCCAGACTCCAACACACGCTATAGCATCGATTCAATTGATGTGAAACGCACAAAGTCGAGACCCTATCCACCATTTATCACAAGCACCTTGCAACAGGCAGCAAGTAGCCGACTAAGCATGTCAACGGATCGAACAATGCGTGTCGCTCAGCAACTCTATGAGGGCATCGACCTGCCGGGAGAAGGGCGAGTCGGACTAATTACATATATGCGAACTGACTCAACAAATTTATCCGGTGAGGCTATTAAGTTAGCGCGAAGCTACCTTGAAGAGAAACTAGGGAAAGAATACCTCCCTGAAAAACCTCGCTTTTACTCAAGCAGTAATCAGTCAGCACAAGAAGCTCATGAAGCAATTCGACCAACCGATCCATATCGTGATCCAGATACTATCGCCTCGGCTTTAAGCGACGAGCAACTCAAACTCTACCGGCTCATCTGGCAATCATTTGTTGGCTGTCAAGCAACCGATGCTGAATGGGACAGCACGGCTGTGCGCATGCGACGTTCAGACAAAGATACAGGAGCCGTCTTTAAAACAAATGGACGCGTCTTGCGATTTGATGGCTGTTTGCGTGTTACCGGCATCCCGAAGGGAGACGGCGATCAGGTCCTACCCGATTTTGATAAGGGAACACAACTCGCACCGTTCAGTATTGAGCCAAGGCAGAAATTCCAAGCGCCACCGCCCCGGTATAGTGAGGCGACTCTTGTAAAGAAACTAGAGGAAGAAGGAATCGGGAGGCCGTCAACCTATGCAAGCATTATCAATGTGATCGAAAATCGTGGCTATGTAGAACAACGTGAAAGGCGATTTTATGCGACCGCACTTGGTGAAGCAGTTACAGAATTCCTTGAGGAAGGGTTCCACGATCAGTTTATCGAAGTCGGCTATACCCGCGAGATTGAACAGGAACTCGATCAAGTAGCTGAAGGAAAAAAACAGTGGACCGACATGCTCCATGAGTTCTATAAAGAACTTGTTCCTAAAATTGAATTTGCTGATCAACTCAAGCACAAAAAAGCCGAATCGACACCTTCTGAATATGCTTGCCCAACGTGCGACCGTCGTCTTGAGTATCGTCTCGGAAAAACAGGACGGTTCCTGTCATGCTGTGGGTATAACGAGAAAATACTTGTGGAACCGCCTCCTCCTAAGAAGACAGCGAAAGGGAAAAAACCTCGAAAGCGGAAGCCAAAAGAAATACCGGCTTGCACCTTCGCCATGCCTGTTGACCGCGACGGCCGCCCCCTGCTCCCAGAGCAAATTGACCTTCTCTCACCAAATGGAACGCCGATGGTGAAACGAACGGGACGGTTTGGAGACTTTCTTGTCGAAGATGGCCCACCGCCACCGAAAAAGTCATCCAAGAAATCAGATCCGGATGTACCAGCATCATTTATCATGAACATTGACAAAAAAGGGAACCTCAAGTTCCCTGCCCCTCCCCCCATTTTGACGGACATTGAGTGCTCTAAATGTGGCGAATTCCTCAATCTCCGTGATGGCAAGCGAGGCCCATGGCTTGGGTGTAGTAAATTCCCAAAATGCCGTGGACGAGGTGCATTTGCGAAACTTCCAGAAAAAGAACAGAAAGATCTTCGAAAGCAATTAGCCGACCACATGAAAAGTCAGCAGACACTTGTACTCACTCGCCGCGATGGGCAAACGCAGGTAGATGATGGAACCCCAGTATCTGACTTGACTATTGAAGGCGGAGTTGCCGAATTGGAAAAGTTTATTGAAAAGTAGGCCGCCTACTCCCAAGGCATATCCTGATCGAACGTTGGTGGCATCTGGCTTACCGCGATCGCGTGAGCCGTGGCATGAGTGCGGCAATGGGAAATGCTTACAAGTACGCCGCCTATCCCCATTTTTTCAGCAACGTCTTGTGTGCCGCCCATCAGAGTCACAACGGGCCTTCCAGTTACGCCATTAACGACCTCGATGTCGCGCCAGCTGATACCCTGCCGCCACCCTGTACCAAGTGCCTTTAGGATTGCCTCTTTCGCAGCCCATCGACCCGCAAAATGCTGCATTGCCATCCGGCGGCCTCGACAGTATTCAATCTCCTTGGGCGTATAAACACGTTGCACAAAAAGTTCTCCGTGTCGCTCAATCATTTTGCCTATACGCAGGCACTCTGTGATGTCGGTGCCAACACCAAGCACATTCATTGTTTCCGCCCCCGCGTAGATGAACCACGCAGCCCACATGCTTCACGCGCACGCTCAAGAACATTACCAGCAACTGATCTTGCTCGTTCCGCACCCACAGCAAGAATTTCCTCTATCCTGCTTGGATTCGACTCTAGTTCACACCGTCGTTCTCGTGCAGCGGCGAAAGCCTCTTTGGCAGCTGCAACAACTGCTTTTTTCACCTCACCATACCCGAACCCACCACGTCGATAGAGTTCACCCATTTCCACAACTTCTTCTTGAGATCCTACGAGGGAAAACAACTGGTACAGATGGTCTTGTTGTGGATCCTTTGGCTCCTCCATCGATCGGGAGTCTGTCGTAATTCGCATAATTTTCTTTTTCTGTACTGGCAGTTCTTCAAATAACTCGATCGTATTCTCATAACTTTTCGACATCTTCTGCCCATCCGTCCCTGGCACCTTCGCCGCACCATCAACAAGCCGTGGCTTCGGAAGACGAAAAATATCATCACCGTAGAGATGATTAAAAGTACCAGCGAGATCTCGGCATACCTCAATGTGTTGCACCTGATCTTCACCGAC
>MDSW01053606.1_pt1 | contig 30800 bp, 14 predicted proteins | sample 811171 | NCBI WGS metagenome assembly MDSW01 (sample SAMN05326641, study PRJNA326480) | marine metagenome | isolation source: seawater | place: Atlantic Ocean: North West | collected 2012 | reverse complement strand
TCTAACGAATCATCGGCTAAGTTATCCTTCGATGAGGCCAGAGGAAGAGCGAGTGAATACGATGAAGAAACCACTCACTACATGATTGGCAACTATAGGTATACTGACGACCTCATCGAAGATTTTGATGACGTCTCAACCGGACTACACAGACAGAATTCAAAATTAGCCATGGCCAGAGCTTTCCTTGTCCAAGCCTTTAGCATGGAAGAGCTGGTTGACCTATATCACCAGATAACATCCGAGGTCTTCTATGACGTGCAAGATTACGAGGCCGGCCTTGGAGAGACCACCGAGAGAAATAATGACATCAGATACTTCGCGGTAGACAACAGACTTTACCCATTAGGAGGCTCTTACTATGGCGATTATAACTATCACAGAGGGCAAACCACCGGAATCTTCCACGCGCCAACCGGATTATCAGGACTAGATCTTGATGACTATATTTCTACTCTGTACCAGACACAGAGAGGAGTAGACGGGCCAATCATTCTCAGGACCTCCGATGAATATGAGCAGGAATATCTCAATGACATTGTCAGGCAGCAATCTGGAGCGGCGGCCGACGCCAGTGAGATGATACAGATGGTGGACATTGATTACAACCATCAAGACGCCTTCTTCGATACAATGGTGGCTAGGACGTATGTTGGATACGGATCTTCGTCACTGGGACTTCCTGGAGACGCCGCCCAACCAGCACCACACTTCTACATGTACGGGACACCCGGCTCCTACCTCGAACCAGGAATCCCTCTTCCCGGGGCAATGATGAATCATATGGTTCTGGCGAATTGGTACGAGCTTCCTTGTGAAGTTAACGAAGACGGGGACAAGATTGATGAGAATTGTAACGATCCATCAATTGGTTCAGCAAATACCCAAGTCAAGATTCTGAAGTACTACAGCGGAGCCACACTTTCTGGTACCGTGGAACTCGAAGGGATCGGACCAGTCCCCAATGCGAGACTCCTTATCGAAAGGGACGCTTTCAGTGGTGAAGAATCTCCTGATGAAGAAGGATTAGTCGAAGATAGGGACTCCAGGACATACTGGATCCCAATTGGGACCACTGATGCCGATGAAGATGGAATGTTCGAATTCACTGTTCCAGCAGGAAAAATCAGAGTTACTGCATTCTTCGGCGAGCCCAATCTGGAGGCAGCTAGATCAACAATGATGACCGGTACTTACAGTATGACTGAGATCTTAACGGAAGAGAATGTAGAATCAAGGGACATTAACCCAGTTACAGGAATTCTGGGCAACGTCTCAGGATCTACGTGGCTAACAGAGGAGATTGTAAACATCTCAGGTTCAGATGGCCATTCCAATGGCGAGGCAGTAATCGAAATAGCGCTATCTGTCGAATCCGACCAAGCAACGGGACAGTTAGTTTGGGCGTCTACAGATGAGTACGATGGAACAGCAATCACAGGGTCGACAGTTGAACTTGTTCCACAATGGGACGAGATCAATATTTCTCCCTACTATGCATCCACTTCAGATGGAGAAGTCTCAGGAGAGGGGCTGTCGTTCAATGGAATCGGCGAGGTTCAGTTCACAGGCCAAGGGGCAGTTCAAACAACATCAATTTCTACCATCACGGATTTCACCGGGAATTACACACAGGAGATTAAGCACAATCACACTCTTGTCGGAGATGGACTATTCGATGGAAGAGGTACTCTAAGCGGTACAATCAACTTCGATTCGGCCGAAGACATGCAGGTAATGGATTGTGGTGAAAACGACACCATGCCACAAAACGCATCCTTCTGTGAGCAGACTTCAGGAGATTTCTTGATTGATGGTTCCGTGAATGCCACTGGAAGGTTCACTTCTAATGGGTCCACAGAATTTACCCAGAGACTCAGCCACTCTTCATTAGTTGGATCAGGAATCTTTGAGACCGATACCTCCGAGGAATTAGATAACTATGGAACAATCAACGGAACTGGAAAATTCACTGGTGATGGAATATTCAGCGGGCCCATGGTCCAAGCAGGAACATTCCACTTCAGAGATATGATTCCGGGAATCTACTCAGTAACAGCAATTCTTGATGACGGTACCCGTGTTGATTTGGATGACTCGTTCACAGTCCCAAACTCCATTAATCAAGTACAGAAGATTGACATTCAAGGCAGTGTAATCAGTGGTAAGCTAACTTATGAGTCAGGAGATATAGTTGATGGCTATGCGGCTCTACTGGATGAGTCTTCCGAGTATGCCAACGCAACAGAAGACTGTGCCGTCTACGGCCATCTTCCCTGTAGGATGTATCCCGATGACGTTGGAGACTATGGTTTTGGACCTCTGCCGCCGGGCAATTATTCTGTAGCAATAGATGTTGACGGGGATGGATTTTTCGAGATAATAGAAGAATTCCCATTCGATTCCGATATTTATGCAGATGTACTGGTCCCATCTCCGGTTCCAGAAATGTTCGACCTCCAGTTCCAAATGATAAATGAGGGTTCAAACGTACCCGATCTGGATGTTTTGATTTCACAGGCTGATGAAGATTTCCCGCCGATTAGTGCAGTATACTCTAGCGAAGACGGAGAATACCAAGTCGAGCTCACGCCAGGCGAATGGATAGTAGAATATACTCTATCGAACTCCAAGCAGATATGGGAAGAATTCGAAATTTCGTCCGATATGGATGTGCAATTCGAATTCGTCACTAGTGTAGAAGTCGCTGGGACTGTTTACTACGAAGAGAACTCTTCGGCAATATTCAATCCTGATGAAGGTAAGGTCATAGGGGCCGACACTGTCATCACTTTCGACTGGGATGGATTCTCGACAACCGCTGTAACAAACGAATCCGGGCAGTTCATTGTAACTCTCCCTGAAGGAGCGACAGTAGATGCAACGGTCGAGGGATTGATTGCTGGATTGGTTAATGGTACCAAATTCACTGTCTCTTCCGGGATGGAAGAAATTGTGATGGTCGCGACACCAGGGACAAACGTTTTCGGACTAGTCAGCATTTCAAGGGCTAATAATTTCTACACCTCTGAATTAGTAGGTTGGGAACAGCTAACGGTATCCGCTCAGAATGATGACTATGACGTAACTTGGAGAAAGACAGTGGATAATCTTGGAAAGTTCCAGATGATTCTACCTGACGGAGAATGGACATTTGAAATAGTCGACTCAGATTTTGATGTTTCTCCAGTGACTAAGGCCATAGATAGTGAAAACTTCTCCGTCGAGATGATACTCTCTCCTCCAAATGGGACACTCTCTCTTGAGATGTTCATGGATAATTCAGGAGATCTAAACTCATCCAATGGAACACCCGTTTCGTATGATTTCGAGATCGTCCCATCTTCTCAAGCAGGCATGGGTAAGAATGTAACATATGACGGTCCTGAATGGTCTAGCGAGGGACTAGCAGAAGTTTCACTTGAACCAGGGTCGTATAACTTGTTAGTGTCCATTTCTGATGCAACAGAAGGAGATCTATTTGGAACGATGCTATCTTCGCAAGTCTTGCCTTTCGATATCTCACTACAGGGCGGAACCGTTGACAGGGTTGCCGCATTCTTGCCAGAGTGGAGAGTTAGCATCTCACTTACAAATCAATTCGGAGGCGTACTCGCGGATCAAGAATTCAAGCTTATCAATACCGAAACCAGCTGGACACAGACTCATACAACAGACTCCAATGGTAGTTGGACCGATCATATTTCACAGGGCGATTGGATTTTGAGTGTACAGTCTCTCACTAACAGTGAGGGAGCCACGGAAACACTGAGGGCGCATATCGAATCATCATCTGAAAGCGCATCAGTCAATCTTTTCTTTGCGACGATTGAAGTGGCGTCATTGACAGTAAGTCTTACTGAGGGGCAAAGCTCCCCTCTAGAAGGAAAGAATATTATTGCTGTGTCTGAAGATGGTCTAGGCGAAGTTGAACTCGCTCTGACAGATTCTTCGGGGATTTCGGAAGTACAGTTATTCCCTGGAAATTGGACCATGTCTATGGAAACCGAGCAGGAAGGCATCAAGTGGATTCTAGGGCCATCTAATGTGATGCTCTCCTCTGGGGAAAACGGGCAGTTCAATTTCACTGCTGATAGACTAGCAGAGATAAGTGGTAATATCTACTGGGATTTGAATGATAACGGTGTTTACAATATAGGCGAAGGAATCAATAACGCCACTCTTGAAATTTACTCAGGTATATGCGATAACAATTCATTCAGCGAGCAACCGGTGCTGATAAACTCAGAAAGTTCTGGCTCATGGTCGGTATTTGAATCGGTCGACGAGGACTATTGTCTAGAGTTGTCAGCCGAAGGATTCGAAAATATGTCAGAGAATATCGAACTAGGAAACACCTCTCTGGAACTAGACTCGATGATGTTAGCTGAACTAGTTCAAGTGGGTGGCCAGATTTCGTATATCGATATGGATCAATTCTCGCTAATCTCCGATACGGTAGTGCTGGAGCTCATACCAACATCCGAATATACCAGGGATAGGATATCTCCAGAAAAGACAATTGTAGATGGTGACTGGAATGGTAACTGGACAGCCACAGTTGAACCCGGGGATTGGATAATCAGGGCTACATCTGAAGAATACGGATTAGTGGCCATGTCTCTGGTAAATGCCGAGGTAATCGAAGGAGGTTACTCTGACATGGATTTAGTTACTGGTGGATGGGCGCTTGTGGAAACTCAATGGTTAGATTATGAAGGAATCTCGATGACCTTGTCAGATGTAGAGGACTCCGAGCTAAACATCAACCTTGGAGCTGGAATTTCTTGGATAGCCAACCTCGATGAAGAAGGCTCCATCAGGACACTCCTCCCAGGGGGGGTCATAGATGTCTCCAGTGAATTCACCACTCTTCAAAGGGGACTGAACATGACATATTCAGGAGGCCAAGCAATCGGCGTAGAAGCCAGTCAAGAGACTCCAGTCATCACTGTCTCCCACTCCAGGATACCGTTCCGGGACCTTTCATTGGCCGTACTCGAAGGAACGGGAGGCGATGCTAGTCACGATGGAGGCATATCAGACCTGCTAGTCACCAAAGACAATGAGTCAATGGGATTCAATCCTGTAGAGTTCATACTCTCTGCTGATTATCTGGGTCATGAGCCCCTTGATACATTCGCTGCTCAGGCTACCGTACCCGGAACAGATGGGTCAGAATGGCAGGTTGAATTCCATAATGGATCAGGAGCATGGAACTCTTCTATGTCCTTCGATTTGGGATTGGATAGTTCACTCACTACATCCGACCTACATGTCAGGGTCACGCCTCCGAACCAATCTGTCGCGCATTCTCTTACTCAGGGACACTCAGTCATCCTCAGCTTCTACACATCGGATGGATATTCTGAAGAAATCAATGTAAAGGTCAGAATTCCACAAATCAATGATTTCTCAGTAGTTTCACTGGACTCGCTTTACGGCGTTTCACCAGGTGAGGAAATCCAGATACCACTCGAGATTAGAAACACAGGTAATGGGGACGATAGATACGAGTTTGATTTCGATGACTCAGAATTGCCCGAGGGCTGGGAGAGAACCGGATCTACTACTCACACCGTGCCACCGTTCACCACCACCACTCATACGATCAGTGTTGTAGCCCCAGAGAATGCAACTGGGGAATACACAGTCTACGCTACGGTCACAGACAAGGCAGGAAACTCTTATCCAGAGATAGAAATCAACGTAGCGATATCCAATCCAGTAGTTTCTATCACTTCTCAGGAACTTCTCACAGGAGGGGACAATGCGGTTTCTAACAGAGTCAACTCCTTCGTTGTCACTGTTGCAAACGAGGGGCTCGTTGACGCTAATGATGTTGAGCTAGTCGCCACACTGTGCACTGATCTGATATGTACAAATGAGGTTATTACGGATACGGAGATTGGAGATGTTCCGGCAAATTCAGTAGTGAACTTTGACATAACTCTCGATCTTGATGGAATCGATCCAGGTAATTATTATCTCAACCTACAAATAAATGAATCTTCAGTGGATGGCGAAGTAGTTCCATTCGAACCCGATCAGGGAGGAAGCGTAAATCTCGTGGTTTCTTCACCTGCAGTGGAATCAGACTCCAGCTGGATTGGTTACATCCTAGGGGCATTAATAATAGCCGCACTGGCAATGCTCACTAGGCCACGCTCAAGAAGGCCCAATGCACCATTCTGAACACACTGGTATTTATGTGGAAGTTACTCAGAGACTAATGTATGCCTGTCATCGACAGACTCGAGCTTATGCCCGAGCCAGAAGATCCTAGGCTACTGACCACAGTGGATCCAAGGGCCCCTGGTTATCCAGGCTCTGCGTATGGGATCACTGATGAAGAGGCTAGAAGGCTCCGTTGGCCCTTAGATCCATTAAAGGAAGCACTATGGCCATGGGGCGCGGTATTCTTCTCCATCGGGACAGTGGCACTACTGCTAGCGTGGCCATTTGTCGACTCTTACTTGGCCCCACTTCTCCCAGATTCCGAGTGGGCATACGAGACCACGGGAATCAGGGAACTTCAGGACGCAGGACTCACCGGGGAGGGTGTGTCAGTTTGTATTGTTGATACTGGCCTGGACATACTACATCCAGATCTTTCGGACATAAATATAGTAGGATTCAGAGACTTTTTCGATGAGGGTAATCAAGAGATTAAAGACATAGGTTCAGAATACCACGGAACTATGATGACTGGAATATTGGCTTCTAATGGTACTTTCCTAGGGGCGGCTCCCGAGGCTTCTATTTCCATTGCTTTGGCTTTGGGCCCAGAAGGGTCATCAGGACAGCAAGATAGGGTCTCACTCGCAATAAGGTGGTGTAGGATAACTCAAGAAGCAGATATAATTAGCCTCAGCCTAGGCTCTGATCCGGGACAGGGAATGGGCATCGAAACTGAGACCGTAACAGCGGTACAAGAGGCATTAGACGAGGGGATATTCGTCATCGCGGCTGCAGGAAATACTGGTGCAGACTCCTCAGATGTATCCGTTCCGGCCAATATCGAGGGAGTAATAGCTGTGGGGGCCTACAGGAGCTCAGGGACTATTTGGTCCGACAGTGCCTCGGGTTCGGATATTGACCCATATACCGGGCAGTCCAGGGAGTACCCTCATCAGAAGCCTGAGATCATAGCTCCAGGCGTGAATATATTTTCCACCGCATCCACAGAACTGGATCCTCCTTATGCGTATTCTTCAGGTACCAGTGACTCCACCGTTTTTGTAACCGGCGCTCTAGCCCTTATTCTGGAGCAATTTGGAGATGAAATCGCAGGAGAGGATGGAAAAATAGACTCCGAGGAGATGGCATTGGTCAAGAGGGCACTAGCTAACTCTGCAAATCAAGAATCATCTTCTGCAGGAAATCATAGCTCTAGATTGGGATATGGGTCTCTGGATGCCATGGAATGGGCAAACCAACTCTCGTTTCAGCTAAATATTGGCCTTCAGCAATAGTCTAACATCTAATTAGACAATTACGGGCCTCGAGCCGCACAATCTTGTTTCCTCTAGTATTATATCCGCTCCCGATACCCCATGGCTATGGCCCGCAGAGATAGATTGAGCTCGACTATTCTAGTAATGTTGATGCTAACTAGCGTTTTCGTCGCTTTAGTCGGCCCCGCATCTCCTGTGGCGGCATCAAACGAGACTACATCAGGTACGATCACAGGCACTGAATACTGGCAAGGTAATCACGTACTTACAGGAGATGTAGTAATCTCGTCAGGAGCCAAATTGGTTATCCAGCCTAGCACTAATGTGGTGTTCCCTAATGGCACTCATCTGGATGCTAGGGGGAGTTTGTGCATAGGCGTGTCTTCTTGTGGGGCTAGCGGCAATGCCAATTCTGCTCAGAGGATAACGTTCAGCTGGGAAGAGCCTGAGAATTCTAGCGCCCAAGGCGAATGCAATGGAATCTCACAAGGACAGTTCGAAATCACGATTACTGACCCATCCTGCTACGAGGGACTCATCATCAGGGATTCGATAGACTTGTCACAGTCTGGAATCAGGCACACTACTCTCGATGGAGCTTGGGGTATTCCACATTTCGTAGATAATCAAAACGGATTCAAGTATGCGGCTTTAGTTTTGGATGGAGCTAGTCCGACACTAACGGAAATGGAGTTCATCGATATCAACTCCAGCAGTGTTCTGACCACCGGTCTCGCCCAGCCGGAGTTCATTGGGGGGCAATATATCGTAGGTAATGATGACGAGAGCGGTGTCGACGGACCGGCGGTTCAGATTTACAGTTCTGGAACGCCAATTACTCCATTGATCATGTCCTCTCCCGACCTTGTGGGTTCTGATAACGGGTGCGGGAACAATGCAGGGGGAAAACCTACGGTATGGGTGGAAGATGCATTCATAGAAATCGATGACGCAGAGATAGGGGTGGGGGACTATGGAATCTCACTGAGGTATTCTTCAGGGTCTGTTACAAACTCAGATATTTCAGTCAATTGTAACGGGATTGATATTTACAGTCTAAAGAGTGTGGGCCAGGTCGACTACTACAATACAATTACAGGTAACGAGATTGTTACCGGTGACAGGACCCCGATAACTGTGTATGGCGGGGCTCATGCCTTCATCAGAGATAATGATCTGTCAGGAGCAGGAAGTGGAAGCGGTATCGCTGTCTTTTCTAGCTATGCTGAGATTACAAATAATGAGATTGGCCCAATAGGCGGTTGGAACGGCCTCTGGATGTATGGCTCATTCGACGTCATTGCAGAAAATAACACTATTTTCGACACCAACAGAGAGGCCATTATTGCTGGAGAGTACAGGGAAACTCCAAGTGCGGCCAGGGCATTCTTGGCCAACAATACCATTTCATCTTCGGGAAGTGGCACATGTGAGAGCGACATTCATTTTGCATCTCCGGGCAATCCTGACGGAGAATTCCCTTGTCCCGCAGTGATGGCATACAGATCCGGATTGACAATGTATGACAATGAGATAAACGCAGGAGGGACTACTGATGGAATAAGATCCATAGGGGCACTTCTAGACATAAGGAGGAACACTTGGAATGCCGCAGGTTCTGGAGCTGTAATCAAACACTATGACTCAGGTTATGCGGGAGACCAGCAATACGGCTCACTAGCCTTCTTCTCAGAGAATACGTGGAATGGCGTGGGCACAACCTACAACATCACTAAGAGTGCCGTTACGGTACAATCTGAATCCATACCCAGCCCGCCTTCCGGACAGTTGCCAGTCATCCTTTCATGGCCGGACCAGGAGGCATGGCCGGACAATGGTTTCCAGAATGGCATCATGCCAACGGACGTTCAAGAATGCTCTAATTGCGAAAACCTTACACCTAGAAATTTCCCACTTGCACTTTCAATGGATAATAACTCCACTGTGATGACATTCGCCGGACTGGCTAATCTCGATAGATCATCTATATCAATTCAAACTCAACCAACTCCTTATGCAGTACAAGTTAGGAGAGCTGAGCTAGTCAAATTCCAGGCACTAGTTAATGGAGAGAGGGTATCTGGGGCTAGTATCCTAATTGAAGACGCCCTCGGGAATGATATGTACGATATTGATACGCTTTCTGATGGGTATACTCCATGGTTCGCTTTACCCTCGGACTTCCATCTTGACTTCAGGGGATTGGGGGGTGGCAACAATCCCGATGGGTTTGCAGATGATGAGTTTGAGGACTCCTGTTCTGACGGCATAGACAATGATGGAGATCTCGTGATGGACGGAGATGATGATGATTGCGACTATACCGCAGGTACGAGGGAACTATCCCTATACCGATTCACTGCGTATAAGTTTGGATTTGGATTGGATAGTGGAGAATTCACATTAAATGATGCATCCTATCAGGGAACTGCAAACCTACTAAATCTGGCTCCCTCCGTCTCAATCACACAGAATCAAGGCCACTCATTCAGGAAGGTAGTAAATATCACTGGTAATGCCCATGATGGAATTCTGGCATCGTTCTATCCTACTGATGAGATGGCGCAGTGGGATCAGAAAGGATATGTCCATTCAATCGAAGTTAGGGACCCATTCACCAGTGATTGGTCCGACGCACAGTTAGCCAGCGATTCCTCAGGAGCCCAGCCCGGTAAAGTAACTAGTACTAATCATCCCTTCAAAGAATGGTTCTATGAATTGGATATGTCTCAGATGGCCGAAGGGGACTATGTCTTCCAGTTCAGAGCATTTGATGGAATCGACTACAGCCCGATATCCATCATTTCAATCAAACTAAACTCTCAGGCGCCAACAGTATCAGTAAGCTCCCCTAGCCCATTATCTACTCACTCTGATGACAGTGTGACATTCGAGGGCGCGGCATATGACTACTACGGGTGCCCGTCGCAATGCGGGAAGGATATTTCCGAGATTTATTTCCAAATTCAGGGCCCTAATTTCCAGGTCGTGACTCCAGTATCGGGTGGCACATCTTGGTCTTGGACGTGGGACTTCAGTGGCCAACCAAGAGTAGTTGCCGACTATACATTCAAGATTTGGGCATCCGACTCTGATTTCTGCAATGGCGTAATCGATGAATGTATTCCTGCGGAGCTTACTCTTACTATTGATAATTCCAATAGTGCACCATTCATCAGTATCTCGACTCCCAAGGAATCCGATAGAATGCCGGTTTCCGAGTCTTCCGTCTTCGGAGGTGTCGCTAGGGACAACGATAACGATGTCACTAGAGTCGATATCGAAGTTCTTGATACTGCCAATGGGATGATAGAAGTTCATTCCGAATCAGTCATAGATTTTGATTCAAATGGTGAATTCAGCTCAATATGGGATTCAAGGTCATTAAGGCACAATTCAGAATATCAGATTAGGATGAGGTCATACGATGGATTCGACTATAGCGATTGGAAGTCAGTGAATATCATCGCCGACAATCCTCCTGATGCTGGAAATAATCAGCCCGTTTTCGATCAGTCTGAATGGGTAGAATCTGTAACGCTGTATTGTGAAGAAAATTCCCAATCCGCCGATAGATGTACCACTTTCGAGATTAACCTGCTTGACTTCTTCGCGGATCCGGATCAAAATCAAGAGCTAATCCTCTCTGTATACGACGACGATGAAATATCATCTGATGATGAATATCCAGTGGTGATATCGGTTTCTTCAGATGGCATAGCTAGGTACAACCCGACCTCCATGTCTTTCTTCGATCCCGAGATATCTGGATGGTCAATAAATGATGTAGTTTTCGTGGCATCGGATCAATATGGCTCCAAGGCGAACTCAATTCCAATGAGCATAGAGGTCATAGGAATAGATTTTGAGGTCGACGTCCCCCTAGAAACAAGGATTTCAGAGGATGAAACAGCTATATTCTCTGGTGTCGGACTTCCTGGAAGAACTGTCACTGCCACAATCGGAGGAATTCCGGTGAACAACACCGTCGTTTCAGACGACTCGACATGGTCCATGGGGATCCCGGGCTCACGGATTTCAAGCTCTGCGACCCCCCAGTTCATGTATGGGGGACTAGAATACCAAGGAACGAAAATCACAGTGAGCGATTCAGACTCATCAGCTTCATCATTGTTAGTCATAATTGTTGGAATCGTAATTCTAGGGATTGTGGCCTTCGCTTACTTCTTTATTGAAGTCGAAGAAGACTCTGAGCTAGGAAATGATTACAATAAGAAAGAGAGGCTCGACGAAGAGGAAGGAAGGTTTGTCAAGGACGATGACCATCCTGGGTGGTTGTGGGATACCGAGAATGAAGAATGGGTTCCAGAAAAGTAGGAATGACGTTGAATATGTTCTAAGCTTCCATCACGAACATTATTGAATAGATGATGTTGCTAAGATATTCATGTCAGTCACTCCCGCACCCAAACCTGGAGTCCAAGAGAGGATTCTGCTCCATCTAAGGGACTATGTGGATCACGCAGAAAAAGTAGAAGTCCCATTCGCACTTTCACAGATGGGGATAGCTAATGCTGTTTCCATAGCCAGATCGAATGTTCCAAGGGCTATCTCAGGACTCAGGGAACAGGGCTATTTGATTGAGAAACAGGCGCATGTTACTGGAGTTTCTAGAAAGAGGAAAGCATACTTCCTAACCGACGAAGGGGCAAAGCTAGCTGATGATATCTGGTCCAAAGTCGGGATGCAGGTGGTTCGCGTGGTAGGAAGAGATGGAAGGGCGTCAAATATGGAACTGGCCAAAGCCCTAGAGGAAACTGATTTGCCTCTAAGGCATGTAGACGTTATACGGTATCTGGACGATTCTGGAACTATAGATCTCTCTGTACTCTCTGCCGATTTGATAGAGAGGGACCTCTCAAAACATATTGAGAAGCAATTGGTAACCTCACTAAGCGACTTGCCGAGGACTAGGAGGTTTTATGGTAGAGAAATGGAACTAGAAAACATGGTAAATCTCCTAGAGCATCAGTCTGGATCTATACTCGTTCCCGGTATAGCTGGCATTGGAAAAACAGCACTTTCCGCTAAGCTAATTGAGAGTTTTACTCACAGAAGAAACCTTCTTTACCACAGATGTCAAGATTGGGAAGGTGCAAGGGCATTCCTGGAGGCAATTTCAGAATGGCTATCTGCCATGGGGAATGATGACCTTTCAGACTACCTCGCATCCTCCCCAGTGCCTCAGCCTCAGATGGCTGTAAACCTAATTTCAGAGGGACTTGAATCTTCTCCTTCGCTTATTGTGATTGATGATCTGCACAAAGTTGGAGATGAGACCTTAATTTCAGTACTGCGTTCTCTATCATTGAAAATACCAGAACTTGAAAATGTCGGTCTAGTGATGTTCTCACGTTCATTCAGGATGGTAGTGCCAGAATCCGACTCCTCTGGAAGAATAGTTACCTTAGTGATGCCTCTCGATGGTCTAGATCAGGAAGCAAGTAGGAAAATATTGACTACGATGCAGGATCTCGAAATGCCTCAATTTTTGCACATTCATAGTCTTTCAAGAGGTCACCCACTAGTACTCGAGCTCATTAACAGAGGGAGTGTCGGTGGCACATTCCACGAAACTCTGGAGGCATTTGTAGAGAAGGAAATCTTCAGCAGACTTTCCGGTGCGGAAAAGAGATTGTTGGGTGCTATCGCAGTTTTCAGAGAGCCAATGCCTCTCGAGGCAATTTCCGGAATTGATATGGAAACAGATCTTTTGGATGATCTTGTTGAAAAAGGCCTAGCAAGGCAAGCCGATAGTGAAAATTATGATGTCCACGATTTAGTGAGAGAATTTCTCACAAGGTCGATGGAAGACTCATTAAAGCAATCGTTACATGCCAATGCGGTCGAATGGTACAGGACGAGGAAAGAAGATGCATCTGAAAGCATAGAGCACATTCACCATCTTCACAAATCTGGAGATATTGAAGGATTAGCATCGGCGTTATCCGAGGAAGGTCATAATCTAGTCAAGGCCGGACACATAGAACTTTTGGGAATTCTCAGAGTCCTAGAGGCGAGACTCTTCGGGCCCAGGACTAGATTTGTAATTCACGAACTCACAGGAGACATACTATCTGTCCAAGGAAAGTGGGATGATGCTGAGGAACAATACGACATGGCATTGCCTATCGCAGTGAAGCACAAACTGACTACTCCTCTTGCAAGAATTTACTCATCTAGAGCGGATTTAGCAGTCAAGAAGGGAGAGATGGATACGGCCCTCTCCCTCCACAAGAAAGCATTGGAGATGCAAATAAAACTCAGAGACGCCCAAGGGGCTGCAAGATCATACAATAATATGGGATATATTTTCAGACGTCAGAGAGACAATAAGAGAGCATTAGAAGTCTATGGAAATGTGGAGGAGCTATTAGATTCTGAAGACTCATCTGATCTAACCGAGGCTAGGATTAGACTGGCTTCCGCTTTCCTTGAGATGGGAGAGATGGATAGGGCCCGTGACCATGCTATGACGGCTCATGATGAAACTGCTCAGAACAATCAAGAAAAACTACATGCTAGATCAAGAGCTGTTCTGGGGAGGTATTATGCCAGAATAAAAGATAATGATCTGGCAATGCACCACTATTCTGGTGCTTTGGAAATTTTATCGGACCAGTCCGATCCCAGAAGTGCAGTAGAGGTGGAGATGCTTCTCGGACAAGTATTGAGTGATGCAGGTAATTCAGACGAAGCCGCACAGCACTATCTGGACGCTCTATCAATCGCAGAGGCCAACGACTTCAGGATGATGCAGGGGGAGATTCTCTCTAGACTTGGCGAGGTTGAGAGCAATAGGTCACAGAGGATGGACTATCTACAGAGGTCCCTAGTTGTATTCAGGGAGCTCGGGGCAGTCGATAGGATGAGGGATGTTCAGAACTCTGTACACAGAGTAGTGATGGGGCATTAACTGACAAAAGCCCTTTCCGAATCAATTTGGCCTATCCAATTGCTAAACTCCGGCCCTTCTTGTTTAGAAATCGACAAGCTGCCCTCGAAACTATCGCAAATTTCCATCAGGACTTCACTCTCCGCTATATGGGGCTGATTATTGCTCTCCGAGAGATGACAGAGTACGATGCTACTTAGTCCAGGATTAACGATTTCTCTTAGGGCCAAAGCAGTCTGTGAATTGGAAAGGTGCCCCCCCCTCCCAGAAATCCTCCTCTTCAATGAGTCGGGGTAGTTTCCCCTCATTAGCCTGTCATGATCGTAGTTGGACTCTATGGAAATATGGCCACATTTCTTGAGGTGAGATGATAACTCAGCTGTGACCTCTCCCAGATCAGTAACTATGGCCGCCCTTCCGCCTTGATCGTCACAAGCTATTACCGCTACATTATCAGCATCATCATGAGGAATGGGTATAGTTAGCAAACTTATATCCGCACCAGCATCTATTCTTTCCAATTCCGAGAACAGATGGAGACTCTCCGATATCTCCCATTCCATTCTTTTGGCAGTCTCTACATTGCTGATTAACTTCGATCCCCATTTTTTTGCCGCCCTATAGGCCGATTTCGAATGATCAGAGTGATGGTGAGTAACAAGTATGGAATCTATATCCGTCGGGCTGACTTCTAATTTTTCTAATCGCGCCTCAGTCTTCTTTAGGGAAAAACCACAGTCTATCATGACATTAGATTCATCGGTAGACAAGAGAACTGAGTTTCCCCTGCTCCCACTTCCAAGGTGAGTAATCTTCATACTCATGGCTTTCGACCTAATGGGGATAACGACGACCTTTGAACAAATCCTATGATAATTATTTTTAAGGCTCTTTTGCGATATATTCGCCTCTTCCCAAACCATAGATTTTGAATCAATGTCCGAACGACGCTCCATCATCATCATAAGTCAACCGAGGACGTTGAAGGCTACTTAGTTGGGGCTATATCATGAGGCGAAAGCAAACAGCGGCCTTTATTGTACTACTTTTGCTTAGCAGCCTTGCTTTTGTTTCTCAGACTAGGCCCCAGTCTCCAGTCGACTCTACAAATCCTACCGATGCGGATGGAGGAGCCCCTCCAGCTACCGATGCAGATGAAGACAGGATCCCAGATCAATATGAGTCGATATACGGCGAGGACATAATTATCGATACTCCCGAAGGAAGCTTCGAGGTACTTGGCTTAGACATGAACAACGGTACTGATAATATGTCTGATCACGATAGGGACGGGGCGGTAGCACTACTGGAATATTGCTGGCCATACACTCTTGACAAATGCTTTACTGACAGACTCTCATTAACTGGAAAGCCACCAGAATTGACCCAATCAGGAAACAGAGAGTATCTCGATCCTACCTCTTCGGATACCGATGGGGACGGACTTCCGGATGGTTATGAGATCCATATGTGTACAGAAGGCGGTCTGGGTTATCTCAATGCGACAAATGCATGGACATGCCTTTGGTTCGACCCTCTTGACCCTTCTGATAATGTAGAAGATATAGACAGATGTGATGATTTTAGTTTCGGCTGTGGAGATGGATTTGATGTAAATAGGGATGGGGACATCGATGTAACTGAAAGATATTCAAATTCAGAAGAATACTCTTTCGGAACTCCTCAAAATTGGATTACTGAGAGAGATGGGCTTTGGTGCGCCGGTACGATACCGGGGATGAGTGAAAATGCTTGTCAAGATTCAATAGTCAGGCCGACGGGAGATGATGGGTGGCTGGGTACGGACCCGACGCGCTCAGATTCTGATTATTACTCGTGGTCAGGCCTACTGGCTACCGGACTAGTCATTCCCGGAGACGGAATACCAGACGGATGGGAAGCACACTATGGATTAGATCCTAGGAATGCTAGCGATGCAATATTGGATTCTGATAACGATGGATGGGATTTAGATAGAGACGGCTTCGTCATTCCTGATACTTCTACTTCTACAGCAGCATGGGGTGAGGCGTTTAGTAACTATGAGGAGTACATGGTTTACTATGACGATGGATCATGGGTAAAACCGGGCATTAGGGGTACGGCTGGAACTAGTCATGACGGGTCAATAATCTCATATGATCAATCTACACAACCTCAACTGGTCGATGCGGCAGTACATACAATGATCAAAGATAGTGAGCAACAAAGAATAATTGTAGGCTCCAAATACGGAGTTACCGCACTAGATCCTTTCGGAGAGATTTCTTCAATGCATAATCTCCGCTCTGGAGTGGAGATGACCTCAATGGTCAGGTGGTCTCCTGGAGGCACTTCAGATTTCCTAATAATCGGAACAAACCTCGGAGTCCACTGTGTTTCAATGGAAAACGGACTCCCGATAATGTCATCTATTTCCGAATCTGAAATCGGACACGTTGTGTCAATGATAGAACTAGATACTGGCAGTGATAATTTGGATTTGATTGTTTTCGGGCATCAGAAGGCATGGACTCTGAGCGTTTCGGACGAAGGCTCTGGCGGCGATTGTTGGAGCGGAGGGCGCTCAATAAGTGTAGGTTTGGAAACCCTAAGCGTACCGTTGTCACAAACTCTTTCCGACTCTGAGGTTTCCGCTAATGATGTAATCCAAGTCCCAATACAAGGAAGGGGACCATTGCTGATGGTTGCCACTGATTCAGGACTAATCGCATGGAACACCACCGATGGGGTTACTTCAGCAGGCGAACCTTGGTGGGTTTTTGATTTGGAGGATGCAGAAACATTCGTCAGAATGGCAGACATACTGAATGAATCTAAATCCGCGGTCGTGAATGTTTTGGAGCCTGCCGGACCCATCCTAGAAAACGGAGAACTGGGAGAAGTAACCGGAGTATGGATGGGGACAGCTGGAGGACTACATCTGATCGATCTGTCAATCTTCCTGCAGATGCCAAGATCTTCCATAAGTAACGATAGGATGTTCAACTCCGATCGCTGGACCGAGGGTGCGAATGACATCAGGTCGGTTTTGGCAATCGATGGCATGGTAGTTCTCGGCTCCAGGGACGGAACATGGTGTCTCGAAGGGGGGCATACAGGTGTTTTGGGACCCTATATCAATCAAACTAGGATGCCAGGCTTGGTTACTAATCTAGTTTCGATGGAAAACGAGGGCGAAGACTGGATTTTCTCGGGCTCATCACCGGGAAGGTACATGAATATCATGCCAATCGACCCATTATCCGTAGACTCAGATTTTGACGGGATGCCAGATGGCTGGGAATTCGTACATGGTTTAGATCCAACAGATCCTTTCGATAGAGAGAGGGATGCTGATGCAGACGGAGTAAGCTTCCCCTTAATTGATGGGACTATTTTTATCCGTGAATGGAGTAATTTAGAGGAGTTTAGATATGTAAACTCTTCACAGTTTGGTACTAATGGGACTGATCCGAGGAATATTGATTCCGATGGAGATGGTCTTACTGATGGTGAGGAATATTGGGGCTGGTTCTTAGATTCAACATCGTTTTCATGTCATTATCTGAATGATGATTATGTTTGTGACGACTCGTCTTCACAGTCAGAGACTGTACATCTAGAGGGATGGCTCGGCTCTGGTGCGGGCGGTGGAACAGACGGTCCAACAGACCCCACTAATCCAGACTCTGACGGAGATGGAATGCCAGATGGCTGGGAGATTGAGAATAGAAGGTGGATTGGAGATATCTACACCGGGGGAAATCTCTGGACGCTAGATCCAAGAGACCCAAATGATGCAGATGAAGATGCTGATGGTGATGGATTATCAAATCTTTGCGAGTATAGGTGGGGCGAAATTATTGATGATGTCATCAGAGAAGGGCTACCATCCCATGGAGAGACTAACGAGTCAGCCCTCTCATGGGTGCCCACCGATCCCAACAATATTGATTCCGATGGAGATACTCTTCCTGATGGATGGGAGGCGAGATATACCTGCTCTTGGAATAAGGACAACAAGGGAATTAATCCACTGAATGGCTCCGATGCACTCAACAATCCCGATAACGACGGCTACGATATCAATATGGATGGAATATTGTCAATGGATGAGCAGTTGGTAAACTGGCTTGAATACCATTTGAAAGATCAGATCATTTACAACGATGAAACGGAGGCAGGTCTGTCTTTCCCAGATGGATTTTCTACCAATCTTTCGCACCCTTCATGGCAGGGGCTTGCCCCGGGATCATTTGGAGAATACACCAGTACGGCATATCTCAGCCTGGTAAATGGGACTACCGTGGATGATGTTGGCTCTGGAAATCCATTGTCTTCCGACTCGGACAGAGATGGTATGCCAGATGGTTGGGAATTCTACCATTCCAGATGGAGTCTATTCGATGAACAATGGACTTTGAATCCAGTGGATGAAAGAGATCAAGACGGAGACCCCGATGGCGATGGGATGAATAATTGGGAAGAGTACAATTCCATAGATGGGAATCTCAGCGAGACAGATTCTCTAGTAACATCTCCACAATTCTACTTACTCAGCGTAGGGGGGGAGCTACTTCCAACTCCTTGGCTTTCTGCAGAATCGACATACTCATTTGGATACTTCCTTTCTGATGATCAGAAGAATTTAACAGGCCTTACTGCAGATCCGAATAATCCTGATACGGACGGAGATGGACTACTGGATGGAATCGAATTAATCTTCACAAGGTGGAACTCAACTGACTCGGTATGGACATTAAATCCTCTAGTGGCAGGTGATGGATACTATGATTCGGATTTGGATGGAATTACAGATCAAGTCGAACTCAACCTTACTAATAATAATCCGGCCAATGGAGGGCTCTCGCCCCCTGATGCTCCTAGGATGTGGGAAGAAGCAGACTCAATCGATCCTTCGGAGGCTAACAATAGGGTATTCAGAATACTCTTCGGAAAGGAAGGAAAGGCCCAATTAGCCATGGAGCAGTACCAAGACTGGCTTTCCGGAAGTCCTGCAAAACCACTTCTATCCTCCCTTCTGGGTATTTCTGATCCGAATGATGTCGACACCGATAGGGATGGGATGAGTGATGGTTATGAGTATTGGTTCACACAGTGGAACCTAGAGCAAAATATATGGGAAATGAACCCTTTAACAGGATCTGATGTTTCAAGGGACTCAGATGGCGACTCCTACGATTGTGATGGAAATGGCCAAATCTCCGACTCTGAATCATTCGATAATCTAGCCGAATTTGAATCTAGGGTTTATGGTAAGAAGATCGCAGTCGATACAATTCCAAATGAGACCGGTCTCGTGTCATATGGCGCTGACGCAATTAATGCATTCATTGGGGAAGAGGGAATGTCATACGAAGCCGCCTTTGGACAGCTGTATGATATGTTCAGGAGCAAGAGCTTGGAGTCGTCTGATAGAATGGGACTGATAAATTCTCTACATCCTGATAATTTCAATATCAGCTTAGCTGGTGTAAGTGATCCGACTGATGACGATTCAGATCTTGATGGAATGCCAGATGGTTGGGAATTCTGCTATTCAATATATGGGGAATTCCTACCTGTAAACGATTTCAGATGGTCACTAAATCCAATAAATCCATTGGACATAAACTATGATCCAGACTCTGATGGATGGTTTGATAGGGAAATCACCGATATCCCTGCATCTCAAGGTGAATGGGAATCAAGGCAGTTCACTGAGTACTCCTCAGAAGGTCAGATTTCCCAAGGGGTGCAGTCTCTGCTGTTCTCGAATTTGATGGAGTACAACAATGGCACTCATCCATTAGACGACGATAGCGATGACGACTCTAGTGTCATGAGTCCAGTATTCAGTAACGGTATTGTAACATCTTATGTCAGAGACTCCAATTTATCAGATGGAAGGGAGGTGTTCAAGTATGGAACAAACCCACTGGATAATGATACTGATGGAGATATGATGCCAGACTTCTATGAGTATTACAGGGGTTGGAATGAGACTAATGATAACTGGTCATCACTACTACAAATTTCAGTCGTTTGGCACCAAGTTACTTCAGTAGTTTGGAAACCAGTTCAGGTTTCAAATGGTGTCATTACTAGGCCATTATTGGATTGGGCGTGGTTCACTCACGATCCGACAGATCCATCTGATGCTGGCCAGGATGCGGACAACGACGGTGCTTGGGATTGCTCCGGTGGGAGTTGTGTATACCAACCATACAATAACTTCCAAGAATACTTCGGTGTGGTCAATGCTTCGATGTCTTCTCCCTCATTGGTCAGAGACTCAAATCTCGTTGACTGTACTGGAGAGGCAGTTTCGGAATGGTGGCAACTAAGAGAGAGCCTCTTGGGTACATGTTCGGGAAGCTCGTCAATATCTACTAATTATTTCAGGATGAATAAAATAAATGATAACGATATGCTATATGCATTAGTGATTAATGATAATGACTTAGACTATGAGAATGTGGATAGTAGTAACGATTTTACCTCACTCAACGGAGAGTGGGCAGACTCATTCAACAGGATTGCAGGGGACCAGTATCATCTTCCCAATATTTTCCTCGGCGAGTATGTATTTGGTTGGTGGATTCTGGATATAGATGGTGATCAGATTGCTGATGGTACTGATCCTACCAACTGGGATACAGATGGCGATTGGTTGAATGATCATTTCGAAATCGAAGACGATTTACTGGATGGCATAAGGGGAAATAGCGGATCACCGATAAGATATGACGATAGATCAACCTAGTAATTTTAAAGAATGCCCATGGGAATAGTTATGGATGAAAAAGATGGACAAATTCCAAGCCCTTCTTCTCCTGTCGAGGACAAGCTTCTGTTCCTCCAAGAGAACATGGTCAACTTCATCAATCAATACGGACAACCAGTAATCGAAGTCTCATTAGTAGTTTCAAAATATATTCGGATATTGATGAAAAAACTTGAAGAAACCGCATTAATTAGTAATGAGGAACTACCTCAAGAGCTACTATCTCCTAGGGCTGTAGAATCCTCAGATGAAATACCTGTAATGGACTCATTCCCCCTGGAAAGAATATTGGAATCTGTAGATCAAGATAGAATGGATATCTTAGATACCATAATTCGTACAATACTGAATGAGACTGAGTTGCCTTTTGTCCCAGCACTGGCTGTTCTCAGGGACTGGGAGCACATAATCAGATCACAGTTAACCAAATCAACTAGTCCAGGACATCTTTTCAGTCCACTGCAACTGCCTGAGAATTTCTGATTATCTGGTCCCAGCGACAATACCACTGGAGACCCACCAAGCATCAAACACTGACCAGATAAATAGGACTGGCCAGAGAAAAATCGACAATATCAGTGGGAATTGTATTACGAACCAACCAATTGACTTACTATGCTGTCGATTGAAGTGTTGTCCGAGAAATAGAAACGGGATGAGGGATAGCAAAACTGCGACCAGTGGCCTCAGGGCCCCCCAAGGTCCAATCCCGCCGCTCAACTCCTTCCAGATCACCCTAATTACGCCCAAGGCAGTTACCTCGTCTTCCTCTTCCTCCACAGGAAGAATCACTACGTATTCGTGCTCCATTGTACGTTGGAAGATGCCGATATGAATGAATGTGACTGCTAATGGACCCAAAAAGACAACTCTTGGTAACCACTCGCGCAGTTCATGGGGCACAAGAGAGTTCTACTAACCGGTTTTGAACCATTCTCCGATTTAGCCATAAATGAGTCCTCAGAAATCGTGGATATAATTTCAAACGTAGAACTAGAGAATATCGAGATTATCACTAAGATTCTATCTGTAGATCAAAGAGGAACGATAGAATCACTGGACATTCTCAAAAATACAAAATTCGATGCAGTACTTCATTTGGGACTATCTAGAAATTCTGAGAAGATACGTCTGGAGAGATATGCAAATAATCTTATTTCAATGACATTTCCTGATAATTCGGGTAGATTGATTAAAAATAGTATAATTATTGAAAATGCTCCCGAAAGAATAGAAACCACTGTAAGCATCCATAATTTTGATGAGGAATTTGAACATGAATCAGATGTCGAGTGGAGTGATAATGCTGGATCCTATGTATGCAATGAGACATATTTCAGGACCCTATCAAAATTCCCACATTCCACGGTCCCAATACTCTTTATCCATCTTCCAAAAATGATTAACATCCCTCTTAGTAGACAGTCTGAGATAGTATCAAGATCAATCAGACTAATGGTTACAAGGCCAAAAATGATAGTTGTCGGAGCTATGATAAGAAATTCAAAAGGCCATATTTTAGCTTGTATGAGGCCCAAAGGAGATGCATGGGCTGGATGGTGGGAGTTTCCGGGTGGAAAAGTGGAAGGGGAAGAGTCACTGAAGGATGCACTCTCTAGGGAGATTGAAGAAGAGCTTGGAATATCAGTTGAGCCAGGATCTAAGGTTTGCGAAATCAATCATAGATATCACGATAGAGATGTCAATCTTCATATTTTTGATTGTGGTATCGTCGACAACGATGACATAGTTCTAATGGAGCATGATGATTCACGATGGCTTTCACAAGAGGAGCTCTTGGATGTAGAATGGCTACCTGCAGATCTTCCAACAATTGAGGGCTGGCACAGGGGAGGAATCCCTATTCCGAAACCCTCCTAATCGAACCACTCCCTAGGGCTTCCATCCCTATGCATTGACAACTCGTCTCCCGCCTCACGGGGGACGTCCCTTCTCCCCTCATGCCAAGTAGATGTCTCCAGCCATTCAATGAGCTTAATGCCAGATATGGAAATATCAATACTTCCTCCAAGAACTCTTTCCCCAAGGGTGAATGATACCTTGCCGGACAAGGATGCTAGTCTTGAAATTGAGAAATCACAAATCTGATCATCCTCCTCCATGGTCATTGCATCCAATGCGGTATCAAGGATTGATTGCTTTCTTAGCGCCTCAAGAAAACTATCTAGTGATGACGAAGTTCCATAGATTATTTCTGGACTATTCCCCGAGGGAAAACCAATTTTTCTATCCGAAATTTCGGGATTCCAATCAGGAAAAAATGACCTTACAGATTCAATAACCTTATCTAAATTCTCATACGGATGCAAGGTAGTTGAAATCTCGATCTCCCTAATCATGACTGTTCGAGTACGACGCGACTGAAAGTTTTGTTCATACTCGCTCATCTACGCGAATGATTCAAATGGAGAATTTCTAGGGACAGCATATGGCGAATCGATCTCCCGCTATTTCCCTAGCGCTATTATTCGCGCCAACACTATGTGTTGTTGCGATTAGATTCGGATTGCCAGCACTCGAAGAGGTGATATCTCAGGACTCCGTATTGGAGTTTTCCATACATATAGCAGCTATTTCTTTGGGGGCACTGATGCTTTACAGATTCCATAGGGTAGAAGATCATGAGTTCCACAGGTCCCAGGCAATAAGGAGACTGTCAAAGACTTACAAAAGTGAGGATAGGGGACTTTGGGATGAGAAATCTGATCGCGCATTGGAAAGGCTAGAGGCCAAGGTGAGCTCATCAAGTAGGAGGGGCAACTCAAAATTAAACAAGAGAATGTCTGGAAAAGTCGGTGGCATAAACACCGAGATGGAAGAGTCCGAAGTGGATGAAGGGTATGAGCCCGAAGTACGTGTTTCTGGTCTCCAAACGATTGTTGATGAAGAAAAATTAGAATCAAAAACAGAACAAAAGAATCAATTTTCAATATCCAATTTCATAAGTTCCGCTCTTGATAATTCTGCTAGGAGGAGACTTCTGAGGATGAAGAGGAAGAATGAGAAGGCGAGAATCAAAAACCTTGAGAAGACCAAGAAAACTAGCTCTAAGGTTAATCCTAGTGAAAGTCCGTGGGATGCGTCACCATCTTCTAGAAATGTCAGATCAGTACAAACATGCAGTCACTGCGGAGTAATGAACAACAATGACTCTCAGTACTGTACATCATGTGGTAATTACCTGATCTCATAGGGAACGATTCAAATCAACCCTACTTTAGCCTTTGACATCATGACGGAGAAGAGGGACTACTACGAGGTCCTTGGTGTAAGCAGAAATGCTTCTGAAGGAGACATTACAAGCGCTTTCCGCTCACTCGCGAGAAAGTATCATCCAGATAAAAATCCCGATGATCCAAAAGCAGAGAAGAAATTCAAAGAAGTCCAAGAGGCATATGCCATACTATCTAATCAAGAAGAAAGAAGGAAGTATGACACATTCGGACACGGAGGGCCAGGATCGTCCCCATTCGGCCCTGGTGGATTTCAGGGAGTTAACATAAGCTTAGATGACCTATTTGGAGGTGGATTTGATGGCATTTTCAATCAGTTTTTCGGTTCGTCCAGAGGTCGAAGGAGGGCCAAAGGAGACGATCTGATGTATCATCACTCAGTTCCATTTCAAGCTGTCATGGATGGCTCTGAGGAAGAGATAGAAATCGAGGTAATGAGGCAGTGCAAAGATTGTCAAGGAAGGGGTTCAATGGATCCTTCGGGTGTAAGGATATGTCCAAATTGCGAGGGACGGGGAAGGATTGAGAGAGTGGAAAGAATGGGGCCGTTCACCCAAAGAGTGGTTTCTGATTGCCCCTCCTGTAACGGCAGTGGAAGACTCGTCACCGACCCCTGTATGTCCTGTAAAGGACAAGGTCGTTCATATCAGGAAAAGAGAGTAAAATTCACTATCCCCCCTGGCATCTCTTCGGGCGTAAGACTCAGGATGAGGGGTTATGGGGGCGCACCCAAGGAGGATAATGGAACTACGGGGGACCTCTATATAGAGATTGAAATTCAAAGACACCCCTGGTTTGAACGTGACTCTGCGGATCTATTAATGGGACTCCCAGTAGGATTCTCAGATTTAGCTCTCGGTGCCAAAATAGAAATCCCGCATATTGATGGTGAGAATCTCCTGATAAAGATAGACGCAGGATCTCAACCAGGAGATACTATTGAAATTAGAGGAAGAGGTTTGCCTATGCAAGGAAGTAAGAGAAGGGGATCGGTAATGATAGTTTTGAAACTAGATATGCCTACGAAGCTTTCTAGAAATGAGAAAAAGAGAATCTCTTCAATGTCTGATATTCTTGGTTCCGATCCTGATGGTATCGAAGAGAGAATTAGGGACGAAGCAACAAAGAGAAGGAATTGAACTAGTCATTTTTTCCAAACACAATAGCCTCTCTGGGAACGGCCGCAAAAGGCTCTCCTGCTATCAATCCGGAAACTTCCAATTCAATCAAAGATGGACTCCCACCAATTTCTAATCTTAGGAACTTCTTGGCTTCTGGTTCTATTGAATCAAGGAAAACCTCTCCCTTCTCAAACATATGACTCGGACTAACTTTCTCAATCGATACAGTTGAACCCTCTGGTGAGCTAACTGATAAAGCAGATAATTCCCACTTATATTCGAAGGTTCTGATGCCTATGACCAGAAAGTTACTTTCTGGGATAATCCAGCCGCATACTTCTATCTGTTCAGTCATATGCCTCAGTGATGGCATTCCCAAATCGCTAAGCACGTCGTCCCAAGAACTATCTCCTAGCATCTCAAGAGCCTTTACAATGGACTCAGAGCCATCCTCTAAACTACCACTCTTGATGGATAATCTCTCTCTGAGAAGATCTAACTTGTGGAGGCCATGGATTTCAAAGTCTGAGATAGAAACACCCCTTTTGAAAGCTCCAGATCTATTCCACCATAACACCACTGCTAGGGGAAGTAACATCAGGCCGCCTATCAGCACATAGAAATTGGTGAAAAGATGAGAGAGATCCTGATATTCTCCATCATCTGGAATATCCTCTCCCAGATAAACTATGTAAAACTCATATCCTATTTCTCCAACTACAGGAGAAAGCCCCTCTATTCTTATGGCATGAATGCCCGTCGGAATACTAATCTCGGAACCGTTGGTGTAATTCATAATTTGCCAACTCTCTTGATTTAGTGACTGAATCTGATAGGTAACCGGCGACTCAATATCGGATCTAACCATCACTCTAGAGCCATTCAAATCTGTTATCTCAAATGGATGAATATCTATCCTATCGCCTATTCCTAAATTACCAGAATAAGAGGTACTGCTAGGGACGAGGACATCCCAGAATTCAGAAGGCCCCGTCTCTAGCCATAACAAATCAGGTGCATCCCCAAGAAGTGCCCCATCGCCTTCCCCAGGAAAGGTTACCTCAATCTCCCACTCCATTACTTCTTCAGAATTTATCCTGAACTCTACGCCTATTGTGGAATCAGTAGTATTGACATGACCCGGACACCCTTGAGAACTCTCGATAATTCGTTCAACCGTCCCATACAAATCGTGTAGGAGTATCTCCAACGATGCCTCTTCTGTGAACTGGCAGGTAACCTGAAGTTTAATTTTCGCACCGGATGAAATCAATAATGAATCTCCAGATTGATCGTTAGACGATATGTGTCCCCTGTAGGTATCATGATTGGTAGAATTACTGATTAATGGATAGGCATAAGGCCATGGATTGCCAAGCTCCTCCCCTTCTGGTCCTTCAGATTCATCATCGTACCTGACTATGTCGAATCTGTAAGGGGAAAAGTCGCTCTCTCCCGAATGGACCACTCGGATCCAGAGCTCGGCATTTTCCGGATAGTCTAAGTAAACTGGATTGTAATCATCCGAAGAGATAGAGCCAATCAGAATTTTAGAATCAGACCTACTCCAATATTCAATACTCACACCGTCGGAACTTTCTATATTTGATATCTTGATGATATCTCCAACATCCCCTTCAATAAATATTGCATCATCATCTGCAGAAGTATCAAGGGCACCTACGAAAGAAGCTCCCTCCAACAAAACCTCATCATTATTGCACCTATTAAGCTGACAAGTAGAAGCCGCGGAGATTGAATCCCAATCTGCGATCTGTCCGGGAGATGGGACCAAGTCGGGAAGATCAGTGTCTTCAACTATATCCGATTCGTTACTGATGATGGAGCTCATTACAAAGTCACCACCATCTAGAGAAGGATTTCCATGGAGTTCCCAAGACACAGCCCCTCCAATCAAACCGCTCCATTCTACACGATGGGGGTCCGTGATTGTATATTGTGAGCCATCCGCCCGGATAACTAGCTCCATATCTTGACAAGAATCCAACTGACAGGTAAATTGTATCCAGAAAGGACCTTTGGCATCAGAATCACCCACGATAAATAATTCTGCCCCATCTTCATCATTAGCCCCGGCATGACTCGAAATTAACAGTATCAGAACGGTTACTATCGCCCCAACTCTGCCCGCGCCCATGTTAGCCGGAAACAGTCATACCTTAGAATCCTTCAAGCGAAATGTTCCACTCGCAGGCACATGAGTGGCAGGCCGCTTTCAAGAGAAGTCATCTCTAGAAATCGATTCTCTAGGCTTTTCTCTCTAGGGGATAGGAGAAATCCTAGCTCTTGGGCACCCGGTTTGGTCCTATCTGAAATGGACCCCCCTATTGATCTGGAAATAGCTCCTTTCATCTTTTACAGAGATTCGAGCAATCTTCCCGCGAAATTGAAACTTTGTACTCGAGGAAACCTGTGCTTCCCCTTTGATGGCAAGGATGATTGGGCTGGTTCGGAAGGCTTGGTACTGCCTTCCAGCCTCGCGACATCTAATTCTGGTGAATTTGGCTCAGGAACTGAATTTCTACCTTTATCATGGCAATCTCTACATCATGACATATCACTGGTGGATTCAGAAATTCAGCCTTCAGTCATAGCAATAACTGATGCTCCCCAGCTATCTAACTCTGGTGGAAAATTAGCGGAGGCACTAGATGTTGTTAGGAGAAGGTTCCCTTCCTCACTAATTTGGGCCCCGGGTATCGCAGGTCCTGATAACTGTGCAGTATTGTCATGGCTTGGCGTAGATCTGTTCGACCTTTCAAGATCAAGAATAGCAAATGCAAATGGCCTTCTTCTCACATCAGACGGTCCAAGGTATGCAGATCATTCCCTAGGCGAGCAGGTAAATATGGAGGCTCAACTAGAGCACTGGAGATATTCAATCGCATCTCTGAGATCAGCAATTAGATCGGGAACTGTTAGGGAGCTAACCGAGAAGTCCAGTCTCTCAAGCCCAAGGTCAGTCGAGAGACTCAGAAGACATGACACACTTACTAGCTCGAACAAGGGGCGTTCCAATCTCACTGCTGTAGGCACTAGTGGAAGAAAACTGAGGTATAATTCCCCAATTAGTAGACAAGACCCATTAGTTAATGATTGGAGAAAAAGAGTCTCACATTCACATACCCCTCCAAGTCATCAAGAACAAATACTAATTTTACTTCCATGTTCGGCGACCAAGCCCTATCGACTTTCACAAAGCCATCATCGCTTCCTTAGGAATATACCCAGCAATAGGGCACATCAAATCATGGTCACTTCCCCACTTGGACTTGTTCCAAGGGAGTTAGAGGACTTATGGCCGGCGGCACACTATGACATACCAGTGACCGGAGATTGGGATGCAGATGAATTAGAAATGGTAAGCTCAATGTTGTCGAAAATTTGTGAGAGGGCGAATTATAGGGAGATCATCAATCATTCTGGAATGGATATCTCCGTAGATGGAATTGAATGCTACAATACAAGGAGGGGAACTGCAGGCTCCAAGGAGTCTCTTAAAGAGCTAAAAAGTTGTATTTTGGATTCCATAGATAGAATGAATCTAGGGGACAAATCAGAGAAGCAACATAGGATGGAAGTGATGAAGTCCAGATCCAGATTTATGCACGGCACAGACTCATGGCTAGAAGGCAGTACAGTTTCTGGTAGATTGCCCATTCTGAGTATTTCCAAAGATGGTGAGCAATTAGCAAAATGGAATCCTCGCGATGGCAGGTTCGCTTTCTCAAAGAAATCACTCCACCTTCTTCATGATAGTGGGTGCTTCCCAACAGTCAGTATTCTGGAAAATCACGATTGGAAGGGAGATATTTTTCCCACTAATCTGGAGTCAGTATCAGGTGAAATCAGGTGTGGTGAGGAAATTCTGGTGACTCAGGGCGGAGTACTGATTGGAAGTGCTAGGGCTGTAGCACCGGGATGGGAGTGGCCATCAGGACCGGGAAGGCTGGCAAGGGCACGACATAGATTATGAAAAATAGGACTACATATTTACGTAGTGGTTAAAGAGGGAGAGCAGGTCGCCGCGCTCGGAGATTCTATATGTCACGCATGCACTCTGGTGGAAAAGGCTCCAGTGGCTCCTCAAAGCCATTCGCTACAGAGGTTCCGAATTGGTCCGAATCCGATAAGAAAGTAATCGAGTCCCACATCTTAGATCTCAATAAGGAAGGACACTCAAATGCGATGATTGGCACTATACTGAGGGATAGATTCGCAGTTCCCGATGTTCGTTTAGCTACGGGTGAGAGAATTTCTCAGATCCTATCTAGAAATGGCATAACTCCTAATTATCCAGAGGATATGATGAACCTAATGAGAAGGGCCCAGGGACTAATAGACCACCTTACTAACAATCCAAAGGATAAGCACAACCGGAGACAACTCGAGCTATGTGAGTCTAAGATACGCCGTTTAGCAAGCTACTACAAGGGCGCAAATAAATTAGATGGCGATTGGCAGTACAAGAGAGATCAGCTAAGGCTTATTGTAGAATAAGCCCCCATAGTAGGATTTGTACTTCAAACACTCAGATCAGTCATGAGGGACCTCATCTCAGTCGATTTGTTTTCTGACGTTGAAGATGTAATCAGAAATGCAATATCACGATTGACGGTTCAAGGCGATAGAATTTCTCTACTCTCAGACGCCAATCTTCCAGGTGCGCTTTCAATAGCGCCAATAGAGGCTTCATTAATTGATTGTAAAAAGCCATACAGGAGAAGAATAGGAAGAATCGACGATAACATTCCGAGAAACTCGATAATCATTCAGAACAACGGTGGAGCAAAGGGAGTAACATGGGACGATGAAAAAAATATCTTATCAGTTAGTGAAACAATGTCCCCTGCATTGACGGGACATTTGGGAGATGACAAGTTAGGGCCATTGACAACCGTAGCGATTTGTCACTCAATCGCTCAATTGATATCTCCTTCGGGCAAACTAGTTAGGAAAACAAGGCCATGGGCATTATCTGGAAATTGGATCCATGCTTGTATGGATATGACTTATGATCCGGTCTACGTGTTACTAAAGGAAATACTGACTATTGAAGGCAGCATAAGGGTAATTCCATTAACGGAGGTTCCAGATCCAAACGTCGATACTTTAGACTTCGTAGATGGGAACTCCTTGAGGGAGATTTCAGATAGATGGGAGTCGATGGGAGAGGAAGGGAGGGCCAGATCAATATCCCATCTCTGCAGAGGGGCTCTCGATTCTAGCAACCCTTCAACATCCAGGCTAGAAGAGATAGTA
>MDSW01129828.1_pt1 | contig 30802 bp, 28 predicted proteins | sample 811171 | NCBI WGS metagenome assembly MDSW01 (sample SAMN05326641, study PRJNA326480) | marine metagenome | isolation source: seawater | place: Atlantic Ocean: North West | collected 2012 | reverse complement strand
CGGTCAGGTAGTTGGTCCAGACGATGGCGTTGATCGTGCCCGCCGCGAACGCGTCACGGATCACGAACGGCCCAACGGCGGCGGCACCGGCGACGGCAGCCGTGCCCTTGAGAACGGTGCGGCGGTTGAACTGTTTCGCCGCCTCGACCGTTTGTTGAGCGCTGGATTTGGTTTTTGAAGTCATTAAGTAGCTCCCTGAGTCTGAGTGAGTAGTTTGAATCACAGGGGGCGGCGCGATGGTTTTTATGCGCTCTGGCCTCACCTGTTGAACTCTTCCCGCGTTGGTCCGCAAGGACTTGCTTTAATTATGAAACCCTACATGTCTTATGGTCAACGGCCCCTTCATGACGGTTTAATGCAAGTGCGAACATAGCTTCGTCGGGAATCGAAAATGACCGTTAGTGCCAAATACCCCATTTTCTTGGAACCAAACCGTGCAAATGGCTGAATTCCGGTGCGGCGGCGCTTGCCATCGGCGCAGCCCCCGACTTAACTAGCGGCACACTGAAAATACCAATTTGCTGATACACGGGGTGGAAACATGAGCACGACCATTCACCATTTCATCGACGGCCAGATCGTCGAAGGGAAAAGCGGACGCACCGGCGACGTCTTCGACCCGGCGACGGGCGAAGTCACCAAGCAGGTCATGCTGGGCTCCGCCGATGAGGTCCGGGCCGCCATCGCCGCCGCTGCCGCCGCACTGCCCGGCTGGTCGGCGACGCCCCCCGCCAAACGCGCCCAGGTCATGTTCAAGTTCCGCGACCTGCTGATGCAGAACCACGACAAGATCGCCGAAGCGATTTCGACCGAGCACGGCAAGACCGTCGAAGATGCGAAAGGCGAAGTCGCCCGTGGGCTCGAGGTGGTCGAATTCGTCTGCGGTATCCCGCACCTTCTGAAAGGGGAATATTCCGACAACGTCGCGGGTGGCGTGGATAGTGTCGGCATGCGCCAGCCGGTCGGCGTCTGCGCCGGGATCACGCCGTTCAACTTCCCGGCCATGGTGCCGATGTGGATGTTCCCGGTCGCGCTCGCCTGCGGCAATACGTTCGTGCTCAAACCGTCCGAGCGCGATCCGTCGGCGCCGATGCTGCTGGCCCAACTCCTGATAGAGGCAGGTCTTCCCAAGGGCGTGCTCAACGTCGTCAACGGCGACAAGGAAGCGGTCGACACACTTCTCACCGATCCCACCGTCGGGGCCATCAGCTTCGTCGGTTCCACCGCCATCGGCCGCTATATCTACGAGACCGGTTGCGCGAACGGGAAACGGGTGCAGGCGCTGTGCGGCGCCAAGAACCACATGGTCATCATGCCCGACGCCGATATCGACCAGGCGGTCGACGCGGCAGTGGGCGCGGCCTTCGGGTCGGCCGGCGAACGCTGCATGGCGGTCTCGGTCGCCGTGGCCGTGGGCGACGAAGCGGCCAACAGCTTCGTCGAGAAGATGGCGCCCCGCGTGCGCGGCCTTAAAATCGGCCCCTACACCGACAGCGCCGCGGAAATGGGCCCGGTCATCACGAAGGAATCGAAAGAAAAGATCGAACGCTACATCTCCGAAGGTGAAGCGGACGGCGCGGAAGTCGTGGTCGACGGCCGCGGCATCAGCCTGCAGGGCTACGAGAACGGGTTTTTCGTCGGCGGCACGCTGCTCGACAAGGTCACCAAGGACATGTCCGTCTATAAGGACGAGATCTTCGGCCCGGTCTTGTCGGTGGTCCGCGCGAAAACCTACGAAGAAGCCAAGGGATTGGTCATCGATCACGAATACGGTAACGGCGCCGCGGTCTTTACGCGCGACGGCGACACCGCCCGCGACTTCGTGCGCGACGTCAACATCGGCATGGTCGGTGTCAATGTGCCGATCCCGGTGCCGGTCGCCTATCACTCGTTCGGCGGCTGGAAAGCGTCGCTGTTCGGCGATCACTCGATCCACGGCATGGAAGGGGTACGGTTCTACACCAAGCTCAAGACCGTGACCGCGCGCTGGCCGTCCGGCGTCAAGGAAGGGGCGGTGTTCAACTTCTCCGCTGGGTCGGACGTTTGATTTAACCCTCTCCCTCGGGAGAAGCTTTCAAGGCCGATGCCCGTGCGTGACGGGCGCGTCCTTGTAGTGACGATGCAGGTCGTCGCGCCCGAAATCGTTCAACGGGTCGCGCCACAGGCTGTGCACGTGATTGCCGCCGCCCTGCGTATTGTCGAATTCGATCAAAATGCGCGGGCCGTGGATGCGGTAATAGAACGGCTCGACCTCCGACACCGGGCCCGCCCAGGCCAATCGGGTGTCGCCGAAACCGTCTTCGACCAGTTTCATATAAGGCGTGCCGATCTCGTTCCGGGCAATCCCCACATAGGCGTTGATCAGTTGCAGCAGCAACAGCCGTTGCGACGCATCCAGTTCCCCGACGGGCAGCCCTTCCGGTTTATCCAGCGCATCGCCGCGCCCCGGCCCGGTCACGATATTGCCGAGCGCACGCTCGCCGATCAGCACCTTGTCTTTCTGTTCGGGTTTCATCGAACGCATCAACCGCAGCGCCAGGATGAACTCGTCGTACTGGATCAACTTGCCCTTGTGATCGCCGGACGGGACCCGCATCGGGTTGGTGCCTAAGAACGTCGGTGTCACCGACACCTCGCCCTTGGCGGCGACGGTCACATTGACCGACAGATGATGTCCTTCGAGCCGCCAGCCCCAGGGATATGCGCCCGGCGTCCCGAAGACGCTGATGAAGTATTTCTCCGGATCACGGTAGCTCAGCGACGAACCCTCGATCTCGGCAAGGATCGCCTCCAGCGCCATGATCGCTTCGGCTTTCAGGATGCCCCGCGCCGATAACGTCGAACGCATGAGGGTTTTCGCGTCGTTCCGCTGGCGCTGGATCATGTCGCCGATTTTCATCCCCTCGCGGCGCCGGGGGGTGTAATGCCAGTCGAACCGTTCATCGTCCGTGAATGCGAATGCCGCGTCCCCGGCACGCGGCGCGAGACCGCCGAGAAACGCCTTGGCCGCAGCGGCCATTTCATCGGTCGGCGCCTGTTGCGCCGCCGCCGGCAGCGTCGTGACGGTGGCCGCCAGCATCAGCGCCAGCAAGATCGACTTGGGTTTTCTGTGGGTCACGACACGGCTCCCCTGTTCTCAAGGCTTAAAGGATATATGGGGAGCGGGATTTCGGTTTGAAACCGGCGATCAGTCGTGCGCCGCGGTGCGGGTCTCCGGAAAGGCACCGTTCTTGAGAAAGCTAACCGTGTCGACAAACGAAGGCGCGAAACCGGTGAACGGCTCGGAAAGCGACAAAACCAACTTGGCGTGGCCGATACCGTCATAGAACCGGGCCGCCGATGCCACACCCGCGGCATTAAGCCGTGCGGCGAGCAGTCTTGAGTGCTTGGGTATGACCGTCTCGTCGTCCGCGCCATGCAACAAGAGCGCGGGGGGCGATTTTCCGTCGACGAACGTGATCGGGCGCGCCGCGTCTTCATCTTCCAGGTGCTGGAAGATGGCGCTGACGTAATCGATTTCGGACGGATAGAACGCGTACGGTCCGGCAAGCCCGACCCAGCGGCCGAGGACGCTTTGGGAAAGTCCTTCTTTCTCAAGATACGTTCCGTCGAGCGCGATCATTGCCGCGATGTGCGCGCCCGCCGAATGTCCGACCAGATGGATGTCCTTCGTCTCGCCACCGTAATCGCCGGCATGTTCCGTCAGCCAGCGGACGGCCTTCGCCCCGTCTTCGACGAAGGTGGGAAACGCGATTTCCGGATAGACGCGGTAATCCGCGACGGCCACCAGGAACCCGGCCCGGGCCAGCGCGCGGCCGGCGAAGGCGTAGTCTTCCTTGTGTCCGCCCTTCCAACTGCCGCCATAAAAGAACAGGATCGTCGGCAACGGCCCCGGCCGATCCGACGGCCGGTAGAGATCAAGGGTCTGACGCGGGTGATTCCCGTAACCGATCCCCGCCGTTTCATTGACACCCTCGTCCGGGGCCACGGCGTTGACCATGTCGAGCCCGGAACACCCCTGCACCAACATCACGGTGAGGGCGACGGCCGCGGCAAGGAAGGCCGTCTTTTTCTTGAAGAATGTGCGCATCATGAATTTGATACGTACGCGGCGTGGTTTTGGATGGCTGTCAGCGCACCATCGGCACGATACAAAGCGCCAGCACTACGCCCATGACGATATTAAAGATGCGGCGGCGCCGGTCGTCCTCAAGGATGCCGCGAAGTGCCGTCCCGAATCCGGTCCAGACCGAAACGCTGGGAAAGGTGATCAACCCGAAGACGGTGGCGATCATGAGAACCGAGATAAACGGCTGCGACGTATCGGTATAAAGAGCCATCGCGCTGACGCCCATCATCCAGGCTTTCGGGTTGACCCACTGGAACATCGCCGCGGCCATCAACGACATCGGTTCGGGGCGCGATTCCGTCCCGCCGATCGCGCCCGCCGTCGCGATCCGCCACGCCAGATAAAGAAGATAAAGCCCGCCCGCGATCTTCAGCGCCGTGTGCGCCGCCGGGTAAGCGGTCAACAACGTCCCGAGGCCCAGACCGACGCACACCAGTAGTGTGAAGAATCCACCCGCGATCCCGCAGATGTGGGGAATGGTCCGGCGGTAACCGAAATTCACCCCCGATGCGAGCACCATCATGTTGTTCGGCCCCGGCGTGACCGAGGCGACGGCAGCGAAAAGCACCAGCGCGGTGAAGGTGTCGAAGGCCATGGCGGAACCCTAATGCCGGCCCCGAATTACCGGCAACAAGGGCATTGTCGCCGTGACAATAAATCGTGCTCCCATCGCAGTGAAAAAAATTTCATTTGACTGAAATTTATTATCTGGCTTTGATCGGTCCTATGAACACTGTGCCGAAATCCATGGATGACGATGCCAACGCCCGCAAGATCGGCGCCGAAATCCGCGATCTCAGAAAGGCGCGCGGCCTGACATTGGAAGAGCTGGCATCGCGCATCGGCCGGTCGGTCGGATATGTCAGTCAGGTCGAACGGGGCCTGTCGCCGCTGACGATCCCCAACCTAAAATCGATCGCCGAGGAACTGGGGATCGGGATCAACTGGTTCTTCAGGGGCGAGGCGGCGGGACAGTCGTCGGACGAGGAAGGGTTGATCGTCCGGCGCGAGAACCGGGGCCGGCTGGATTTTCCGGGCACCGGCGTCACCGAGGAACTGCTGTCGCCGAGCCTCAACGGCATGTTCGAGATGATTCTCGGCCGCTTTCAGCCGGGTGCGGAAACGGGCGACGCGAAATACGCCCAGACCGGCGAGGAAGGCGGCTACGTGATCTCCGGTGAGCTTGAACTGATCGTCGACGGCAAGGCGCATCGGCTGCGCGCCGGCGACTCGTTCACGTTTCCGCTTTCCGCCCCCCATAAATCGCGCAACCCGACGGACCAGGAAACCGTGGTCCTTTGGGTCGTCGCGCCGCCCACCTACTAACTGATCTCAGGGACACTTTCATCATGGCCAAGGACCTTCCCAACAAAGCGCGTGTCGTCATCGTCGGCGGCGGCGTGATCGGCTGCTCGATCGCCTATCACCTGACCAAGATCGGCGTCGAGGACGTCGTCCTGCTGGAACGCAAGCAGTTGACATCCGGCACGACCTGGCACGCGGCTGGCCTGATCGGACAGCTGCGCGACAATCACCACATGACCAACCTCGCCAAGTACACCGCCGAACTGTATCTCGAGCTTGAGAACGAGACCGGTCAGGCAACCGGCTACAAGGTCAACGGCTCGCTCTCGACAGCGACCCACGAAGGCCGGATGGAAGACCTCCTCAGGCGCGCCGACATGGCCAAGGTGTTCGGCCTCAAGGTCGACGTATTGAGCCCGGAAGAGTGCAAGGAGCACCACCCGCTGATCGAAATTCACGACGTCATTGGCGGCATCTTCATTCCGACCGACGGTCAGGCCGACCCGGTTGGGATCACCCAGGCTTTGGCCAAGGGCGCGCGCATGGGCGGGGCCCAGATTTTCGAGAACACCAAGGTCGAGCGCGTGCTGGTGGACGGCGATAAGGTCACGGGCGTCGAGACCGAGGCCGGCACCGTCATGGCCGATCACGTGGTGCTGGCGTGCGGGATGTGGACGCGCGAGTTCGCGAGCCGGATCGGCGTCACCGTGCCGCTGCATGCGTGCGAGCATTTCTACATCCTGACCGAACCGTTCGAAGGCTGCACGCCGGGCCTCCCTGTCTATCGCGACTACGATCATCAGGCGTATTACAAGGAAGACGCCGGTAAGATGTTGCTGGGCGCGTTCGAGTTGAAGGCCAAGCCGTGGGGGATGGACGGGATCCGCGACGACTTCTGTTTCGACCAGCTTCCCGACGACTTCGATCACTTCGCGCCGATTTTGGAAGATGCACTGCGACGCATGCCGGCGCTGGAGAACGCGGGCATCCAGACGTTCTTCTGCGGGCCGGAAAGCTTCACACCCGACGACCGCTATCACCTGGGCGCGGCGCCGGAGGTCGAGGGACTGTTCGTCGCCGCGGGCATGAATTCGATCGGGGTGCAATCCGCGGGCGGCGTCGGCCGACTGATGGCGGGCTGGATCGTCGACGGCCATCCGCCCGGCGATTTCAACGGCGTCGATATCCGTCGCAACCTGCCGTTCATGCGGAACCGCAAGTACCTGCACGACCGGGTGTCCGAGACCCTCGGGCTTTTGTACGACGTCCACTGGCCGTTCCATCAGTACGCGACCAGCCGGGACGTGCGCCGGTCGATCCTGCATGGGCACCTGGAAAACCTGAATGCGTGTTTCGGCGAGACGGCGGGCTGGGAACGTGCCAACTGGTTCGCGCCCGAAGGCGTGAAACCCGAGTACGAGTATTCGTTCAAGCGCCAGAACTGGTTCGAATATTCGGCGGACGAACACCGAAATGTCCGCGAGAACGTCGGCGTCTTCGACCAGTCGTCTTTTTCGAAATTCCGGGTGCAGGGCAAGGATGCCTGCAAAGTCCTGAACAACATCTGCGCCAACGATGTCGACGTTGCGCCGGGACGCATCGTCTATACGCAGTGGCTGAACCAGCGCGGCGGGATCGAGGCCGACCTGACCGTGACCCGCTTGAGCGAAAACGACTACCTCGTCGTCACCGGCGCCGGCGCGCAGGTGCGCGATTTCAAGTGGCTGACGTCGCACATTCCCGATGACGCACATTGCATCGCCACCGACGTGACCTCCGGATACGCAGTTATCAGCGTCATGGGACCGAACAGCCGCGCCGTTCTGCAATCCGCAAGCCCGGACGACTTGTCGAACGACGCGTTTCCATTCGCCCATTCGCGCGAAATCGAATTGGGGATGGGTCTCGTCCGCGCATCGCGCATCACGTACGTCGGCGAGTTGGGCTGGGAGCTATATGTCCCGACCGAATTCGCGCCGCACATCTTCGAAACGGTGATGGAGGCCGGCGCCGCGCATGACGTCAAACCCGCCGGGCTTCATGCGCTCAACTCGCTTCGGATGGAAAAGGCGTATCGCCACTGGGGGCACGACATCTCGGAAGAGGAAACCCCGCTCGAAGCCGGCCTGATGTTCGCCGTCAAAACCGACAAGGGCGATTTCATCGGCCGGGATGCCGTGCTCAGACAGAAAGAAGAAGGCGCGAAGCAACGGCTCGTCCAGTTCAAGTTGAACGATCCGGCGCCGCTTCTTTATCACAACGAACCGATCTATCGCGATGGGGTGATCGTCGGATATCTGACGTCCGGCATGTACGGCCACACGCTGGGCGGCGCCATCGGTCTCGGGTACGTCAAGAACGCGGACGGTGTCGACGCGGCGTTCGTCAATGAAGGGCGATACGAGATCGAGGTCGCGGGCCGGAAATTCCCCGCCGACGCGTCCTTGAAACCGATGTACGATCCGAAAAGCGAGAAGGTCCGCGTGTGACGGACATCACACATGACCGCAAACACTAGGCCTACCCTCGCTTTGGCGTCTGTGGCATAGTGACGCGAGAAGCCGTTGGGGGAGTACGTTGAGTAGCGAGGGGCAACCGCAGCGCCCGCAGAATGCGAGCGACCTGCTGAATCTTTTGCGGAACTGGGGGAAGCAGTCGCAGGAACACAACACCCTGCTGCTGATATCCTTGGGCGTGCTCGCAACTGACGATGCGGACGAGACCTTCTGGAAGGATTTCGACAAGACCATCCAGACGTTTCGCCGGCGCCACCACGCGACCGAATACACTCTTTCGCAGACCGACCGGGCGTGTCTGGTCAAGATCACCGAATACAATCAGGTCACGCTATTCACCGACGCCAAGGTGGAACTGCTTCGCCTGATCCAGCAGTATTTCCCCGACCAGTTCGGGCTGATCGATCAGTCCCGTCTGCTGCGCCCGATCGACCTGCGTTTCAAGCTGCCGAACGCGATCCGCTTCGTCGAACGTTATGAAGAGGTCGAGAAAAGCGAAGCCGGCGGCGGCGCCAAATCGGCGCAACCCAGACGCAAGCTGCGCCGCCTGGGTGAACAGGACATCGACCGCGTGGTCGAGGTGAACCAGCAGATCGGCACCGCGTCGTTCGCCAAGGTCTTCGTCCGCCAGCAGAAAATGGTGGAGATTCTGCCCGGCGGCCCGCCGCAGGACGTGATGCACGAATACTTCGTCGGCATGGACGCGTTGAAATCGCACGTATTTCTGGATGTGGAGCTTCGGGGCAGCGGCAACATCTTCAACCAGTTGACCATCACCCTCGACCGGCTTTTGCTGGATGCGTTCGGCGATGCCAACCCCACCCGGGCCGCCTGTTCGATCAACCTGAACGTGGAATCGGTCTTCACGCGGGCTTTCCAGAAATTCCTCGAAGAAGCGGACGAAAAATCTTTCGAGAATCTGGTCTTCGAATTCCGCCAGGCCAACGTGTTGCAGCAATACGACGAGTACGAAGTCGCGGCGAACCTGATTTCGTCACGTAAGGGCCGGATCGCAATCGACGCGGTGTTCCCGGAAACCGTCGGCATCGTCAACATGCACCGGCTCAGCGCCAACTATGCCAAGATATTCTGGCGCCAGGGGGCGGAAACGGTGCTGCAGAATCTAAGCAAGGAGATCGAGGCGCTGCAGGACGGCGGCACCCAGGTCATTCTCGCCCGGGTCGACGACGACCTCGGCATCCAGGTCGGGCACGACCTCGGGATCACGCTGTTTCAGGGGTTCCACGTCGACAAGATGTGACGGGTCAGGCGGCGGCCTCGTATCCTTCGGACGGGATCATCCCGTCTTTCTCGGCATCGAAGAAAACCCGGTGCAGGCGCGCAAAGCGGATCACCCGCATGACGCCGTCGCGGACGCGCGTCAGCTTGAAGCTGCGCCCGGAAACGCGGGCCGCCTGCAGGACTTCGACAAGTCCGGCAAGACCGGCGCTGTCGATACGGTAGACATCCGACATGTCGACGACGATCCCGTCGCTGTCGGTCAGGGACTTCAAAAGCAATTGACGGGTTTCGTTAATTCGGCGGACATCGAGGTCGCCAGAGACGCGTATCGTATGCATGACACCCTCCCATCGGGCTGTGACCGGGCGGTTTGCCCCCGGGTCCGGCGCTGCGGACGATTGCATGATCGGATGGGATTAAGGCCGGCTTTTGCCCGAAAAAAGGTTATTTCGTGGCGAATTCGATACCCAGCTTTCGCGCATTAGTTAATTCCATATTTAAGATTTCACCCACATAACGATAAGGTATCCGGGGGAGGGAGATACCCTCCCTCCCCCCTGGACAAATGTTCTACTTTTGTTCTATATTGGAAATATGATGACGCAGAACTCAGCGATTGAATGGACTAATCTGACGTGGAACCCAGTGACGGGATGCACGAAGATCAGTGCAGGCTGCGATCATTGTTACGCTGAGCGCTTCTCGGAGAGATTTCGCGGAGTCCCGGGCCACCCGTTCGAAAGCGGTTTTGATCTAAAGCTGCGACCGGAACGATTAGAGCAGCCGCTTCAAATGAAGAAACCGAAGATGATCTTCGTCAACTCGATGAGCGATCTGTTTCACAAGGAGATCCCCAAGCCGTTTGTTGACCAAGTCTTCGAAACAATGGAACGGGCGCACTGGCACACGTTCCAGGTGCTGACGAAACGCAGTTCACTCATGAGGGATTACGTCAAACGCCGCTACGGAAAAGGCGAGGCGCCTCCAAATATCTGGCTTGGCACCTCCGTAGAAGATGGCACCAAGGTCGCCCGCATTCGTCATGTTCAGGATATGCCGGCGAGCATCAAGTTTCTGTCCGTCGAACCTTTGATCGGACCAATCGGCAAAGTGGACTTGAAGGGCATCGATTGGGTGATCGTTGGCGGTGAAAGCGGTCCCGGCCATCGTCCGATGAAAAAGGAATGGGTGATCGAAGTTCGCGACCAATGCGTCAAGGCGAAGGTGCCGTTCTTCTTCAAACAGTGGGGGGGACTGAGACCGAAATCGAACGGCCGCGAACTCGATGGCACGACGTGGGATGAGTTTCCAATAGTAGTTTAGGTATATACTTTAACGAGAAAGATAAGGTATATTTATCTTTAATGGAGATTTTAAAGAACGAACCCGCTGACACATGGCAAAAAGTCCCTCATTCAAGTGGACGCTCGGCGATCCACCGCCTCCGATACAACCTCATAGTGTCGCAAAACTTGATGTCCTCCACGATTATTTAACTCGATATATTGAAACGTTGGCGTCCAGCATTCGGGTCGAGAAACTGCGCTTTGATGTAGTAGACGGATTTGCTGGCGGCGGACTGTTTACTCAATCAGATGGTTCGATAATCGGCGGCTCTCCGATAACCTTTATTGACACGATTGAAGCGGCGAAAGTTTCGGCAGGTGAGAAACGTGGACGCCCGCTCGAAGTAGATGTTCACTACTACTTCGTAGACAAAGATCGAAACGCAATTGACTACCTCAGGCAGACGCTGATTGATCGAGGATATGAACACAAACTAGAAAAATCGGTGACTTTGATTTGTGACGATTGGCTCTCCGTACATAACAAGATTGTCGAAGAGATCGCTAACCGTAGGAAATCAGGACGGTCTATCTTTTTCTTGGATCAATGTGGCTACACAGATGTGCCGCTTAGAACCGTTCAGCACGTGTTATCAAAACTGACAAATGCTGAAATCATCTTAAATTTCGCGACTGATTTTCTTGCCACTTACCTCACGGATGATATTCGGTTTCGCTCTGCTCTTCGCAAAGCAGATATCGACGAGAAAATCTTAGATGATCCAGAAGTCGCTTCCCGACACAAAGGATGGCGATTTGCTCTTGAAAGAGAGATATCTCGAGTTATCCGGGCCATCACGGCATCACATTATTCAACACCGTTTTATGTGGTCTCTGAAAAAAGTCAGAATGCTTATTGGCTGGTGCACCTTTGCCTACACCCAAAGGCTAACGACGAAATGTTGAAGACACATTGGAGCATTGGAAATCAATTTAGGCACTATGGCGGAGCTGGCACCGATATGCATATGTGGGGTTATTCTGCGAAGGATGATCCTGAACTCCATGGAATATTAGAACTTGGATTTGAGGATATAGATCAAAAACTTTGCATCGACGCCCTAACAAAGCAGCTTCCAGAGATAATTTCCGAATACCCGGACGGGATGAGCTTCGCTGCGTTAAAAGGTCGCCTGAAGAACAATACCGTTGTCTCACAAGATATTGTGCGAGACCAACTGATCTCGCTCCAGAGAGAGACAAATGATATCGAAATTTTGACACCAAAAATGAACAAGCGTGAGGCCGCCAGCGGTCTGTCAGACGATGATATCATACGCAAACCGTTGCAAACTTTCATGGACTTCAAGTTCTAATTCTTCGTGGCGTCTTCGGCGCGCAGTCTATGCGCCGGAAGGACAACCGTCACCGTCGTGCCGTCACCGAGCCGGCTCTGGATCGACACGGTCCCGCCGTGCAGTTCGACCATCGATTTGACGAGGCTCAGACCCAGTCCGGTGCCCTCGCTCGGCAGACCCGGCGGGCGGCGCAACTGGCTGAACGGCTCGAGAATCTGCTTGAGGTCTTTCTCGGGAATGCCGAGACCGGTATCGGAAACCTTGACGACGGCATTTCCGTCCGGATCGAACTGGCCGGTAACCAGGACTTCCCCGTCCGCCGGGGTAAACTTCGCGGCGTTTGAGAGAAGATTTAGCAGGATCTGCTTGATCGCGCGCTCGTCGGCGTAGATGCGGAACTTGCCTTCGACCACGTCGGTGCTGAGCATCAGGCGTTCCGTATTCGCCCATGCCCGCGCGATGCGAAGCGAATCGCCGATGGCGTGGCTGAGGTCGAACTCGCTTTCCGTCAGTTCGAACTTCCCGGCATCGATCTTGGAAAGGTCGAGGATATCGTTCACCAGCTTGAGAAGGTGCCCGGCGGAAAAATTGATATCCTTCGAATATTCCAGATACTTCGGATGTTCGAGTTCGCCGAGATCACCGCGGATCATCATCTCCGATAACCCCTGGATCGCATTCAGCGGTGTGCGCAATTCGTGACTCATGTTGGCGAGGAACGTCGACTTGGCGCTTTCGGCCTGCACGGCACGGGCACGCTCCAAGTTGAGGTCGAAGTTCCGCTGCTTCAGTTCGATGGTCACCAGTCTGAGGGCCCAGAGCGGCACCAGCAACACCAACAACGTCAGACCGGCGATGATAATCCCGAAGATCGCGAAATCTTCCTTGATGAGAGACCAGGTATTGGTTTCGTCGACGTATACTTCGGAGATCGCAACGATCTTGCCGTCCTTCATGATCGGCACGTACGCTTCCGCATAAACTTGGGGCCGGTCCGGTTTGTCATGATCTTTGTGAACCTCGGCGAAGGACCTGCCGGTGGCGAGTACGCTTGCTGCGTTGGCGTTGTGCTGTCCCAGGTCCGACGGTTCGGCATTGCCCTGGAAGAAACTGTCCGATACCACCTGCAAACGCCCGGATGGATCGAACAGCTTGTAGCGGAAGATGTCACCGAACTTACTGACACGCTCGAGAAACTCCCGTTCTTCGGGGGTGGGCGCCTTACCGGCGGCTATATCCTCGATCCGCTCGATGGACGCGCCGGTGTAAGCGGCCCAGGCGATGGACTCCCGTTCGGCCTGCTGGCGGATCAAGCGCTCGCTGACGCCATCCAGGATCATGACGCTGACGAATACCAAAATGCACATCGACACGACCGATGCGACTGCCATCGGGCCGATCCGTAACCAAATGCTGCGCGTGTCGTGCTGCGGGACCATTCATGTGTCCGGTCGTCATAACGGGCTGCAAAACATGCCGTTTTCGCCTTTTGCACGCATCTTAAATTAGGTTCGGCGCAGACCTTATCCCGCACACGCCTTAAGAGCACCGCGCGAATTTCTCAATGGAAACAGCGTTATAGGCCGCACCTGCGGTCGCTATGAATGTGGAAATCACTTAGATCGGCACGTCACCGGATCAGGCGGCGCTTTCGTCCAACAGGGTCTCGCCCGGCTTCACCCGTGAAAAATCGACCGGCTCGGTACCGAGGGTGATTTCGCCCTCCTTCAGGCGGACGACGGTGTAGGTCGAATTTTCGAGATCGCGGACGTCCGGATAGTCGGCACGGAAATGCGCCCCCCGGCTGTCTTCGCGCGCCGTGGCGGCGGCGACGACCGACTTGGAGACGAGGATCAGGTTCTTGAGATTCAGCCAGTCGTGCCACGTCAGGTTATAGGCGAGGTTGTCACCGGCGACACCGATCGTGTCCAGTTCCGCGTCCAGCTCGTCGAGCGTCCCCTTGGCGCGGGCAAGGCTCGCGGCGTCGCGAACGATGCCGGCGTCTTCCCACATATGATCCCAAAGCTTGGTGCGGACCTGATCGATCTTGGCCGCCGGGCGTTCGAGAGGTTGCGTGCAGAGCCGCACCGCCGCATCGATCGCGTCCCGGTCCGGCTCGACGAGCGCGGCGTCCGGCTTGATGTCCCTGGCGATCGTGTCGCCGGCGATCCCGCCGAACACGGTCGAGTTGGCGACACCGTTCCCGCCGAGACGGTTGGCGCCGTGCACGCCGCCGGTGTCTTCGCCCGCCGCGTAAAGGCCGGGAATTTCGGTCGTGCAATCGGGCTCGAACACGAGCCCGCCCATCATGTAGTGCGCGGTCGGCACCACCTCGACGTTGCCGCCGACAAGATCGAAGCCGCAGTCGGCACAGCGTTCGACCATGCCCTTGAAGCTTTTCTTCACCATCGCCGGGTCGAGGTGCTTCATGGTGATATAGAGGCCACCGTGCTTGGCGGTGACGCCGTTGCGCATTTCCTGGAACATGCCCCGGCTGACGATGTCGCGGGTCGCGCGCTCGCCACGTTCGTCGTACTTGTGCATGAAGCGTTCGAGGTTGCCGTCCAACAAATGTCCGCCGGCGCCGCGCAGTCCCTCTTCGATGATCGTCCCGGTGATGCGCGTGTCTTCGCCCGCGATCAAGCCGGTCGGGTGAAACTGCACCATCTCCATGTCCCGGAGCGTGAGGCCGAGGCGCAGCGCCATCGCCATCCCGTCGCAGGTCTTGTCGCCGCTGGGGGTATGGTACTTGTACATCGTCGGGCCGCCGCCGGTCGCCAGCAACACCGCGCTGGCCCGCACCATCCGGAACGCACCTGAGCGCATATCGATCATCAGCACACCGGCTATTCGGGTTTTATCCTGCGACGGTATCAGCGCGACGGCGCGGTGGTCTTCCATCCGCTTGATGTCGCGCGCCCAGACTTGCTCGGCGAGGCGGTTGATGATCTCGATCCCGGTCAGGTCACCCTTGTGTACCGTGCGATCGAAGGTCTGACCGGCGAACGCTTTTTGGTGGACGGTCCCGTCCGGGTTGCGGTCGAAATAGCAGCCGAGCTCATTCTCAAGCTCGCGGATACGGACCTGCGCCTGCTCGACAAGCGTCCAGGCCAGATCCTGGCGATTGATCCACTTGCCACCCTCGACGGTGTCCATGAAATGCCGCTCCGTGCTGTCGCCGGGGGCGATGGCGACGTTGTAGCCGCCCTGCACCATGCGCGTGCAACCGCATTTCCCGAGCAACCCCTTGACCGCGACCGTCACTTCCAGGTCCGGATTGGCCGCCTTGGCGTGCAACGCACCGAACAGGCCTGCCCCGCCGGAGCCGAGTATCAGCACATCGGTTTTCAGTTCTTCGATCTGGATGTTCGTGGACATGTCAGCGTCCTCCCGGATTTAAAAGCAGCAATGCGCCGGCACCGATCAGCAGCCCCAACACACATTGCCTGAAACGTTTGTCGTCGAAATGGCCGTACAGCCTGATACCGATCCATGCACCGAGCGCAATCGCCGGCACCGCGATGGCAAAGCGCGTGCCGGTCTCGGAAGTCACCATCCCGCCGGCCGCCAACCATCCGAGTGCCATACCGTGCATGGTCAGGATATACGGTTGCGTCACGCCACGCGCCTGCGCGCGCGCCCAGCCGCGCTGCGTGCACCAGATGGCGGGAATGAATCCGGAAAGCCCGGCGAAGCCCCCCAGCACGCCACCGACCCAGCCCACCAGACCGTCGAGCGGACGGCCGCCTTTCTTGATCACGGGAAGATTGGCAAGCATCAGCATCACCGAGCCGTAGACGATCAGTCCGGCGCCGGCGACCAGTTTGAAGGTCGCGGGATCGATCACCTTCAAGAGCTGCGCGCCGATGGGTACGCCGACGGCGCCACCGATCACGAACGGCCAGAGATGCCTGAAATCCAGACGGCCCTTCATCAACACCAGCATCACCGCATGCATGGCGAAGAAGCAGGCGACGATCAGCGGCACGGCCTCGGACGGTTGGAAGAACTGCAGCCAGATGGCCGCCGCCACCAGTGCATCGCCGAAACCGGCAGCCCCGGCGACGAAAGACGCCGCCAATGCACCCGACAGGATGATGGCGATTTCAGGTCCCATTGAGCAGAAAGATCAGACCGGTGCAGAGCGCAATACCGGCGCCGACGGCGACGGCGACGCGCGAGCTTTCGCGGGTGCCGATGAATTCGAGCGCCAGAAGACGCAGCCCGCCGGTAAGGTGCGCCGCCAAGAGCACCACAAGCCCCGTCTCCATGATCTTGGCAAGCGGCGTCGCCGACCAGCTCAAGAACCCGTCCATCGCGGCCGTGCCTTCGATGGCGAGACCCAGCACATAGAAATGCGCGGGCAGGAACAGTGCCAGTAGCAGGCCCGACGCCCGGTGCAGCACGAACGCCCAGTAATGCGGATGATTGCGGTGCGCCCCGGCCTTCATAGCGACGCCCCCGCCTGATAGAGCCCGATGATCGCGCGGAAGCCCATGACCAGAATAACGAGGCAAAGCACTGCCATCACAATGTGTGTCATCTTCGGACTCAGGTTCGTCATCTCATTCAGGATCGTGCGCACCCCGATCGGCGCATGAATGGCGACGGCGACGATGAACACCGCATAGAACACGAACCACAAAACGTTCCCCGAGACGCGGGTGATGATCTCGGCCGCGCTGAGGCCGTCCTGGACGGCATAGATAATCATCCCCAGATGCACGAGCACACAAAGACCGAGCACCGCCGCGGACAGTCGCTGCCAGACCCAAAGCTTGGTTTCGACGCGGACGCTTGCCATCAGTCGTCGCCGCCCAGCAGTCCCTTGAGCGCGGCCTTCGCGGTTTCCCGCTTGAGACCGGCGATGGAATGCGTCGGGCTCAGATGTTTCGGACAGTGCTCCACGCAGCCTTGCTGGGAATGACAGGCGTGGCAGCCTGCATCGCCGGCTACGGCGGCAAGGCGCACGTCGTTGCCGCCGTCACGCTCGTCGTTGACCAGCGTCCAGGCACGGTTGAGCGCCGCGGGACCGAGGTAATCCTTGTTCCAGTCGACGATATCGCACGCCGCGTAACAGACGCCGCAGCCGATGCATTCGATCCCGGCCGATGCCTGTTTGCGCTTCTTGTCATCCGGCTTGATGAAATCGAAATCGTCGTCGCGGGTCTTGGTCGGGTGGAACTTCCCCTCGGCGCGGTTCATCTTGTCGAAGAACTCGGTCATTTCGCAGGCGAGGTCCTTGACCACCTGCAGATTCCGGAGCGGTGCGACCTCGAGCGTGCCGTCGCCGGCGACCTTGTCGACGTGGGTCCGGCACGTCCAGCGCGGACGGCCGTTGACCGTCATGGCGCACGACCCGCAAACCCCGACCCGGCAGGCGAAACGATAGCTCAGCGTCGGATCGATGTTGCGCTGGATATAAGTGATGACGTCGAGGACGGTCTGCGACGGCTGCCGCGGCACCTCGAAGGTCTGGAACTCGCCTTCTTCGGCACCGCGCCAGACGGAAACTTGGATGGTGTTGCTCATAGCCCGGTTATACGCCCATGGCCGGATGCAGGCCAGTTAAAAGCATGAAATTATATTGATTTATCATATAGATACTTGATTTTAACTCATGCTATAGTGGGTTTCATGCAGCGTATATCACGCATCCGAGACCGTCTTTCGGATGCACCCAAGGATGTCCCCCGCTGTCGCGGACATCGAGCCCTGCATCTTTCCAGCAGCTTCGCGCTTTTCCCGTGTCGCCGCATTTGATGGCGTACCCGGCGAAAAACGGCGATGCGAAGGCGGCTTCGTCGAACGCGTCCGGAAAGCGCGCCTTGAATGCGTCGGGCGTATAGACGCCGAGCGCACCGCCCGGGGTCCTGACCCGGGCGACCCCTTCGTCGGTCTCGAAATCGGTAGCATCGGCAAACGCCGCCAGGAACTTGACCGGGGCCGACGGGTCGGGCGCGACGACGAACACCTCGTCGACGCCTTCCGCGCCGTTGGCGTGGGTCTGGTATTCTTTCTTCCAGAACAGATCCGGACGCCACTGTTTGCAGGTGAAGAACCCCATGTCGGGCAGGCTTTCGTCACCGAGGAAGGTGAGCGAGAAGCCGACCGTTTCCTCGCTGCCGTCCGGCAGTTTGGCAAGGCGCTGGAAGTCGAACGGCGCATAGACGTGCAGATTCTTTTTCAAAAATTCCTCACGGTCCGCCGTTTCGTCCGAACTTTGCAGGACCAGCATCGACATCCCGTTCCGTGTTTTCAGGAAATCCCTGTTGAATGCCGCGAACGAAAAGTCGTCTCCCGATGCCTCGGTAATGTCTTCGGGTCTGGTCACGGCCAGCACTTCGAGAAAGCACCCCTGCAATTGCGCGAGCGTGTTCCCGGTGCCGAAAGGGTGTTGCGCCGGCGGCGTCATCGTGAAGCCGAGGGCTTCATAATCCGCGCGCGCCTTTTTCAGGTCGCCAACGCATAAAACGAGATGATCTATTCCTCGGGGCATGACCGAACCTTTCGTGTTTAATATGCTGGGCGATGTTAGAGAGCCGTCGCACCGGTGACAACCGGCGCTTATGACGGAATCAGGGAGAATAATCATGCCGTCCGACCGTATCGCAGGGATACGTCTTGAACGTCTGCAACTGCCGTTGACGATCCCCTATAAGCTGTCCTTCGGGCCGGTGACGGCGTTCGATACGGTCATCGCCGAAGTCATCGATACGGACGGCAATACGGGCCTTGGCGAAGCGACGATCCTGACCGGCTATACGCCTGAGACCATCGACGGCTGCTGGGAATCCATTCGAACGATCGCGCGCGATCTCGTCGGCGGCTCGTTCGAGGCCGCGAAGGCCGCCGCCTTCAAACATCATCACGACGCGCCGTTCACCGTCACGGCTTTGGTCACCGCTGTCGAAATGCTGGAGCGCCACCCGGTGCTGACGCCCAACGGCGACGTCGACGTGCCGCTGCTGGCCATCCTGAGCGCATCCGACGAAGAAGGGATTGCCAAGGAAGTCGCCGCGCACGCCGCCGCCGGCTACAAGACGATCAAGGTCAAGATCGGCTGGGATGTCGACGACGATCTGAAGCGCACGGCGTTCATCCAGTCCTGCCTGCCGGAAGGTGTCAGCATCCGCATCGACGGCAACCAGGGGTATTCGAAAGAAGACGGCGTCAAATATGCCTCGAGCGTCGATCCTGCGAACGTGGAACTGCTGGAGCAACCCTGCCACATGGAAGACTGGGACGCATCGAAAGCCATTGCGGCAGTCACCAACGTGCCGTTCATGCTGGACGAGAGCATCTACGGCGAGCGCGAAATCGAACGTGCCGCCCGAATGGGCGGCGTCAGCTTCATTAAGCTCAAGCTGATGAAGGCCGGCAGCATCGACAATTTGATGAAGCAGCTTCAACTGATTCGCGATCTCGGCATGAAGCCCGTCCTCGGCAACGGCGTCGCCGCCGATCTCGGATGCTGGATGGAATGTTGTGTCGCCCATCAAATGATCGATAATGCAGGCGAAATGAACGGCTTTCTGAAACCCACCCAGGCGCTCTTCCGGAACCCGATGCGCGTCACGTTCGGCAGCGTCCGGCTCCCCGCCGAGTTGCCGGCGCTTGCGGATCACGACCGTTTCATTATCGACACCGCCCGCATCGGCGAGTGCTGAGCCGTGTTCGGCCTGCCGGCGGACATCGTCACGATCCTTGCCTTGTCGATTTTCTGCGGCGGCCTCGCCAAGGGGATCAGCGGCGTCGCGCTTCCGATCGTTACGCTCTCGATCGCGCTCAATTTCGTCGAGCCGCGCATCGGGCTGACGATGCTGTGCTTTCCCATCATCGTCACCAACGTCTGGCAGATGTTCGGCGCAGGCAGCATAGTCAAACCGATCAAGCGGTTCTGGGTGCTGGCCGTCGTCTTTCTGATCTGTCTCTATATCGGCTCGCTGCTGATCACCGTCGTCGAGACCTGGGTGCTGTTCGCCGCCATCGGTGTCACGGCGCTGATTTTCTCGGTATCGCAGTTTTACAAACCCGACGCCGCACCGCTCAGTCCACGCGCCGAGAAAATCATCGGCCCCTTCGCCGGCGCCGTCGCCGGGTTGATGGGCGGACTGACGACCGTCTGGGGACCGCCGATCATGATGTTCCTGTTCATGCTCAGGATGGACAAGGACATGTGGGTGGCGTCGATTACCGGGCTTTACCTCCTGGGCTCGTTGCCGCTCACCGTTTTCTACTTCAACAACGGCCTGCTCGCGGGCAACATGATCTGGCTATCCGCCGGCGCCTGCGTGCCGGCGATGGCAGGCATCCTGATTGGCGAACGCATCCGCCGCTTCATCAACGAACAACTGTTCCGCAAGCTGTTGCTGGCCACGATCTTCATCGTCGGCCTCAACATGATCCGCCGGGCTGTCATGGGAATGTAAGCTAAGTCAGGTATTGATTGCTTGCGGTCGGCCCGGCTTCATCGTCGATCAATTGAATAATTCGTGCGGGGGACGGCTCGATTTCAAACGCCATGCGCATCGTGAAGGTCGGCATCGACGATCTATCGTCGGGCCTGAAGACCGTGCACGCCTATTGGGACGGTTTGCGGAACGGTCGCCTTGCGCCATCATGGGGTGAATTCGATCTGGTCAAACTGCCGCCCCATCTTCTGCCGACCACCATGGTCGTCGATATCCGCGCGCCGCTCGAAAACAGCATCTTCCGCTATTGGGGCAGCAAGCTCACCGAAATTCACGGTGCCGATATGACATCACGTCATCCATACGACCTGACGCCGCCGGAATTCGGCCGGCAACTCCTGGCCGATCACCGCATGGTGGTCGAGGCACGGAAGCCGATGGCATGGCATTATTCGTTCCTTGCCGCCGGCGGTTACATGCACTCACACGGGCTGGTTCGTCTACCGCTGTCGAGTGACAATGAAACCATCAGCCACATCGTCGTCGTCGTTGACTATTCGCGTGAGGCGCTGGACCTGATTCGCCTTGGCCGAGAGAAAATCCTCGAGGCCCCGGGCCCCGACACCGCACAGCCGCTGCACTGACCATCAGCGTCCGGCAGTTACTCCGCCGCCCACGGGAACGGGATCAGGGTTTCCAGGCTTTCCGAAAGTTCATAGACGCTCGCAACGGCGAGTTCGTGATCGAACGGCACGTTGTCCCGCTCTGCACGCCGGCGCAGCTTTTCGTGGTGATAATCCATCACCTCTTTCGACATCGGCATCTCGCCGCAATCGAAGATACGCAGATAGCCGTCGGCATCGCGCGCCGGCATGACGCGGCTCTTCATGTAGTTATTGGGCGACCAAGGGATATCCATCACCCCGGCTTCGCAGGCGCGGATGGTGCCGATGGCGACATCGCCGTCGCCCATCTCGAGCACCTTATCCATGACCGGGCGCACTTCACTGGCGATCAATTCGCACTCGGTCTTGAACTCGGGCATCGCGTCGAGGCGAATATGCCTGGCCAGATAGATCGCCATCCGTGTCGACCTGAGCCCGGCTGCATTGGCTTCGGGGGTCGGAATGCCGAACGCTTCGTGTGAGGATTTCGTCGTCACGCTGACCGCGCCGCCGATAGCCGCCAACGTTCCCCCGTAAGCGACCAGCGCCTCGCACTGCGCATCGTCGTAAGGCCACGCCCCCATCCAGTGCAGCGACGTCACCGGCGTGAAGATGTCATCGTGGCCAAGCTTCTGCAGATATTCCTGCGTCAACTCGCGCGCCATTTTAATGGCGGCCGCATCCTGTACCAGATGCAGAGTCTGGCCCAGCTCAAGGCCGTAATTCTTCACCCCCTGCCCGACCGCCAGCAGCGCATCGATGATGCAGGTGAGGATCGCGATCGACGGCGGAATGTTGGTGCCGGTCAGGAACCCGGGCTGACGCCGGTGCAGTTCGACGCCCATCTCCTGATATTTCGCGGCCAACCGGTCCAGGTATTGGTAGTTGCGAATGCCCTGCTCGATGGTGATCTCTTTCGTATAGGACGCAGTATAGGCGAGGCCTGAACCGAGATATCCCGAATAGCCCGCCGCGAAGCCCACTTCCGACGTCAGGCGCGGCATCGCGGTGCCCGATAAGACGATGGCCGGTTTGTCGATGGCTTCGATCAGTTGCCGCGTCGTCTTCGGACCGTAATTCACCATCGGGTAGCCGTTCAGCATCGAGCGCCCGGCTTTCTTCGATTCCTCGACCCCGTTCGCCGCGTTCTGCCACTGCTCGTTGCGGGTGTAGCTGTCGGTCGTGGTCGGCACGATGTCGGCATGGCCTTGTTTATCGAGACAGACCATCAACTCCTTTTGGAGTTCCAAGGTCCCGAAGCCGCCGCGCGGCTGCGTCAGGCACCGGCCTTCCTCGTCCGCCTTGCGCATGACCCAGCCGAGCTGCTTGTGCTTCGGCATGGATTTGTGGAACGCCGCCGCTTCCTCGAGATCGATTTCCGCCCCCGTCGGCCAGCGTGCGAGGTTTTTCTCGCGCATCCGGTCGAAGACGTCGTCGGGGATGCGTTCGGCGGAGAACTTGAGCCCGTCCGTATCAGGCTGCGGGTGACCGTCCATGGATACCTTCCTTCCGGGATGCCGGATTTTCGGCGATGTTATTATGGGCGAAACGCAACGCCGCGTCCGGTTCGACACCGGCCAGCAATCCGACCGCATAGAGTGCGTAAGCGCTATCGATCAGCAGCGCCGGATCTTTCGGGCGGAGCGATTCCGCATCCTTGGAATCGAACAAGCCGGCCCTGAGAATGTCTTCCGGCGCGTCGCCGTGCACCAGCACGCCACCGGTGCCGATCACGGTGCCGACGGCGGTCAGGTCTTTGCCGTACTGCACCATCACGGGCCCGGTGAGGGTCTGCTTGATCTCGACGGTACCGGCGTGCCGTTTCATGGCCCGCGCGACGGCGCTCTTGGCAAGGTGCGCATCGAAGCGCAGTTCATCGTCCGTTGCCGGCAGACGCTCGACATCCGCTTCGATGGCAATCAGGAACGTCTCGACCTCGTCCACCGAGAAACCGGCGCTTGCGGCAAAGGCATCCGCACCCGCGGTTTCAACGATGGTCCGCGCGTTGTGCCGCATCCCGAGATCGCCCTCGACCGTGCGCTTGGCATAGGGTTCCGGCAGGCCGTACTGCACCACGCTGCCGTCCGCCGGCGCGCCGGATGCGATGGAATGCACGTCCGTCGTCGCACCGCCGACGTCGACCACCATCAAAGGCCCCCAGCCGGGATGGTTATCGTTGCCATCGGCCAACAGCCGCGCCCCTTCCATGACGGCGGCGGGCGTCGGCATCAGCACCGCGTCGAAACGTGCTTCCGCCTTGTCGATCCCCTTGGCGTGGACGATCCGCTCGATGAACACGTCGCGGATCGCGGCGCGCGCGGGCTCGACGTCGAGCACGTTGAATTCCGGCATCACGTTCCCGGCGATGCGGGCGTCGATCCCGGCCGCCGACAACATCTCCGCGATGTCGTCGGCGCAGACGCGATTGCCGGCGATGATGACCGGGCACGCAAGCCCCGCCTTAGCCAGCTTTTCCGCGTTCCAGCGGATCGTTTCCTCGTTACCGCCGTCGGTGCCGCCGGCAAGCAAAAGAATGTCCGGATTCTGCGCCACGATGCCCGCCGCATCCTTGTCGGTGAGTTTGTAGGCGTGCGCGCCGATCAGCTTGGCGCCGGCGCCGAGCGCCGCCAGCCGGGCCGCTTCCGCGGTCAGTTCCTTGACCAGTCCGACCGTGATCATGGCAAGCCCGCCCGCCGCCGACGACGATGCCAGACGGTGCGTAAAATCCGGGAGTTCGCCGAGCCGGCGTTCGAGATCTTCAAGCGCCGCGTCGAGGCCCTGGTTGACGTCGGTGGTCACCGTCGACGGCCCCTGCCCGGCGCCGAGGATGACGCCGGCGTCGAGATCGATGGCCCGCAGCTTCGTATACGTGCTGCCGAAATCGATCAGGAGCGCGCTTCGACCCGTCATGCCGCGGCTCCGTTGGCTTTGTCTTTCAGGTCTTCGTCGAGCATCGCCACCACGTCGGGGGTCCGGGTGCCCGGCGGAAACGCGCGGTCGAAACCCATGGCGATATAGCGCTGCTCGACGTCTTCCCATGCCTGTTTGCCGACAACGAGGTTGCCGCCGACATAGAGCGTGATGTCTTCGAGCCCCGCTTCGATACACATGTCGCGGAAGCCCCGGCAGTCCAGTTCGCCCTGCCCATAGAGCGACGACACCAAGATCGCGTCCGCCGCCGTTTCGATGGCTGCCTTCACGAAATCCTCGGCCGGCGTCAGCGCGCCCAGCGCCACCACCTTGAAGCCCTCCTTCTCGAGCGCCATCGACAGGATACGATTGCCGACGATGTGGGTGTCGGCACCGATGACCCCGGTGATAAGAGTAACGTTGCCCCGCTGTTCCGGTGTCAGGCTCATTCCGCCGCTTCCTTTCGGATCGCCGGCCCCTGCAGGGTTTCGCGCATGGCCTGCTCGATCAGGCGCGCGGTTTCCCGCAGACGGTCGATCTTCTGCTCCGCCATGTGCAGGGACATCCGCGCCGCCGGCGCATGCAGCGACAACCCGGCAACGACCCGGTTGCGGGCATCGAACACCGGCACCGCGACCCCGATAATCCCCATCGTGTTTTCCTCGCCGTTGCGGGCATACCCCTGGCGGCGGATCAGCTTGAATTCGGCTTCCAGCAGTTTGGGATCGGTAATCGTGAACTCGGTGAATTTCTCAAGCGGCGATGCATTGATGATACGCCGCCGGCTTCGGGTCGGCAGGTGCGCGACCAGCAGTTTGCCAAGCGCCGTCGCATGCATCGACACGTGCGTGCCCACACCCATTTGCAATCTGAGCGGCCACGAGCATTCGACCCGGTCGATGTAGACGACGCTGTCGCGGTCGAGCACACCGAGGTTACAGGTCTCACCGATCTCGTGGACAAGTCCGGAAAGGATGGCGCGCACCGGCGACGCGTGCATGAACGCCGACATGGCGTCGGTCGCAAGCGACATCAGGTTCGGGCCGACCAGGTACTTGTCTCCGTCCGGCGCACGCGTGATCAAGAGCGTCTCTTCGAGCTGTTTGACGACCCGGAAAACGGTCGGACGCGGCAGGTTCGTGCGCTCGGCGATGTCGTTGAGGCTCGGCGGTTTTGCGGCGGTCAGGATCGCCGACAGTACGGTCATTCCCTTGCCGAGCGCCGAGCTCGTATCCGGCGGCGTGATATGTGACAACGGTTCACCGTCAGGCATGCGATCCTCCCAAATCCAAGCTACGGAAATCGAAGTGAAGCAGTTTCGCGCATTTATGGCAATTATTCGGCACATTTTGTCTCGATTTCTCAATAAATGACGTGAAATTAGGGATTTGATGCAGGCCCGTCTTTGCGACAGCATGTCGATGACAAAGAGGGGCCCGCCATATCCGCTTCTGAAAATCCCTACGCCGACAACTGGGCGCTGTTCCGCCGGGGGCTCCTCGACGGCTTCAGCCTGCCGGCTTTCATGGTCGCCGCCAGCATGATCGGTTACGGCGCGCTGGTGCATTCGGCGGGCCTGAGTCTCGCCTTCGGCGTCGTGTCGACGCTCGGCATCTGGGGGTTGCCCGGCCAGGTCGCGTTGATCGAATACATGCTGCTGGGCGCGCCTCTGGTGTCGATGCTGATCGGCGTCTCGCTCGCCAACATGCGGTTTTTGCCGATGAGCATGTCTTTGGCGCCGCTGTTTCGGGGATCGAAAGGCGGTTGGCGTCTTCGTTATCTCTGGGTGCAGTTCATGTCGGTCAACACGTGGGTCGGCCTGCTCAGGCGTGTGCCCGAACTCAGCCCGGACCAGCGCGGCCCGTTCTATGCCGGGTTCTCGACGATCTGCATGATCGCCGGTGCGGGCGGTGTGTCGGCCGGGTATCTGATGGCCGAAGCGATGCCGTTTTACGTCACGGTCACGTTGGTGTTCCTGAACCCGATCTATTTCGCGTTCGTGTTCGCGGCGATGCGCGCGCGGGCCGGACTGCTGGCATTCGCCGCCGGGGCCGTCGCCGGACCGCCGATGTACATGCTGACGCCGGAATGGTCTCTCCCACTGGCCGGCATCCTCGCCGGCAGTGTCGGCTATTTTGCCGACCGGTTCTTAAAGGGGCGGGCATGACGGGCGAAGTCACAGGGATGACCACCGCCTATATCTGGGCGCTCCTGGGGATGGCGATCGCCGTCACGTATCTCTGGCGCGGGCTGGGGACCACCATCGTCGCCGGGCTCGACCCCGACAGCCCGGTCCTGCAGTGGGTCGCATGCGTCGCCTACGGTCTACTGTCGGCGCTGATTTCGCGCATCATCTTTTTACCCGTCGGCGTGCTCGAAAATACCGAGCTGGTTGACCGCGTGGGCGCGACCGTGTTCGGCTTCGTCATGTTCTTTCTGTTCCGGAAGCATATCGGCATCGGCACGCTCAGCGCCGCGGGCGCCTTCGGCGTGATGGTCTGGGCGCGCAGCCAGGGGTTCATCTGATCATGCGCGGACGTCTCGCCGCTTTAATGTTCATCATTGCCGTCGTCGTCCATGCGCCGGCACAGGCGCAGACCTGCACCGCGCCCGCCCCCGTCTGCAAAGCTGCCGAGAGCGTCGTGATGATGTCATCGTTCGAGCCCATCGGCAGCGCCGTCGTCATCGGCGACGGGCTATTGGTCACCAACCGCCACATGGTCGCCGACAATCCGGCGGCGAAAATCACATTAAGCGACGGAACCGAAATTAAGGCCCGGGTCGCACCCACCGACTATCCGGGCGATCTGATCGGGTTGGTCGCGGCGGGCGTCACCGCGCCGGCACTCACACACAACGAGCACCCGACGCCGGAGACCGACCTTTACGTGATCGGCTTCGACGTTGGACGTCAGGCGGTCCGCGTATACAGGCCGGGGCGACTGATCGTCCCCCGCGCCGACACGCCGCTCGCGCGGCTGCATCACGACGCCCGCTCGTTGCCCGGCAATTCCGGCGGCGCGCTGGTCGACGCAGAGGGGCAGCTGGTCGGAATCGTCGCATCGGGCGGCGAAGGCCGGAACGAGGCGATTGCGGTTACCGAAATCAAGCGCCTGCAGGCCGCCACCGCACCGGACAAGGTCGAGGCTTCGCTGCTGATCGGCCGCGCCTACGTCCGCTGCGTCGAGAGCCTCGACCGTGTGCGCCAGGCGCGCGACCCTCTAACGAACGACATCGCCATCGAGATTGAGGAGGCCTGTCTCGCCACCTCGAACCGGCAGTTGATGGACGAGGCCGGCAAGATTTTCGGCACCCGGCGCGATTTGACCCGCGCGCTGACGATGCTGGAAGCCAGCCACCGGATGGACCCGAACGCACCGAATACATTGATCTCGCTCGCGGTCACCTATCACATTGCCGGAAAGTTCAAGAACGAGATTCCGCTTCTCTACAGGATGCTCGAATTCATGCCGCGCGATCCGCAAATATTACGCCTTGCCCTTCAGGCCGGCGTCTGGGGCGGTGATCAGGATCTCGCCGAGCGGGCCATGAAAACCATCGAGGACGAGTTGCCGCAGATGGCGCCACCGGCCCGGCGCTTTTACGACGATCCGCCTCCGCCGCCGAAACTCAATTGATCGGGGTCAGGGCCCATCCAGCGGATCCGGAATCCAGCCGTACCGCGTCAGCTTCGGCCCCGCGAGCGGCCGCGCACGTTTGAGGATCCAGTCCCTGAGTTCGGGTCCATGCCAGCCCGGATTGGCGGCAAGCGCGCGGACCGCAAGCGCCGTGATACGCGGCACCGCGAAGCTGGACCCCGACGCCTTACCCGGCACTCCGCGATGATCGACGACTTCGATCCGCTCACCCGGCGCCATGACATCGACGCTGGCCGTCCCCCAGTTCGAGCCCTGCGCGAGGCGTCCGTCCGGCGTCGACGATGTCACCACGACGGCATTCGAAAGCTGAAGCGCCGCCGGATAGACCGGGTCCCGGTCGATGTCGCGGCCGTCATTGCCCGCCGAAACGATGAACAGCATTCGCGGGTGCTTGCGCGCGGCGTCGTTGAACGCCTGCCACTCGTCCCGGCTGTTCGACCCCATCGCCAGGTTGACGACGCGCACCCCCTGATCCGAAAGCCAGCCGACGGCGTCCGCCATCTTCGTCATATCGGGGCGCGGGTATCTGACCGGGACGACACGCGCCATCGGTGCTTCGCGGATCAACACGCTCATCACGGCGGACCCATGATGCAGCGGAAAGAATGGCGTGCGGCCGGTATCGGCATCGAACGGCAAGTCGTCGCCATCCCAGAAATCGCGGCCGATCAGCGCGCCATCGGGCCGCCTGGCAAGGTGCGCCTTGAAAGGGTCGATGGTGTAATTGACGCCGCTGTCGATCAGGCCGACCGTCACCCCGCCGGGATCGACCGCATCCGGCGCGGGCGGGTTGAGCTGGATTTCACCGGTGCGCGTCTTTAGGTCGCCGTCGTAAATCAGGATCGACTGCGCCCGCGCCGCGCCGTCGTAAACGATCTCGCGCGCTTCGGTGATTTGGCAGGCGTTGTTCATCGACACGCTGAAAAGCGGCTGGTCGCCGGAAAGCTCGATGGCGATCTTGCGAAGCGTGCCGCCGGGGAAAAGGACGTTGACGTCCAGCTTGCGGCGGTCCGGTAGAAGCAGCACCGTCTTGGCCCGCCCCGGCGCGCCGCGGAACGATGCGACGTCATGCTCGACAATCCGCACGCCCTCGATCGCGCCGCGGAAGCGCTGCGGGTCACTGTATGGCGCGCTGCAGGCGGCATCTATCACCGTGCGGATCGCGCCTGCCGGCTCGGCCGCGCCCATGCCGGGGATCGCGGCCATCAACAAGACGGCCAGCGCGCTCGGCAATCGAAGCTGGAAACGACGGCACAGCATCACCGAAAAAAGGTGCGCCGGGCGGCCCGGCCAGTCAACTTACGTATGGTGTTGCGGGTACCGGAGACGGGGATGCCCGTCCATACAGCGGCAACTTTCAACGGGGGGATGGCTGCCGCCGAACCTTTACGGCCCGTCTCCGGATTCCGACCCGCATAGGCGGGGTCATGACTTGATCTTTTTCAGGTAATCCTGATGTTCCACTAAAGGGCGTTCGCACTTCCACTGCAACCGATAGCGTCTCCGGTCGACATATACGATCACGGGATAACGCTTGCAGCGGAACGGCACTTGCGTTGCAAGATCAAGAAAATGATCCTGAAACGCGTAAAATGCCGTAAGTTGTTGATCGCAAACGGGGGCGGATTTAAGCGGCGAATGTTGAGGGAAACCAGGTGACGCCGACACATTTCGACATTTATGTGCGCCAAGGGGGTCGCTGGCGCCGCTTGGAACAGGTCGACGGCGGGGACAAGGATGCAGCGGTGCTGCGTGCCGCCGAACTCGACAAGACCGGCGGGTTCGACGGCGTTCGCGCGATGGCAGTCGTCGAGTACGGCTCCGGCCGCCCGCCGCTGGAAACCCTCGCCTGGATCAGCCCCCATCTGAACAAGATGGCGAATGTGCAGCGGCAAATGAAGCAAGCCGCCCGCGCCGCCGAAAAACCCGCCGAGGCCATCGAAATCGACGTCGACGCGCCGTCCCCGGACCTGGTGCAGTCCTACATCGACGAGCCGGTCGAGCAGGAGAGCCCCCCGGCGTCCGCGCCGGTCACGCAGCCCAACCGCGAACCGGCGCCCGAGCCCCCCGACCCGTTACGAACGGTAGCAAAGGTCGCAGGCGCGGTGGCAATCGCCTTCGGCATCACGGCGGTATTGTTCGTGCCGGTATCGGCGGGGATCAGGGCGCTCGGCCAGAACATGCACCTCGGTACCCAAGCCATCCAGAACAGCATCCTTGGCGCGACGCTTTCCGTGTTCCTGATCTCGGCCGCCGTTCTGATGGCAAGGGTCTACCGCGACTACCGAAGCATGATGGACCGCGCCGAAGATTACAGCCCGTCCGCCACGCTCGCCCAGGCACCCGCCGCGCCACCCCGCCGCCGGGCTCATCAGGACGAACTGAACCTGCCGCGCCGCCCCAGAAGCGAGGCACCGACGCCGTCCGCGGTTATCGGGGACGACACCGAACCCGCACCCGAAGCCACCGAACCCAAGAACGTCAGCATGACCGAACAGATGCGCCGAACGGTGCTGGAGTTCCTGGTCAATTCTCTCGCCGCCATCAAGGACGAGGTCCCCCGCATGAACCAGCACGTCAGCTTCGGCCTCAATCTGTTCGGCGCCGGTGCAGCGGAACGTTTCGGCGAGCAAGCCGGATTGAGGAAAGTACAGACGTTCGTCCTGGTGCGCGAAGCCGTCGGCGCGCTTGGCAACTCGGCAGAACGGGTCGATTCCTTCTGCCGCAATTTCGAGGAATACCGCAGCCAGGAACGCTACCGGATGATGATCAACGCCGGGCGGCAGACAATGGAAAAAAGCATTCAGGGCGACCCGGCACCCTTCACCGACTTCGCCGACACGGTAAAGATGTGGACCTCCGATTCCGCGGCCCGCGCGCAGTCGCAAGGGATCGTCTGCATCATGTTCACCGACCTCGTCGGCTCGACGCAGATGACGCATGAGCGCGGCGACTACGGTGCGCAGGAAGTCGTCCGCATTCACAACGCCATCGTCCGCACCGCGCTGGCGTCGCATCACGGCAAGGAGGTCAAGCACACCGGCGATGGGATCATGGCGAGCTTCACGTCCGCCGCCAACGCAGTGCGCGCCGCGATGCAGGTCCGGGAATCGTTGAGCGAACACAACTCGGGCGATGAGGCCTTGCTGGTCCGGGTCCGCATGGGGCTCAACGCCGGCGAAGCCGTGCAGGAAGAGGACGATTTCTTCGGCACCACCGTGCAACTGGCGGCGCGCGTATGCGACAAGGCGGGCGAAGGCGAGATATTCATCACCGACAACGTGCGCGCGCTTTCCAAGGGTCAGGGCATCGAATTCG
>MDSW01130968.1_pt1 | contig 30806 bp, 27 predicted proteins | sample 811171 | NCBI WGS metagenome assembly MDSW01 (sample SAMN05326641, study PRJNA326480) | marine metagenome | isolation source: seawater | place: Atlantic Ocean: North West | collected 2012 | reverse complement strand
TCTTCGTTATCAGTGGTAACTATTGAAGGAGTCGAAATTATATTAGTATCCGCTATACCTTCAAGCAATCTGATAATTGAAGCAAAACTAGTACCTTGTTTTGTTATTTTACCCACCCCAACAGACATTCCTTGACCAATAAAATTCGCAGGATTTACATTGATATTATTATTGTTAGTAATTCCTGCTAACTGGATAACACCAGGACCAAGATCAGGAAAATTTGTTGCTCCCACGATGTTGTCATTATTGCTTCCATCAGTTGCCCAGGTAACACCGAGTTCAGATGTCCTGTCAGCAACCACTTCTACAATAATTGCTTCAACAAGAACTTGTAATCTTCTTATATCAAGTTGATCGACAATCCCCATAAGCGATCTCATCATTTTTGGCGGAGCATTCACAATGATTGCATTCGTTTGTTGGTCCGCCCAAACATTTATATTTTCGTTATTGGAGGATGAATTTGAATCTTGATTTTGTTGAGAAAAATGCTGAAGCAACTTTTCAGACAGCGATTCGGCATCTGCATATCTCAGATATCTGACTCTCGTACTATCACCTTCTTCTGTCGAAGTATCGAGATGTGCAATAAGAGCTCGAATTTTTAAACGACCATTTTTTGCCCCACCGATCAAAACACTATTAGTTCTGGCATCAGCCACCATCGATATTCTTGAATTTGTTCCATCACTCCTTGGTGCATTGGCTAATACAGTAAGCACTCTCACAATTTCAGACGCAGAGGCATAATTAAGTTTTATCACTTCAATTTCGTTATCATCAGATTGATCTATCCTTCGAATAATATCTAGGATACGATCAACATTATTTGCTCTATCAGAAATAATGAGCATATTTGAACCGGCGTGAGCGGCAAGATGACCATATTGGGGTAGAAGTGGTCTTAAAATTGGGACGAGTTGAGCTGCATTTATATTTCTTATTTCGATAACCTGAGTAACAATATCTTCGTTGGCTGCATTTTCTATATTTGGGAAGCCCGGATATTGTCTAGAACTCGCATCTGGCACTATTTTTATTATTTCACCAGAGGCAACTGCAACGAATCCATGCACCTGAAGTAATGATAAAAAAGCTTCATAAAAAGCTTCAGAAGACATAGGTGAAGATGACAATAATGTAACTTCAGCTCTTACTCTGGGATCAATTATAAAATTCTTACCTGTAATTGAGCTTACAGCTTCGATCACAGACCTAAGTTCAACCCCTATATAATTTGGAGTTATAGATTGTTCTTGCGTGAATATTTGATTGTTCGTTGAAAAAAGTAACATCAATACACAAGCAATTTGTTTTATATGTATTTTTTTTAAAAATGAATTATGTAGATTCATTGAATTGATCGCTATTAATAAAAATTTCTGTAGGACTTTCGTTTCTGATAATTGTTAAGGTAACTTGACTATCATTTTCAATATTTTGAAAAATACTCATAGCTTTCATTGGGTCATCAAGCATTAATCCATTGATATTAACAATCAAATCACCAGACATTAGACCAAGAGACATAAATTTTTTCCTATCGCTTCCTGGATATACTCTATAACCAACCTGTTTTCCCGATGAAAAATATGGAGTAGGGCGAATCGTATCAGCAAGATTTGTTCCAAATTCTTTCAAAGGAGTTAATTCTTGTATAGAGGTGTTTTGTTTTTCGATATAGTTTGTTTTTTCTTTTGGTAATGAAAGGCTCTCTAATCCATTTCTTGTATTCAGAACAATTTGTTCAGAATAGACTGAGTGAAGACTTGTACCAGGAATAATCATGTCATTAGTTTTAAATACATCAGTCTCATTTTGACCTCTGGATATAATCGCCATGGATTTGGTCCCGCCAGATTCATGGATAATTCCTTTTAAAGATAGATTCAGTGATGTTTCCCTGAGTTTTGATGTTATAGCTATGTTGTTATTAGTGACATTTTTCGTATCTTGTGAATTTAGTTTCTCAGTACCAAAAAGATTCTGCGTTGAAATACTTCCAGCTTTCTCTGAAATATGATTTGATGAGATATTAGTATTTAGATTCTTGTTCATTCGTTCAGGGATCGCTATATTTTCATTTAAACTCCTTTTAGGGATAATATTCCAAGTTAAATGGGAGAGCTGCCAAACGATCATTATGAGAATAATTATAGATAAGTAATAAGACGTTTTATTTTTTATAAGATCTGTATCCGTTTCTAATTTTAAGCCTTCGATGTAAGGAATTTTTTTAAGATTAATCATTATTCAAATAATTTAGCATTTTTAAGTTTATTATTATATCTAGTTATATTAAATATCTCATTTTATAGATATTATAATTTTATTAATTTTAGCGTACTGAGGATTTATTTTTTTAATACGTAGATGGAATGAGTATTTAAATTTAAAGTATGATCTATATATATTGTGAAAGAATACTGAAGTAGTGGAAATGAATGATAAAGAATTAAATCAGCAAAAAGAAATTTCAACTTTGCCTTCTGAGAAATCTGATACGCAAAAACCTTCATTATATAAGGTTGTCATGTTAAATGATGACTTTACTCCAATGGAATTTGTCGTAGAGGTTTTGGTAACAATTTTTGGCTTGAATAAGAATAATGCAACAAAAATTATGCTAGATATTCATACAAAAGGAAAAGGTATATGCGGTATATATACATATGAAATAGCAGAAACACGAGTCGATCAAGTAATGAAAATGGCAAAACATCATCAGCACCCGTTGTTATGCTCAATGGAAGAAGATTAATTATACTTATTGGAAGAACAGCAAAATGCTAAGTAATGAACTTGAATTTTATTTGAATGACGCATTCCAGAGAGCAAAGGAACGACGCCATGAATTCGTCACAGTTGAGCATCTGTTGTTGTCGATACTGGATATGCCAGATGTGTCAGATACTATAAAAAATTGTGATGGTGATATTAAGATATTGAAATCGCAGTTACTCGAATTTATTGATCGCTGCACGCCGATTCTTGAAGACGATACACCAAAAGAAATACAAACAACCTTGGGCTTTCAAAGAGTCTTGCAAAGAGCAGTTTTTCATGTCCAATCATCCGGTCAAAAAGAAGTTAATGGTAATAATGTTTTAGTAGCGATTTTTAGTGAGAAAAAATCGCAAGCCATATATTTTTTGGCAAAGCAGGACATTACGAGATTGACCGTTGTTAACTATATCTCACACGGGAAAGAGGTAACTCATAAATACAAGTCAGAAAAAGGACAAACTTCAAGTGAACCTGATTTGGAATCTGGTGAAGCTCTGACTAAATATGCGGTAAGCCTAAATCAACTTGCTGTTAAAAAGAAAATTGATCCTTTGATTGGAAGAAGTAAAGAAGTTTCTAGATTAATCCAAATTTTATCAAGACGAAGAAAAAATAATCCATTATTGGTTGGTGAAACGGGAGTTGGAAAAACAGCCATTGTTGAAGGTTTGGCTCAATTAATTACTGAAAAAAATATACCCGAAGCCATTTTTGATACTGAAATATTTTCCCTAGACATGGGGTCACTTCTAGCGGGATCAAAGTATCGAGGCGATTTTGAGAAACGATTAAAATCTGTGATTAAAGAGATAGAAAATAAACCGAAATCCATATTATTTATTGATGAAATACATACAATCATAGGGGCAGGAGCAGTTTCTGGGGGTGTTATGGATGCATCCAACTTATTAAAACCTGTCCTTGCGAATGGAGATATAAGCTGTATCGGCTCGACAACATACTCTGAATATAGAAGTATTTTTCAAAAAGACCATGCGCTTTCAAGGCGATTTCAAAAGATTGATATTAAAGAACCCTCAAACGAGGAAACGATTGAGATTATTGAGGGTATCATCCCTAAATATGAGTCATTTCATCATGTTAAATACGAAAAAGATTCAATACGTGCAGCAGTTGAATTATCCGAGAAGTTTATAAACGATCGTAATTTACCAGATAAAGCAATTGATGTGATTGATGAAGCGGGCGCTAATTTTAAATTAAATTCCCAAAAGACAAAAAAGGGGAAAATAATTAGATCTGACATAGAAAATATAATTGCTGGAATTGCCCAGATTCCATCAAAGAATATATCCAGATCTGATAGAGATTTTTTAAAAACACTTGAGCGTGATCTGAAACTTGTGGTTTTTGGTCAAGACAATGCTATTGAGTCAATATCATCATCGATAAAAATGTCACGATCTGGCTTATCTGATGAAACTAAGCCAATCGGATCATATTTATTTACCGGGCCAACTGGAGTTGGCAAGACGGAAATCACCAAACAGTTAGCTTTAATCATGGGAGTGAATTTAATTAGAATTGATATGTCAGAATATATGGAAAGGCATAGCGTATCCAGATTAATCGGTGCACCTCCAGGTTATGTCGGTTATGATCAAGGTGGACTTCTTACTGATGCTGTCCATAAAGATCCATATGGTGTCGTACTTTTGGATGAAATTGAAAAAGCACATCCTGATGTTTTCAATATTCTTCTTCAGATTATGGACCATGGGACATTGACTGATAGTAATGGGCGAAAAATTGATTTTAGAAATATAATCTTAATTATGACTTCTAATGCTGGTGCAGAAGAAATGAGTCGATCATCAATGGGCTTTACTTATCAAGACCATTCTATGGATGGAATATCCGAGGTCAATAAATTATTCTCTCCAGAATTTCGAAATAGACTGGATTCAATTATTCAGTTTCACTCTCTTGATCCGCATTCAATCGGAAGAATAGTCGATAGACTTTTTATTGAGCTTGAGGACAAATTAGAGAAAAATGAGATAGAAATAGAACTTGATAATAAAGCTCGCCAATGGTTGATTGATGAAGGTTACGACAAGAACATGGGTGCAAGACCTTTAGCTAAAGTAATTAATAAACACATCAAGAAACCTTTGGCAGATGAGTTGCTATTTGGGGCTATTCAATCTGGTGGAATTATTAAGGTATCAGTGAAAAAAGACAAAATAGATCTTAATTATTTTCCTAAAAATAAAAAAACAAAAAAAAGAAAAAGAGACTCAGTTCAATAAAATTTATTTACCACGGTAAGTGATTCGACCTTTTGTAAGATCATATGGAGTTAACTCAACAGTGACAGTATCTCCTGTTAATATTCTTATATAATGTTTTCTCATTTTTCCTGATATATGAGCGATAACACTATGTCCATTTTCAAGTTCCACGCGAAATGTAGTATTTGGAAGTGATTCTGTTACTGTCCCTTCCATCTCTATAGCTTCTTCTTTTGCCAAAATAAAATTCCTCTTTTTTAATCTAGATAGAATTTTGCTCAAAGAAAGGAGATATTGCAATGAAGATTTATAGTTATTTTATAACTTCAATAATTTATTCAATGAAATCAGGTTTTTAGGCCATTTACTAAATTTATTCATATTGGAGCATTCTCTATTAACTATTGTTAGAAATTCATTTTTTGGAATTTCTATTGCACCCATATTTTTTAAATGATCCGAGGTTACTTGGCAATCAATTATCGGGAAATCATAAATATGAGTCAGTTTGCAAAGACTATAAATTGCGAATTTTGATGCATTGCTCTTATCACTATACATCGATTCAGCAAAAAAAATTCGCCCAATGGTAATACCGTATAACCCACCAATCACATCATCGTCTTTCCATATCTCGATCGAATGCGCCCACCCATTTTTGTTCAACTCAATATAAGCATCAATTATTGGTTTTGTGAGCCATGCTTGATTAGATTTTTGGTTTTTTCTCGGCTTTGCGCAACAGTTAATTACATGGTCGAAATGTTTATTAATTGATACAAAAATAGGGGTTTTTTTTAATGTTCGAGTTATTCTTCTTGGGATATGTAATTTTTCTGGAAGAAATACGCATCTTTTTTTTGGCGAATACCAATGAACTAAACCATTATCAATATGCCAAGGAAAAAGTCCTTTGGAATATGCAGTGATAATATTCTTTATAGATAAATTGCCGCCTAGTAATACTAGACCAGAAGCATTATCAGGAATAGAGTATCCAAATCCAGGATAATCCGGTCCTATGTACCCACTGTTTTGGTTATTTTTATCTCTCAAATTTATAAGGAATCGAGAAATTTCTCAGCGTCTAATGCACCCATGCATCCAGCACCAGCCGAGGTAATTGCCTGACGATAAATCTGATCTGATACGTCACCGACGGCAAATACTCCTGGAATATTTGTAGAGGTAGCATCTCCAGCCAATCCTGATTTTATTTTAATATAATCATTATTCATGTCTAACTGATCCACAAATAGTTCGGTATTGGGACGGTGACCGATTGCAATAAAAACGCCAAATAGATCAATAATTTTTTGATCATCTCTTTTATTTACATCTCTTATTTTTATTGCGTTGACTCCGGCATCATCCCCCAGAATCTCATCAACCACTTGATTCCAATGAATTATGATATTTCCTTTTCTTTGTTTTTCGAAAATGTGATCCTGCAGAATTTTTTCTGCTCGTAATTCATCTCTTCTATGGATTAAGTGCACTTCTTCTGCAATATTGCTGAGGTAGAGAGCCTCTTCAGCAGCTGTATTTCCTCCACCTATAACTGCTACTTTCTTTCCTTTATAAAAAAAACCATCACAAGTAGCACAGGCTGAAACTCCTCTTCCTTTATATTTCTCTTCAGAAGGTAGGCCTAGATACATCGCTGTAGCTCCTGTGGCTATTATTAAAGCATCACAAGAGTATTTTGACGCACTTCCTTTGAGCAAAAAAGGTCGATTTGATAAATCAACTTCCTCAATATGATCATTAACCACATTAGTACCAAACCTTTGAACATGCTTAAGCATTCTGTCCATTAATTCAGGGCCTTGAAGGCCTTCAATATCGCCAGGCCAATTATCCACATCAGTGGTTGTCATAAGCTGACCCCCTTGCTCAATACCAGTTATTATAGTTGGATTGAGATTTGCACGAGCAGCATAAACACCTGCTGAGTAGCCCGCTGGACCTGAACCAAGAATAATTAACCTACTATGTTGGTTATTTGGCATTTAGGTTCCTTTTACTAAGAGTTTAATGACGTTTTGCAAGATATATAATGAATCTTGATTATAGACTGAGTATTATTTTTTTCTATCTAATATTAAAATTATTTCATACTCAAATATAATATAAAATTAATCATCATTAATGTTAAGCTGAAAAACATCGACATAGGATTATTTGATATCAACTTTGAAACATGACAAATTTTTAATCACAAAATGTCCAAATCTAAGAACATTAATATATCTCCCAAGGTGAAACGAAGCCTGAAAGAATCATATCTTTGGTTGAGTGGCGCAATAGCATTAATCTTATTTATAGCATTATCTACCTATGTTACAGATGATCCTGGAGTATCTTATGTTGGAAATGATTCGCAAGTTCAGAATGCCGTTGGTAAGTTGGGAGCATTGGTCTCGGATCTATTATTCAATCTTTTCGGCGTATCGTCCTATTTATTTGTCGCGATAATATTATATTCTGGCTGGTCGGCATATAAAGACCTAAAGTCACAAAATCTCTTTGATCAAGGAGATTTATTTATGAGGGTCGCCGGTTTCATTCTTATGTTAATAACCAGTTGTGCTCTGTCAACACTTCATTTTTCAGGTGAAGGTTACAGAGAAAGCGCTGGCGGTATATTAGGGCAAGTAGTAGGAATAAACTTGGTATTGTCCATGAAAATATTGGGTGCCACAACATTATTGTTTTTCACATGGCTGGCTTCAATCTCACTATTCTTGAATATCTCGTGGTTGAAAGTAATAGATGAAATTGGACGATATGCAATTTTTATTTGGTCAATAGTTCAGAGTAAAATTGATGATATTAAAGATAAGATTGAAGTAAGGAGAAAAAAAGCAGAGCGTAAGGTTGTTTTTGACGCTGAAAAAAAACGCATTGCTGATAAGGCGCCACCAAAAATTGAGCCCATCGTCCCTCAGCTTGAAAAAAGCACTAGGGCTGAAAAAGAAAGACAAGTTCCTATGTTTGAGCCACCCAATGAAGGGGATCTTCCCAATTTATCACTTCTAGATGACCCTCCGATACAAGAAAAAGGATACTCAGAAGAGTCGCTGGAAGCGATGTCGAGATTGGTTGAGCTTAAATTAAAAGATTTTGGTATTGAAGTCGAGGTGGTTTCCGTGTCACCTGGCCCCATTATCACTAGATTTGAGCTTGACCCAGCACCCGGAGTTAAAGTAAATAAAATATCAACACTCTCAAAAGATTTAGCTAGATCACTTTCTGTGGTGAGTGTAAGGATTGTCGAAGTCATTCCAGGTAAATCCTACATTGGCCTAGAAATACCAAATGAAAATAGAGAATTAGTAACATTAGGAGAGATACTTAAATCAAAAGTATATGATGAGATGGCATCACCTCTTACCTTGGCTCTTGGAAAGGATATAGGCGGTAACTCTGTAGTGGCTGATCTGTCAAAAATGCCACATTTGCTAATTGCAGGTACAACAGGTTCAGGAAAATCTGTAGCTATCAATGCGATGATTTTGAGCCTTTTGTATAAAGCTTCTGCCGAGCATGTAAGATTAATAATGGTTGACCCAAAAATGTTAGAACTCTCTGTCTACGAAGGTATACCGCATTTACTCACTCCAGTTGTTACTGATATGAAAGAGGCGGCAAACGCACTCCGATGGTGTGTCGCTGAAATGGATAGAAGATATAGATTGATGGCGGCTCTGGGGGTAAGAAATATTGGGGGCTATAATAAGAAAGTTAAGGATGCAATTTCAGATAATAATCCGATACCAGATCCACTATATAAACCACCCGAACTCAGCGATAATGAGGAGCCAGCAAATCATCCAACTCTAAATACTTTACCTTTTATTGTCATAATAATTGATGAGCTGGCAGATATGATGATGATTGTTGGCAAGAAAACGGAAGAGCTTATTTCAAGATTGGCGCAAAAAGCCAGAGCATCTGGGATTCATATGGTTTTAGCTACTCAAAGACCTTCTGTGGATGTGATAACTGGATTAATAAAAGCAAATGTACCTAGTAGAATTGCATTCCAAGTTTCAGCTAAAGTTGATTCAAGGACGATACTTGATCAAATGGGCGCAGAAACCCTCTTAGGGCATGGGGATATGCTGTATCTTCCTCCAGGTACATCATTACCAACAAGAGTGCATGGAGCTTTTGTGGCAGATAATGAAGTTCATGCTGTTGTTGACAACCTTAAAGGCGCAGGCGCACCTCAATACATCGAAGAGATTGTTCAAACAACTGAAACGAATATCTCTGGAATAGACGAAGATAGTGATGCAGAAAAAGATGTTTTATATGACCAGGCCGTCCAGATCGTCATAGAAACTAAGAAAGCCTCCATTTCAGGTATCCAACGACGACTTAAAATTGGTTATAATCGCGCCGCTAGGATGGTCGAGTCAATGGAAGCAGCCGGACTTGTTGGTCCACTGGAGTCTAATGGTGCTAGAGAAATCCTTATTCCTTCTGTTCATGAAGAATAAACAGACAGTCAAGTGCTAATAAAAAAAAATCTTATCATATTAATGATATTTGCCTCGATAAATGTGCAGGGAGATATAATCGATCGCTTTGAGGTACTTGTAAAAAAATATTTAACTTCACCAGAAACGCTAATGAGTAATTTTAAGCAAACGATTATAGGCGAACAGGGAAAAGTAATAGATGAGATGAGTGGCTCGATAATGATACAAAAGCCAAATAAACTTAGATGGCATTATAAGAAACCATACGAACAAATCTTAATAAGAAATGACAATAGGTTTATTTCTTATGATGTTGATTTAGATAGTTATATTATAAGAGATGTTGACACATTAAAATTAAATGCCTTGAAAGTTTTATTGAATAATGATCAAAAACTATTATCAGAAATAGAATATCTCGATGTTTACGAGAAAAATGGAATATTATGGGCACATCTTCTATATCTCGGTCAATCAAATGAATCGTTTAAATTTACGCTTGGTTTCCAGGACAACGCATTATCAAAAATGCTTATTAAAGATTCGCTTGGACAAAATATGGTAATCGATTTTACAGACTTAATTTTGAATCCAGATATTAATTCAACATTATTTGATATTGATCGTCTAATTGAATCCCTATCAAAAAATATTTCAAAATCATGACAGATTATTATTTAAGGTACAGGGAATATTGGCTTATCTTAAGCATATTCATAATATTTGCCATAAGCTCTCTAATGTTGCTCCCATCCCATTGGTTTTTTTCTAGTGATGATCATATAGATTCACAAATAATTGATAAAATTTTTCATGCTTTTGTGTATTTTTGTCTTGTTCTGTGGTTTTCAGGTCAATATAAGATTACTTTTACTTTTTTTTTAGTAATTACCCTCTATGGTGCTCTAATAGAATTTATTCAGTATTTCTTGCCATATAGATCAGCTGAATTAATGGATATATTCTCTAATCAGATTGGTGTAATTGTGGGTATTATTTTTTCAATGTCTGGTTTATGTGGTTGGTCAAAAAAATTTGAGAACTATTTTTTTTAAATTAGGATTAAATAATAATAAAATTCATAGCGATATTATGTTTTTAAAGTATCATATGCGAATTAATAGACATCTGCTTATCAATTTGGTGCAATAAATCAAATGTTAGATCCAAAAAAATTAAGACAATCAACGCAAGATGTTGCAAATAATCTTGCAAGAAGAGGATTTCAATTTGACATTGACTCCTATTCCTCTCTTAATGAGAGTAGAAAATTACTTCAGATTGAAAACGATAATTTAAAGAATAAGAGAAATAAAGCTTCTAAAGAAATTGGTATTGCCAAGTCAAAAGGCGAAGATGTTACTGAAATCCTCAAATTATCTGAAAATATAAATGGATTATTGGCCAATAACGAGAGTAAATTGTCTCAAATTCTGTCACAGATTGAATTCATAGAATTGGGTCTTCCGAATTTACTCTCTGACCGGGTCCCAGATGGTAAGAATGAATCTGATAATGAAGTTATAAGGTCATGGGGCAATAAAAAAGAATTTTCTTTTCCGGTAAAGGATCATGTGGAGCTTGGCTCTAATCTAGGGTTATTGGACATGGATAATGCGGCACGAATATCTGGAAGTAGATTTTCTGTTCTAAGAGGAAATCTCGCCTCTTTACAAAGAGCCTTGATTCAATTTATGCTCGATATTCATATTAACGAGCATGGGTATGAAGAATTTTATGTTCCCTTTATAGTAAACAGTGAATCGTTGACTGGCACGTCTCAGTTGCCAAAATTTGAAAGCGATTTGTTTAAAATTGAATCTGATAAATCCCTATATTTAATTCCAACTGCTGAAGTTCCTTTAACTAATTTGTTTGGTGATCAAATTATCGATATTGATACACTTCCAAGGAAATTAGTGGCTCATACGCCGTGTTTTCGATCAGAGGCAGGAAGCTATGGAAAAGACACCAAGGGTCTAATCCGTCAGCATCAATTTGAGAAAGTGGAGCTTGTTCAAATCTCAACACCTGAAAAATCATTTGATGCACTAGAATCATTAACCTCTAATGCCGAACAGGTTTTGCAAAAACTTGAACTTCCATATCAGGTTGTATCTTTGTCAGCTGGTGATATTGGTTTTGGGTCAGCATTTACTTATGATCTGGAGGTCTGGCTTCCAGGTCAGAATGCTTATAGAGAGATATCGTCATGCAGTTTATTCGGTGATTTTCAAGCCAGGCGCATGAAAGCAAGATACAAAAACCCAAATACAGGAAATAATGAATATCTTCATACAATAAATGGTTCAGGCGTGGCTGCAGGTAGGGCTCTTGTGGCTGTTTTAGAGAATTACCAACAAGAAGATGGCACAATAAAAGTACCTGATGCACTCATCTCATATATGAATAAAAAAATCATAGATTAGTTCTACCTCTCTGCAAACTGGGCTTTTAGCTCATTAAGCGCTGTATTCCAATTATTTTGAGACCGATTAAAATCCTCCTCCCATTCTTCGGTTGCCGGTATTCCTTCTACCGTAACTGTCAATTTTGTTTTTTCATCTGCCTTGTCTAATAAAAATTCTATTGTGATTGGGCCAGATAGCAGAGGTTCTTCATCAATTCTAGGTGCTTCCACAAGTCGTATTTTACGTTTGGATATCAGAACATCGATATGGCCGTTTAAAGTATCACCATTTTTTAATTCTAAATTGTATTTACTGCCAATTCTCTTTGTAAATTTACCGTCGTCAATTAGCCATTTTTTTAGCAATTCTAATTCTGTTAACGATTTCCACAAATCATCAATCTCACAATTTAGTTCAACCTCTTCACGATGATTTCTAGTAATACTATCTAGTGGTTGACCAGTATTCTCAGTTGAAAATTTTTGTTTCTTTTTCTGTTTTTTTGGAGATTCTGTGCTTTTTTCATGAGAAATAATATGCAGATCTCTTTGTGGAAAAGGGATATTTATTTCGGCATCTTTGAAAGATGCTTCTAAAGCAAAGTTAATATCGCTTTGAACAGTGAAGCGTCTATCAATTCTATTAATTCTGCATCGTAACTCAAAATCCAATGATGAATCGCCAAAACCCATAAATAAAGCTCTGGGTGCGGGTGCTCTTCCGTCTGTAATTACCTCTGGATGATCATTTGCTACTTTTTCCATTATTTCCTGTACTTTTTTAACATCGGATCCATAAGCTACACCTATCACTATCCTCAATCTTCCTTGAGTATCCCTGAGAACCCAATTTGTAACTCTTCCAGAAACCAACTCTGAGTTTGGTACAAGAACATTTTGATTATCTAGTGTTTCTATTTCCGTGGCCCTTATACTTATTTTTCTGACAAACCCTTCAATTTCTCCAACTGAAACAAAATCACCAGTTCGTATTGGTCTTTCGAATAGAAGTATTAAGCCAGAAACAAAATTACCTGCAATCTCCTGCATACCAAAACCAATACCAAGAGCTAATGCCCCAGATATAATAGCAAGCCCACTGAGATCGACACCCGCTTGCGTTAAACCAAAAAGTAGAGCGACAATGAAGCCTACGTAACCAAAGAGGGTGATAAGCGCTTCCCTTGCTCCTCTTTCGACTACTATATGCTGTAACCATCTTCTATCAATCCATCTTTTTAGCCATCCTATTAGCCCTAGAATTGCAGTAAAGATTAGTATCCCACCAATTAGTTGAGCGGGAACTAATTGAATATTTCCAACCTTACCTCCGAGAATAATTAATTCAAATAAGCGGTCAACTGTGGTCCCGGAAGCATCCCAGACATAAACCAAGTAAACAAAAAAGCTCAGCCAGATAACAAGATCTGAGATAAGCTGCATAAAGCCTAAACCTGTTTCAGAAGATTCTTTTTTTATTCCTAGATTTTTTCTTACTGTTAAAGCTGTATCACTGTCATTTTTTGCAATAAAATCAAAAGACAATGAGATTAGCCACAAGATAAACCATATCAGGAATAAGGCAATCAATGATCTTGCCACTCCATGAATTAGATATCCTGCAAAGTTTTGATAACCAATAATTACAGAAATAACACTCACAGTAAGCGCGAGAGTAATCAGTGATCTAATTAATCGGTATTTTTCCTCAAGACCAGGTATTTTATTTAAATAAAGTTGAGTATATAGAAGCGAAGCAGCCACTAAAAAAATAATTAATGCTCTTCCGGTTACATCTGGATCTATTAATCTGATGGTTAGCCAATTTGTTCCAAATACAATGAAACTTGCAATCAATGAAATTTGAAGTAATCCAAGTCTAAATCTAAGTGGCTTAACGTGGTCAGGAATTAATCCATCAATACTAGCCACTGGGGAATCTTTGCTGAGTGCCCAGTCAATTATTATGCTGGTTATTCCAAAGAGGAAGATACTTAAACCAATTCGAATAATCATTCTGTCTATTGATGGGTCAGAAATTGTTATAAAAAGAATAAACGTAACAACCAAACCTATTAGTAATGACGATGAGTGCCTTGATATTGGTCTAGTTAGTAATCGGCTAAGCAGATCTGCAGAATAGCTTGTATCATCAGATTGGACTTTAATTATAGATTTTTTCCTAAGGTATAAATCTAAACCGGCAGCAATGAGGCCTCCAAATAAAATTATAATCACAAAGTTTATTAAAGACAGGCCTTTTATAAGATTCATATTTTGAGCATTTTTATATTTAAATGTGCTTTCACGAATCTTTGACGGGAATTCAAGTAATTCTTCTACAAGATTTTTACTTCTATATGAGAGATATTGCTCTGAAAGGTCATCCTGCATATTTGTAATTCTTTCAATTATCGATGACGCTTGATCCCGAGCACTGTCACATGAGATTTGCTTCGCAGTTACCTCATCCAAAGAGTTTCTTATTTCATTTCTTTGATCAAAAATTGATGGAGCCACATCAGCATTTATATCTTCTAGTGGTGCGAATCTTATTTCTAATCTTTCCCTTTCTGCAGAAGTTTGATCAAAACAGACCAAAGCTGCATTAAATATCTCTTGCGCTTGAGTTCTTGCTGCATTTAGAGAAGTTGTGGATACATCGAAGGCGTTTATTTGTGTGTTAAGACGGTCAAGCTCTGCGTTTGCTGCAATGGGATTAAATTCAATCTTGTCCTGAGCATTTATTGGTCCGGAGAATATTAAAGATAATCCTACCAAGAGGGTAGGGATTATCTGAATATAGTTTTTGTAGATATAATTCTTCAAGTTTTTTATTTGCTGATTGTATTTTTAAGAATTCCAACACCTTCAACTGTTATTTCTATAATGTCACCTGGAACCATGGAGCTGGTGGTACCTGGAGTTCCAGTATAAATTACATCTCCCGGTTCAAGAGTAACTGTTTGGCTAATGTGGCTAACAATGGCATCAATGTCATGAATGTGGTCTTTTGTTCTTTGAGATTGCATCGTTTTACCATTTAATTTTGACTCAACAAGCAGATCTTTATAATTTAATCCTGATACAATCATTGGGCCCAGAGGTGAAAATGTGTCAGATGCCTTACCTCTAAACCATTGCAGATCTTCTGCTTGCCAGTTTCTAGCGCTGACATCATTACCCGCAGTCACACCAAAGATATAATCACTTGCTTCTTCTTTTGAGATTTTGCTCGCTCTTTTTCCGATAACAGCAACCAATTCAGCCTCATAGTGTAAATCGGTGATTCCGCTATGATAAATTATGTTTTCGTTTGGACCTATGATAGAACTTGGAAGTTTTAAAAATATTGGTGGATGTGAAGGTAATTCAAGGTCACCCCTATGACTATGATAGTTGAAACCGACAGCAAGAACTTTTGATGGCTCGGCAGGCGCCAATAGTTGAACGTTATTAAGTTGAATTTTCTTGCCAGTTTGAGTTCCACCAAGGTATGGGGCTTTTGTAAGCTCGAAAACCATATCATTACTTACGATGCCATAATTAATATCATTATCATGTGAGTATCTAATGTACTTATTTATCTCAGCATTTAAGCTTTGATTCATAAATAATGATGATAGAAAAATGAGGATGAGTTGGTTGGTTTTATTAATTTTCATTTTCAAGCCCTTATTAATAATCTTTTGCTGTTGTTCATTGTATACATATTTACTATATATATTGATAATATATAGTTAATCTAATGTTTTGAGGTTTTCTTTTCAATGTTTCTTTCTCAATGGGAATACTATCCACTAATTCCACTTTTGGTTACTCTAATTCTCGCTTTTATGATGCGCTCAGCCATGATCGCAATGATTGTTGGAACGTTTATCGGAACTCTAATGATTGGGATGCTTCCTGGCGTTGGTTTAAATGAGATATTTCAAAAATCGCTAGGCAATGCTGATTTTATATGGATCTGTCAAATTATAATCCTCATAGGTATTTTATTTGAACTGTTCAAGAAATCAGGAGTTTTGACTGTATTGGCAGAGCGAGTGATGTCCAAAAAGCAAGACAGAAAAAGAGTCGAGGTTTCATCGTGGTTTATGGGCTTCATGATAGTGGATGATTACTTCAGTCCACTTTTAACGGGTGCAATTATAAGACCTATATCAGATCGATCCCTCATACCAAGAGAAAAATTAGCCTTTATACTTGATGCAACCACGGCTTCAGTATGTATTCTTTTTCCTTTTACAGCTTGGGGGGCTTATGTCTCAAGCCTCATTGCGGCACAAGCAGGTCCTATACAGTCAATCGAGCAGGCCTTATCAATATATATTGCTGCAATACCATACAATTTCTATCCAATATTTTTATTGATATTTACATTTTTGATCTGCGTAGGATTAATTCCTGATTTTGGGCCAATGAGGAAAGCTGAGGAAAGGGTAAAAAAAACAGGAGCTTTATTTAGACCAGGCTCCTCACCTCTAATCTCTGAGGATGACAATATTGATATAAGTGCAAAGCTAAATAACCCTCCATCACTTATCGTAGAATTACTAGTCCCAATAATATTAATTTTTGGTGTCGGTATTGTAAGCGTAATTTTTTTAGGCAGCGTTAAGATTGTTGAGGCCTTTATGCTCGCAGTTACATATCTGATGATTACTTCTTCAGTGAAAGGCAGGCTGAAAAATGCTGTTGATGCTGGTGATATTATTGTTTCAGGCATGAAGGGTGTTTCAGCGGCACTTTTGATTATTGCTTTGGCTTACTCGCTTAATGCTGTTACGTCTGAACTTGGCGCGGCCAATTTGATTATTGATTTGTTTTCTAAAGATTTAAGTAATACAACTTTAATTCTTGCATCATTTATAGTGACAGCAAGTATTTCTTTTGCTACTGGAACTTCATGGGGCGCCTATGCAATGACGATACCAATAGTGTTGCCACTAGCTTACGCACTCACCGATGGGGAAGTGAATTCACTTATACTGCAGACAATTGCGGCTATAGCAGGAGGAGGTATTTTTGGAGATAACGCATCCCCGGTCTCGGATACCACTGTACTCTCTTCAGTTGGCGCAGGCAGTGATCATATTGATCACGTGGTTACACAGCTACCCTATGCTTTATTGATCGGTGTTATCACTGTTATTACTTATATATCTATAAGCTAGTCCTTAAATCAAGCTGAACTTCCGCTAAGCAAAGGCTCCAAGTCTTCCAGTCTTGAGCCATTTTCATCGCAAACAGCATATTTTCTGGGTTCACCACTAGAGGATTCTCCATAAAGTGTTACTCCAGCGTACCTTCCTTGCTTATCTATTACATAAAAATTCACACTAAAATTAGGTAAACCTCTCTCATTCAATAATCTCTTTTCTATGGTATTTTCTTGTATTCTTTTTAATGCCGCCATTCCAGCATCTAGAGGATGTGAACCTCTTCGCATTTCTTCAACAATTAAAAAGGAGCATAAACCATAAAGATTGGCTTCACCTCTGCCTGTTGAGCCAGCAGCTCCGTAATTTCCATCCACATAGAGACCTGCACCAAGAATTGGAGAATCACCAACACGGCTTGGTATTTTCCAAGCTAATCCACTGGTCGTTGTTACACCGCATATGTCACCATTTGCATTAATCCCATTGCAATTAATTGTTCCATAGTATTCGTCTTCAGGAATAATTCCTTCCTTAATCATATCCATGGCGGCATTTCTTCCGGCCACTTCTCTTTTTTCAGGATCCAAATAGTGTTCGGGATCGATTCTTCTTTTCCAATCTAGCCACATTTTTCTTGATCGGTCAGAATTTAGATCATCCTCAATTTCATATCCCATATTTCTTGCAAAATCCTGCGCACCTTTACCTACGATCAAATGATGATCTGTTTTTTTCATCACATCTCTCGCTACAAGAGATGGCATCCTTACCCCTTCCAGAGCACCAACACCTCCCGCCTGTTTCTTAGGGCCATGCATACAACATGAATCCAGCTGAACAATACCATTAGCATTAGGACGTCCACCATAACCGACACTTGCATCAAGAGGATCAAGCTCAACAATATTTACACCCTCAATAAGAGAATCAAGAACGTCGTCACCCTTAACAATTTTATTAAATGCCGTTTCAACACAATTGAATTTTCCTCCATTTTTCATGGTGTGACCGTTGCCTGATGCAACTACGACGGGCTTAATACTTCCCTTTTTTACCATAGGTGTTTGTGCATTAACGTTAGCTGAGACTCCAGAAGCAATTCCCATCGCTGTACTTCCAATGATAAATTTTCGACGATTTATTGAGTTTTTCATAACTTTTCCTGTGATGTTGAATTGTTAAATATGACTTTTTATTCTATAAGTATTATTGTGGTAAGAGGTTTTAAATTAATTGTCCACTATAAATAAATTATTTCATTTAAATCAATTTATACAGTGCCAACAAGATACTTTCAATTAAATTGTTTTTCGAGGGCTGCATTATTAAAAATAAATATTTCATAACTTTCTTAATTGCGTTGTTCGTTAATACGTCAGCTCAATCCCACCATTCCGTATTTGCTGAATACGATATAAACGGTTCATTAACAATAGAAGGTATTGTAAAAGAGATTTGGTTTAAGAATCCTCACGTAAGATTTTTCGTGGAAGTAACTGATAAATATGGAACCAAGGTAGTTTGGAATACTCACGGCCATAATCCATCAATGCTGAGGAGGGCGGGATGGACAAGAGATTCACTTCAAGTGGGTGAAAAAATTATTATGTCAGGCGACCCAACTTACGATGGTTCACCAAAGTTATTTATTAGAAAAATAATTATGAGTGACGGAAGAATACTTGAAAATAAAGTACCTGGTGTTAATTGATGCTTATAAAATTCTCAACCAAACTTATTATTTTTTTATTACACTTCTTTTTAATATCTAGTAATACAAATGCCCAAGAATTTAATTTTGAGGGCGACTGGCAAATAAGAATAACTCAAGAAACTGGGGGGAAAAGAAATCAAGATGGTTTTTTGAAAATTCAAAATGAAAATGGAATATATATTGCTTATATTCAGGGCGGTCCGATAAAAATCAAAATTAATAACGATAGTATTGAAATGGCAGCAGATGACTGGACTGGAGGAAGTATGCCGTTTGAGAGGTATTTTCGCGGAACAATGATCAAAGGTGAAATGAGCGGAGTTTTTGGCCCAGAAAATGATATCACAGAAGAACAAAAATTATTGTGTCAGAAAATCCCTCTTGGATGTCCATTTCCAGAAGGGTCATGGACCGCCAAAAGACTAGAAAAAGAATCAGTAACTGCAAAACCAAGTAATCAGAAAATTAATTTTACGGGAAAATGGGGCATAGTTGAGCGAGGAATGCGCCGATGGACAATGGATTTAACTGATAAGGCGAAAAAATGGAATGAAGAATTTAATGTTGAATTGGATTTACCTAGACAAAGATGCGTTTCATCTGGTTTTGTAAATGGGTTTGGAAGTGCGCCTGAAATATTTCAGGATAAAAATAAAATTACAATAATTACAAGTTCAGAAGTAAGAAGAATTTATTTAGATGATAGAGTCCCTCCTAAATATTCTGATTGGTATCCTCTTGGGTTTTCATCAGGAACTTGGGAAAATGAAACTTTAGTTGTTAGAACAAAGAATCTTATGCCATCTGTAAGAGGTTTTATGGGCAATCCTATTTCTTCAAATTCGGAAATAGTTGAACGATTTGAAATGGATGAAGATGGTATATTGAATGTACATATGACCTTATATGATCCAGAAAATTACAAAACTCCACCTGTCTCTACTGTTAAATGGAAGAGAGTTAAAGACGAGAGCGTTGTCTTTCCTTTGTTATGTGATCCTGATTCATTTTATAGGCAGATTTACGAAGAAGGTGATTTTGATGAATATATTAAGCGCGGTCACCGCAGATACTAATTAGAGATAAAATCAATTTGGAGTGACAATGAAAGGTCCAGCAATATTTTTAGCTCAGTTTGCCAGTGATGATCCACCATTCAACAGTATTGAAAGTATTGCTAAGTGGGCTTCTGATTATGGGTTCAAAGGAATACAGATCCCTTCATGGGATTCAAGATTATTTGATCTTAAATTAGCTTCTGAAAGCAAATCTTACTGCGAAGATCTTAAGGGAAAATTAAGTAAGTATAATATACAAGTTACTGAATTATCTACACATTTACAGGGACAATTAATAGCTGTGCATCCCGCATATGATTCTTTATTCGATCCATTTTCTGACCCAAAAGTACATAAAAATCCAAAAAAAAGACAAGCCTGGGCGGTAGAGCAATTAAAAATGGCGGCAAAAGCTTCAAATAATCTAAACCTTTCTGATCATGTCACATTCTCAGGTGCTTTAGCTTGGCCATATTTTTACCCATGGCCTCAACGAACATCAGGTTTAATTGAGACTGCTTTTGATGAGCTTGCAAGTCGATGGCTTCCAATCTTAGATATTTTCGCAGACAATGGGATTAATCTCTGTTTTGAGATACATCCAGGCGAAGATCTTCATGATGGTGTTACCTTTGAGATGTTTTTGGATAGAGTAAATCATCACGAAAGATGCCAAATGCTTTATGATCCAAGTCATTTTGTCCTGCAATGCTTGGATTATATTGATCATATTGATATCTACCATGAAAGAATAAAGATGTTCCATGTTAAAGATGCTGAGTTCAATGCTACAGGAAGGCAAGGCGTCTATGGCGGATATCAATCTTGGGTAAATAGAGCTGGAAGATTTCGCTCTCTTGGAGATGGGCAGGTGGATTTTAAAAAGATTTTTTCTAAATTAGCTCAATATGATTTTGATGGTTGGGCCGTCTTAGAATGGGAGTGCTGCCTCAAGCATCCTGAAGATGGCGCAAGAGAGGGTTCAGAATTTATTAAAAACAATATGATCCGGGTTACAGATAAGGCATTCGATGATTTTGCTAGTGGCGATAATAACATTGAAGATAATAAAGAAATATTGGGAATCGATTAAATAAAAGTAATATGGATAAGATTAGATTGGGAATGGTTGGAGGAGGAGAAGGCGCCTTTATTGGTGAAGTTCATCGAATATCAGCTAGAATGGATGAAAGATTTATTCTGTGTGCTGGAGCATTATGTTCCGATCCAGATCGTTCCTTAAGATCTGCCCTCGATCTAGGTATAGCAAGAGACAGAAGTTATTCTGATTATATTGAGATGGCTAAATCAGAAAGCAAGCGTGATGATGGGATAAATTTTGTTTCTATAGTCACACCAAATCATTTGCATCATCCAGTTGCAAAGATATTTCTAGAGTCTGGTATCAATGTAATTTGTGATAAACCAATGACAATGAATTCTGAGGAAGCAAAGGAATTGATTGATATCTCTGAAAGATCAAATTTAATTTTTGCTGTTACTTACAATTACTCAGGATATCCCCTTATTCGAGAAGCAAGAGAAATTGTTAAAGAGGGAAAGCTAGGAGAAATAAGAATTATTCAAGTTGAATATATTCAAGATTGGCTGACTGAACCAATTGAAAAGTCAGGTCACAAGCAGGCATCATGGCGTGTTGATCCCAGTAAATCTGGTCTTGGCGGCTCTATTGGTGATATTGGTACACATGCATTCCATCTTTCGCATTTTGTGACACAACAAATGCCCGAAAAAATTTCAGCAGATCTGTCTTCTTTTGTTAAGGATAGAGAATTAGATGATAATGCACACATTCTTATGCGATATGCATCAGGAGCCAGAGGTATGATTTGGTCAAGTCAGGTTGCTCCTGGAAATGAAAATAATTTAAAAATACAAGTCTATGGTGAAAAAGGCGGACTAGTATGGCAACAAGAAAACCCGAATGAACTCATTCTCAATCTTTTAGATCAACCTTCAAGGAAGTTAACAAGAGGTAGTAGCTACGTTAGCAATAAATCAGGCCGATTAACTAGAATTCCAGCAGGTCACCCAGAAGGTTATTTAGAAGGTTTTGCTAATATTTATCGTGAAATTGCAGACGCTTTTTTTGAAGCAAAGGCCGGAAAACCCCTCTCAAAAGATATTCTATATCCCACAAGCAGAGATGGATTGAATGGGGTAAGTTTTATTGAGGCAGTAATTGAGTCACATAAAAATGACTCAAATTGGATTAATCTCAATATTTAACCTCTCTTTATAAACAAGAATCCATAAAGAAATATCAGAATAAATGGCAAAATGCTCATTGTTTTAATCACATCGTTACCTGAGGAGTTATCAAGCAGTTGACCCATCAAAGGTAAGACAAGAGAGACTGAAAACATCCCCAGCCCTCCAATCAAAGATAAACCAAATGCTCCACTCTCAGGTATGTTTTCCGATATATACGCCAATGTTGTTGGCCAAAAGAATGTAATTCCAATAGCAAAAATACCCGCCGATAAGAATATGAGCATACCCGATGAAACTGAAAGTAATTGCAAACCAGCAAAGGAAAAAATTGAAGAAAACAACAACATTCCACATGTAGAAATATTTTTGGATATTTCCCCAGCTAATGCTCTTCCTATGATCATGACTCCATTTATAAACGCCAATACCAATAACGCATTTACTCCGGTATCTCTAAGTAATGACTCTATTCTTTGAGTGGTTCCTAGCTCAGTAGTTGCCGATAAAAGCATGCATGTTGCTACAAAGATATATAAAGGTGTAATTAAGTTGTTTAGTGATTGCTTTTGACTGATACCTAATTTTGCTAATTCAGTTTCTGGGAAGTTTTGCCCATAAAATAAGTAGCCATAAATCAGTAGTGGTACAAACAAAGATGCCACCATAAATTGCCAGCTCAATCCAAGTAAGTCCATGAATATCATCCCAATAAATGCGCCAGTGACAATACCAACTGGCCACCATAAATGAAAACGATTTAGCATCTTAGTTTTATGCTCAGGATACATCGATGCAACCATTGGATTACAAACAGCCTCTACCATGCCATTACCTAGACCCATGAGCACAGTTGCTAAAAATAATGATGAAAAATCATAAGCAAACAAAGTCAAGCAAATACCGGCAGCATGCAAAATAAATGCAGCCCACATACCTTTTTTCAGGCCTATATAATCAACCAGCGGTCCGCCTAATATCATAGCCAGCGTAAAACCCCAAAAAGCCGGCATAAAAGCATAACCGATCTGCTCTAAAGTTAGCCCGATTCCTGTCGGTCCAAAAACAGTTTCAAGCCTAGCTCTTATAGCAAAGGTCATTGCGGTAAGTAATAACGATGTACAGCTGGCCATAAAAAGCCTGTTTTGATTATTTGTATGCATAACGATCCTTAATTCCATTATTCAATAATTACATTCTATTAATATAATAATTAACAATTATTTGCCAGATTCAATTTCATTAGATAGAGTCAACTGTAAGGATTAGATATACCTTAATGAGGGGAAAATGAGATTTAACCGAAGACAAATAATGAATGCTTCGCTCTTTTCAGTATTAACAACTCCTGTTTTACAAGCAGAGGAAAAGAAAGCAAAAAAATATAAAAATATTCCTGCATATTTTGTATGCAATATGGAATCATGGTGGACAGACTTGCCTTTTATGGATAGGTTTAAAGCTGCTTCAAAGGCGGGCTTTAGTGCGGTTGAATTTTGGGATTACCAAGATAGAAAGAGAAATGTTAATGATATTGCTAAATTGTGTGAAGATTTAAATCTTGATATTATTCAATTTACTGCATGGCAGAGCCCGAGTTTAGCGCTAACAAACAATCATAAAAAATTTAAAGATGCTATTAAACGAGCCATTGAAACAGCTCTCGTACTTGGTGCCCCTATGTTTACAGTCGTTGGTCATCAGACATCAAGTAAACACTCTCAAGAAGAGAGTGTAAAAAATTTCTCTAAGGCGCTTACAAGCGTTAGGGGCATATTAGAAGGGTCAGGAAAAATGATGATCATTGAGCCTTTTAATCCTGTTGATCATCAAGGACATTTTTTGAATGGCTCAAAAGATACAGTATCTATTTGCCGATCAATCAATTCACCAAATATTAAAATTAACTGGGATCTCTATCATATGCAATTAACAGAAGGAAACTTAATTGGCGAATTAAGATCAGGAATAGATCAAGTAGGGTATATTCAAATCGCAGATGCTCCAGGAAGAAATCAGCCCGGAACAGGTGAGCTGAATTATAATTTTATTTTTGATGAAATAAAGAAAATGAAATATAACGGCTATATTGGGTTGGAATGCTGGCCTCGAAATAATAATTCAGAAGAAGCTATTCGAGATTTACTCGCTTCGGTATACGGTTAAAAAAGATTGTTATGAAAATTTCAAGAAGAGAAGCACTTAAGAATACCGCACTATTACTTGGTATAAATATACCACTCTCTAAGCTTCAAGGTGCAATGAGTGTCTTTGGGATTGATGAGATGGGTTATGAGGCAAGTTTTTTCGACGATAAGAGTTATTTGTTATTAAAAGATATTACCGATTTAATCATACCTGCTACTGATACAGCAGGTGCGGTAGATATCGGCGTGCATAGATTCATTGATATAATGTTAAGTGAATGGGCCTCGAATGAAACTAAGAATAAGTACCAGAATGGGCTAAATTTAATAAATGAATTTGTTGTAAATCAATATCGTAAATCATTTATCAATTGTTCAATTGATGATCAAAAAAAAATATTGATTGATCTGGATAATGGATTAGAAAAAAATGAACTGTCTGCATTTTTTGCAGATTTAAAGTGGTTTGTTATATCAGGTTATTATACTTCAGAGTATGGCGGTTCGGTTGAGCTGAGATATGATCCTATGCCAGGCCCATACAGGGGTTGTACAACATTGAATGAAGATGATCGAGTATGGTCGACATGAGTAACTTAAATGCAAATTCTAATGATTTTGATGCAATTGTTGTGGGTTCAGGAATTTCTGGTGGATGGGCCGCGAAGGAGCTTACAGAAAAAGGCTTAAAAGTCGCATTAATTGAAAGAGGTGAAAACACCATTCATGGAAAAGACTATGTAGGAGAAGGAAAGGCGCCCTGGGATCTCCCTTACCACGGTAAAATTCCTGAAGACACGCTAAATAATGAGTATTTTATTCAACAACAAAATTACGCTTTAAACCAATCAACAAAACATTTCTTTGTAAATGATAAAGAGAATCCATACAAGACAGAAACAGACAAACCATTTTCATGGATTAGAGGCTATCAATTAGGCGGAAGATCTTTACTTTGGTATAGACAAAGTTATAGATGGAGTGAAATGGATTTTTTGGCAAATAAAAAAGATGGATATGGAGTAGATTGGCCGATTAGGTATAAAGATATTGCATCTTGGTATGATTATGTAGAAACCTTTGCCGGAATTAGTGGGTCTAAGGAAGATTTGCCGCAATTACCTGACGGTAAATTTCTTCCACCGATGGAAATGAATTGTGTTGAATTAGAGGTAAAGAAACATATAGAAAACAAATACCCAGGAAGAAAAATGATTATCGGTCGTTGCGCGCACCTAACAAAACCGACTAAAGAGCACTTAGAGTTAGGAAGAGGGCAATGCCAGAGTAGGGATGAATGTGAGAGAGGATGTTCGTTCGGAGCATATTTCAGCTCCTTGTCAGCAACATTGCCTGCTGCGAGACGAACAAATAATTTAACAATTTTGACTGACTCAATAGCTCATAGTGTCGAATATGACAAGAAAAATAAAAGAGCGACTGGTGTTAATATAATTAATTCAAAAACAAAAAATTATTCAAAAATAAGTGCTCGAATAATTTTTCTATGCGCATCAACTCTAGGTACAACTCAAATAATGTTGAATTCGAAATCCGAGAGTTTTCCCGATGGAATTGCTAATTCAAGTGGAACATTGGGTCATTATTTGATGGATCATATATTTGAGAGTGGAGCAAATGGGGTTTTCCCTGGTTTTCAGGATAAATACTTTAAAGGAAGAAGACCTAATGGTATTTATATTCCTCGATATCATAATATAGGAAATAATGATGAAAGGTTTCTTAGGGGGTTTGGTTTTCAAGGAGGGGGAAAGAGACCAGGCTGGAAAAGAGGTAATTCTATCAAGGGAATTGGTGTTGACTTAAAAGAGCAGCTAAAAAAACCAGGTCCATGGACATTTAGCTTGGGTGGTTTTGGAGAAATGCTTCCTGACAAAAGAAATAAGGTTTGGCTCGATAAAAGTCAAAAGGATAAATGGGGCATTCCAGTTTTAAACATAGAATGCGTATTAAGAAAAAATGAAAAAAAGATGCTTAAAGTGATGGCCGAAGATGCCAAAGAAATGCTAGAAGCATCTGGCTTGGTTGATGTGGAAACCTACAATAATTCAGCACCTCCTGGTCTTGCTATCCACGAAATGGGAACGGCAAGAATGGGCCATGATCCAAATACATCGGTTCTTAACAAATACAATCAATGCCATGACGTATCAAATTTATTTTTAACTGATGGTTCGTGCATGACATCGAGCGCCTGTCAAAACCCGTCATTAACTTATATGGCTTTAACTGCTCGTGCGTCTGCTTCGGCGGTGGAGATGCTTCAAGAAGGAAAAATATAATATGACCAAACTAGAAAATACAGATCGCAGAAAATTCCTACAAAATTCACTTTTATGTGGTACTTTTTCATTGTTAAACTCCCATGGTTCATTGAATGCGGCAAGCCTTATGGATAATAATTTATCAAATATTGGTATACAGCTTTATACAGTCAGAGACTTGATGGCAGAGAATTTACCATTGACCATTCAACGAATTGCAGATATTGGATACAAGGAGGTTGAATTTGCAGGATATTTTGGAAAAACCACTAAAGAAATAAAAACAATTCTCTCTGATAATGGGTTGAAATCACCATCTACTCACATTGAAATGGACGCAATTTATAATAGCCCAAATAAAGCCATCGATACAGCTTTGGAAGTCGGTCACGAATATATTGTGATGGCTTGGTTGTCTGAGTCAGAAAGACAAAATATTGATCAGTATCGTGAGTATGTTGATATATATAATTTATTCGGCGAAAAATGCAATCAAAATGGATTGAAATTTGCCTACCATAATCATGATTTTGAATTCAATGTCTTGGATGGTGAGTTACCCATGGATTTGCTTCTCGACAAGACAGATCCTAATAATGTGCTATTTGAGCTTGATATGTATTGGGTCAATAAAGCAAAAAAAGACCCAAAATCATACATAAATAAATACCCCGGTCGTTTTCCGCTTTGGCATATCAAAGATATGGCATCAAACACAATGATGGCTGATGTGGGTGATGGGGTCATTGATTTCTCTGAAATCTTCAGCTTGAGTAATATTTCTGGGCTTAAGCATTATTTTGTTGAGAGAGATGATCCATCAGACTCAATATTGTCTGCAGAGAGAAGTTATAATGCGATGTTAAAGCTCGATTTCTAAGTCACTTAACAAACATGAAAAAAACAAAGATCCTCATTGTTGGAGCTGGAATTAATGGCTTGGTTGCAGCGAATTATCTTCAAAAATCTGGTGCCGATATAACATTGATTGATCAGAGTGATAAGGTTGGAGGAGCTTGTATATCTGAGCAAGCACGAATTAACGGAGAGGATTTTCACTACGCACTTGGCGCATCAGTGCTGGGGCTAATGCAGGATTTTATTTATAAAGAGACAGGCCTTTCTTCAACTCTTGATACATTTGTTCCTTCGCACCCAAAACTGGTTCATTTCCCAGGTGAGAAGCATCCCGCTATGATATATCGTGATGCGTCAGAATTGGATAAAGAATTATCAGAAAAATGGGGTGAGACGGGAGATTTAAGAGCATTTCGTGAAGACGAAAATAAGGTAATTCAATATCTGCAAAAAGGTTACAAGGAAGCAATTCCTCCAAATATATCAAGCGCTAAAGACGTATTAGGTAACGAGCTTACTCAGCTTTGGATTACAGGGACTGCAAGAGACTTACTGAATCATTATCTAACTAGTGATAAATCAAAAATGTATATGGCAATGACGGTCTCGGAAAGCGGTCCTGTCTCATTAGATGAGCCATATTCTGCGTTTACACTCCCAGTGATGGATTCAGGATCGATATTTGATGGATATTATGGATTTGTGAAGGGTGGAATATGGAAATTAACAGAAAAATTAGGCGAAATTAATTACAAACTCGGTGTAAAAATACACACATCGAGCAAGTTACTTGAAGTTGATTCAGAAAAAAATACTGTGATATTGGATTCTCCTGAGGGCACTACTAATTTAGGATATGACGTTATTATTTTTGCAACCGATCCAAAGACAGCCTTAAATATGATGGATAGTAACAAATTATCCAAAATGCAAACTGAAAAAAAATATATTGGTAGTAGCGGGAAGCTAAATGTCGTCTTTAAAAAACCTATTCAATGGAGAGATGCCACAAATCTGTCTGATACTGATGCTGCATTTAGATTTTTATTTTCAGTGAATTCTATAGAGAAATTTGAAGAATCAACTTTAAGTGTACTTGAGCAAGATAAGGACTATGAGCCTGGTTACATGCAAATATATTGTGAGGGTGGTGCGATGAGAATCATGAATTGTAATGAACCTTATGATCGTATTGCCGTCTTCATGAAAAACTTTTCTTTAAACAACAAAGGAGAAGATCTTCAGTCGGTTAAAGAAGATGCCCTGAAAAAATTATTTCAATACATCAAGAACCCTGAGGATTGCATCTGGACAAGATTGCTTACACCAAAGGATCTTCAAGAAACCTTCCATTTTCCTGGGGGCAATATTGATCACACAGTCTTAACTGGTGGCCAGACATTTTTTGATCGCAATTTTTCTAGCGATCCTGAGAATCATTTTTATAGACTACTTGATAATGAAAATGCCTTCATATGTGGTGCTGGAACGTATCCCTGTGGCTCGATAGCTGGAACTCCAGGATACATGTGCAGTCAGGAAGTAATTAAATACATCAATTCGTAGGCAGTTTAACAATAGATTCAATTTCAATTTAGGTATTCAGGGTTAGTCCGTGATTACCAAATACAATTCCTAAAGAGTAGAACTTATTTTAATTATATTTAAGCTTATGATAGCTTGATTATCTATGTTTAATTTGTAGGACATAAAATGAAACAATATTATTTACATTGCTTGTTATTGCTCGTTATAAATTTACCCTCTACTGCTAACGCTCAGAATTTTTCTGATGTAGAAATGATCGTACATCCGGTAAACAAAAATGTTTCCTATATCGAGGGCAGAGGTGGAAACATTGGTGTTATTTATGGCGAGGATGGAATTCTATTGATTGATGATCAGTATGCACCTCTCACTGAAAAAATTATTGAAGCTATCAGTAATTTTTCATCCGAACCGATACGATTCATAATAAATACTCATATGCATCCTGACCATACAGGCGGTAATGAGAATTTTGGAAAGCGTGGCGCTCTAATCGTCGGACATGAGAATGTTAGATCACAAATGAAGGTTGCAGGATACGATCAGACTCCTCCTTTTGTCACATTCAGTAAAGATGTAAATTTTCATATCAATGATGAAAATATCCATGTTTTTAAAGTGCCAAACGCTCATACTAATAATGATTCTTTTATAAAGTTTACTAATGCCAATGTTATTCATACCGGAGATGTATTCAGGTCTGAAAGTTATCCTTACATAGATGCAAATAATGGCGGTAGCTTTCTTGGAACAATTGAGGTTTATGAATTACTAATTAGTTTGTGCGATGAAAATACAAAAATTATCCCTGGTCATGGAAAACAAACAACTGTTGAGACGGTCAAACTGGCGATCGAAATGTTACAGGAGATTAAATCGAGGATTCAGTTAATGATTAAGGAAGGAAAAGATTTGGATGAAATATTGAGATCTGATATCAGTGTTGATTATGATAATCGATGGGACAGTGGAAGACGTATTGGAGGCGCTAGAGGAATGATTTCAGTAGCTTTCAGTGAGCTAATAAAATTATAGATGTTTAAGCTACAGCAGGTTTAGGCTTTTTGGCGACTTTACTTGCCCAAAATTTATCCAATACCATATACCACACACCATTAATTAAAGGCTCAACTATTGCATCTGTAATTGCTGCCTCAAACGATGATCCGGTAAAGTACATAACGCATGCTGCTGCAATAATAAAGTGACCAATTGTGTATATAATTGTCCTAACAATTGTGCCCTTATTTTCTCTGTATACTCTTACGACTAAAGACATTTAATTTTTCCTCTCTAAAAATTATTAATCTTAAATCAATGATATGGCATTGATGAGAATAAACAAGGTTCTTTTACATTTTTTTTTAAAAGATAATAAATTAACCTTTCCATTCTCTAGTACATCTTTATCATAATTATTATCAAGCAACCGCAATCGCAGAAACTGTCCATAATAGGATTGATATTATAGCAATACCAAAAGCAGGTATAATTTGAGTCTTGACATGATCCATTAAATCGCATCCTGTTGTGGTAGCGCTCAGAATAGTTGTATCCGATATAGGCGAGCATTGGTCACCAAAGACTCCTCCATTGAGGACACCAACAAAGCAAATGGACATATAGAGTTCCTGATATACTATACCTTGAGATTGAAAAATTGCCCAAGCGAGTGGCATTGCCAATGGATAGGCTGCATATTTACTACATTTTTTCTATTGTATTACTGAAAAACAAGTATTTATTGACTTATCGAGAATTGGCGGAGAGGGAGGGATTCGAACCCTCGAAGGGCTACAAACCCTTGCTGGTTTTCAAGACCAGTGCATTCAACCGCTCTGCCACCTCTCCAGA
>MDSW01168567.1_pt1 | contig 30807 bp, 31 predicted proteins | sample 811171 | NCBI WGS metagenome assembly MDSW01 (sample SAMN05326641, study PRJNA326480) | marine metagenome | isolation source: seawater | place: Atlantic Ocean: North West | collected 2012 | reverse complement strand
CCTGGCCCGATGCCCCGCATCGCCCGGCGCCGTCTTCCGCGTGAGGCGGGCCACAATCCGCCAACAGAATTGAGCCAACCTATTCACAATTCACTCTAGCCATTTCCGCCGTTTTGCGTCACTGGCGGCATCTACCATGCCGAACAGGTTTTCCCGTATCGGACCCCAAAGGGCACAGAATTGCATATATTAACCCGGATAGGGGTTGAAGACAGGATGATTATTGCTCATAACCGCAAACCCGGTTACGGCCTGTCTCTTTGGCCTGATATAGCGCCTTGTCTGCCGCAACGAGAAGTTTTGAACTGCTGAGATTCTTGTCTCCCGAAATGGCGACACCAATGCTGACGGTAACGTTGATCGGTTCATCAGATCCCGAAATTTCAAACGGTTCATTGCATATGCTCTTGCGCAGGCGTTCCGCCACAAAATAAGCAAATTCCAGATCGGTTTCCGGCATCACCACAACAAATTCTTCCCCCCCGAATCGTGCCGCCAAGTCAATACTGCGGATATTATCGGAAATACGCTGGGCAAATTCATATAGCACTTCATCTCCCGAAGCATGACCGTATTTGTCGTTAATCGGTTTAAAGTGATCTATATCCATCATTAATACGGACACCGTACGCCGTTTGTCATTTTCCGGCGACATCAGGTTATCCAGGTGGGAAGACAGAAAGTGCCGATTGTAAAGACCGGTCACGGCATCGGTCATAGCCATTTCCATGCTTTTCTTCATATTGCGCCGCAACCGGTTGGCATAACGTTTCTGGCGAATTTGTGATTTTACCCGCGCCACAAGTTCATTGCTGTCCACAGGACGGGTAATGTAGTCGTTCACCCCCATATCCATCGCCCGCACCATCTGGGCATCATCCCCCTCATCCACCAGCACCAGAATCGGGGTATGCCGGGTTCTCTCCATTGAACGCAAATGAGAACACAGTCTCAGCCCGTCAGCATTGGCAAGGCTGAGACTGACAATAAACAGGTCATACTTTTCCAAACCTTCCGTGGTGATCTCACCGTTTTCGACAGCATCTATATCCACCCGGGTCAGCCCGTCAAGATAGCGTTTGATGCGCTCCGCCACCCGGGCATAATCTTCCACCAGTAACGTTCGGGCATTGGACAGATTGATATTTTTCCCGGCATCATTGGCGATGTTGAGACCGAAATTCATGCCGGTGGTCTCACGCATGCGCAGTTCATCCATTAGAACCTTCAACCGCACCAGCGAGCGCACCCGGGCAAAAAGCGGCAAATCCTGCACCGGTTTGGTCAGAAAATCATCGGCCCCGGCTTCCAGCCCCGCCACGCGGTCTTTCGGCTGATCCAGGGCCGTTACCATCACGACGGGAATATGCGAAGACGCCGGGTTTTGACGAATGCGCCGGCAAACCTCAAAACCGTCCATGCCGGGCATCATGACATCAAGCAGAACAAGATCCGGTTGTTCCTTTTCGATGACGGCCAGTGCCTCTTCCCCGTTCATGGCTGTCAGCACATCGAAATATTCGCTGGATAATTTGGCTTCCAGCAACTTCACATTCTGGATTACGTCATCTACGACTAATATTCGGGCCGTCATCCTTTGGGTTTATCCTACAAACTTTTTAACGGTTTCAATAAACTGGCTGACGGAAATTGGTTTGGCAATATAGGCTTCACACCCCCCGTCGCGGATTTTTTCCTCATCTCCCTTCATGGCAAATGCCGTCACAGCAATGACCGGAATGGCGTTAAGCTCGTCATCCTCCTTGATCCATTTGGTGACTTCCAAACCGGAAACTTCGGGCAACTGGATATCCATGAGAATCAGGTCAGGATTTTCCGTTCGTGCCAGTTCCAGGGCCTTCATGCCTTCCTGAGTCTGGATGGTTTCATACCCATGCGCCTCAAGAAGGTCACAAAATAACTTCATGTTAAGTTCGTTATCTTCCACGACAAGAATCTTTTTAGGCATACTTTGTCTCGTTATGTATAATGCGCCCTAACATATACCGGCCACAAATCATTCCCTTGTTACATATCAGCATGTATAATAAGATGATATGAAAAAGCGGTTAACATTTTATTTTTCCAGTTTTTTCCAACTTTACCAATTAAATTGGGTCCCCAGTCATGCATAGGGAACACGCAGAAGTTCTGGCCCTTCGGGTTCTTACTTACCTGGCCGAAGACGGCGATGCCCTGACGGCGTTTTTGCGTTTGAGCGGCATGACCCCGGAAACTCTCTCTCAAACGGCTGGCGAACCGGCGACGCTGGCGAGCATTCTTGATTTTATCTTGCAGGATGAAAAACGTCTGATGCATTTCTGTTCAATTCACGGTATCAGCCCCGCACTGCCGCGCCAGGCCAGGACAGCCTTCCCCGATTCAGAATACATAACTCATGGTTAATTAAAGGTTACTATGCAGATCGCCCTGGAACAAATCAAACAAATAAACCTTGACCCCGAACGCGCCCTGATTATCAGCGACGCCGATGAAGTATTGCTGCATTTTACAGAGCTGCTGGATAACTTTCTGCGCAAACGGGGGATGTATCTCCGTCTGGAAAGCTACAAACTGGCCGGAAATATCCGTTATCTGGACAGCGATGTTGCCTTTCCCGTTGCGGAACTTGAACGACTGCTGGATGACTTTTTTGATTATTCCGTGGACCGGCAACATCTCGTGGACGGAGCCCGTGAAAATCTGGACCGGTTGTCGGAAAATTGTGAAGTGGTGATCCTGACCAATATTCCCCATGCCTTCGCGGAACGACGGCGGGATTTGATGAAAAAACACGGCCTGGACTACCCGCTTGTCTCTAGCAGCGGCCTGAAAGGCCCCGTGGCCCGGGAGATTGCCGCCCCTACCCGCAAGCCGGTGATTTTCATCGACGACATTGCCCGGCATATCACCTCGGTGGCAGAACATGTGCCGCATTCCCTACGCCTGCATTTCATTGCCCATGAAGGGCTCCGGCGGATAGCCGATCCCGCCCCGGACAGCCATCATCGCTGTGACCATTGGGATGAAATCCGCCACCATGTGGAACAGCATATTCAGGAACAATCTGCCTAAAGGATGTCGTGTCAAATCCGCACACAACGTTAAGAAACGGGCAAAGTTAAGAAACGGACGGGGTTTAGGAACTGACTGGGATAAGGAACTGGCAGGATGCGACTTGGCGTTGACCTTGGCGGAACCAAGACTGAGATTATTGCGCTGGATGCCGGGGGGCAGGAAATCTGGCGCAAACGCTGTCCCACGCCGCGCAACGATTATAACGGTACCGTGCAGACCATCGCCCGGCTGGTTCGCGAAGCCGAACAGCACCTGCACCAATCCGGCAGTCTCGGAATTGGCATTCCCGGTGCCCTGTCCCGGAAAACCGGACGGGTCAAAAATGCCAATTCCACATGGCTCAACGGTCGCCCTCTGAAAGAGGACCTGGAACAGCTCCTTCAACGACCGGTTCGGATTGAAAACGACGCCAATTGTTTTGCCCTGTCCGAAGCCACAGATGGGGCCGCGGCAGGCTATCATAACGTTTTTGGCGTCATTCTCGGCACCGGGGTCGGTGGCGGCATTGTCATTGACGGCAAATGTGTTGTGGGCAGTAATGCCATAGGCGGGGAATGGGGGCACAACCCCCTGCCCTGGCCGGACCCCTCATGGGGGGAATGGCCCAGACCGGCCTGTTACTGTGGCCGGCAAGGATGCATTGAGACCTTTCTCTCCGGTCCGGCTTTGACCGCCACCCATCCAGACGGGCTGTCCCCGCAGGATATTGTAAAACGGGCCACTGAGGGCTGTGACCTGTGTCATACCCTGCTGTACCACTACCAGGTCAGACTGGCCAAAGCCCTGGCCTTGGTCATCAACATCCTTGATCCGGAGGTGATTGTTCTGGGCGGCGGCATGTCGGAAACTGACAGCCTGTATCAGATTGTGCCTGAGCTGTGGCAGGACTACGTTTTCTCCGACGTGGTAACAACCCGGCTGGTCAGAGCCCGTTTTGGCCCTTCCAGCGGCGTTCGGGGCGCCGCCTGGCTCTGGCCGGCAGCCCAGGCGGAAGGAAACTGATGATGCTGTTGTGCCGTGACTGCTTGTTTTATGAAACGGCTCAGGCCATATCGGCCGGAACCAAGTGGCCTGAGACCTCTGAGATCTGCCCGGTCTGCGGCAGCCCCCGTCTGATCCGGCATAATGAACTGGACCAGCTTGGCATCAGCCATATTGATTGTGACGCCTTTTATGCCAGTATTGAAAAACGCGATGATCCAAGCTTGCTCTCCAGGCCGTTGATTATCGGCGGTGGCAAAAGAGGGGTGGTGTCCACCGCCTGTTATCTGGCGCGCGGGTTCGGCGTACATTCCGCCATGCCGATGTATCAGGCGCTGAAATTATGTCCAGAGGCCGTCGTGATGCCCCCTGACATGGCAAAATACAAACAGGTGAGCCGGGAAATCCGCGCCATTTTTGATGCCGTTACGCCCGCCGTGGAACCGTTGTCCATTGATGAGGCATTTCTGGACCTTCGGGGCACGGAAAGATTGCATGGGGCCTGTCCGGCCGTGACCCTGTGCCGTGTCGTCCGGCAAATTGAACAGGAGATCGGCATCACCGTTTCCGTCGGGCTCAGCCATAACAAGTTTCTCGCCAAGATGGCTTCGGACCTGAACAAACCACGGGGGTTTTCCGTGATTGGCAAAGCCGAGACCCTGGGTTTCCTTGCCCAACAACCGATCAGTAAAATGTGGGGCGTCGGCAAGGTCACCCAACAAAAGATGAAACGGGACGGCATCATCCGGATCGGGCAGTTACAACATATGGATAAAGCTGCCCTGATGAAAAAATATGGTCGCCTGGGAGAACGCCTGTATCATTTTTCCCGCGGGGAAGATAGTCGCACCATCAGCCCCGAAGGAGATATCAAAAGCATTTCCAATGAAATCACCCTGGATAAGGACGTCTCGGATTTTGAAGAATTACGCAGACTGCTCTGGCCCTTGTGTGAAAAGGTTTCCGCCCGACTCAAAAAACAGGGAATCGCTGGACGCACCATTACCCTGAAACTCAAAACCGCCAATTTCCGCCAGGTGAGCCGTTCCGTCACTCCGGACAGCCCCACACAAATGGCGGAAAGTTTATTCCAGTACGGGCTTTATCTGCTGCGCCCCGAATGTCAGGGGCTTGAATACCGCTTGATCGGAATCGGTGTGTCCAATCTGTGTCCGGCGGAAGACGCCGATCAGCCCGGGCTGCTGAATGACGGCATGTCCCGGAAAATCCGCACGGAACGTACGATCGACAAATTGCGTCATAAGTTTGGAACGGATATTATCAAAAAGGGCCGCACCCTGTCTTAACGGAACCGCTCAGCCCGTTGTACCTGTACCTTGCCGGCTTCAGAAATAACCTTTATAGTTGTACTTTTATATTGTCCCAAGGCCCGTGCATACCACCAGTCAAGGCCGTTTCTTGCCAGAAAAGGACCCCCAATATGCCTCTCCATGACGGACTTATTCCTCATCTTGCCGTTGACGGCGCCAAAGCCGCCATCGACTTTTATAAAAAAGCTTTTGGCGCCACGGAAGTTGAGCGCCATGCAGCCGAAGACGGCGAACGTCTGTTGCATGTCCATTTACGCATCAATGGCTGTGATCTTATGATGCATGATATTTTTCCCGAATTTGGGATGACCCCCGTGCCTCCAACCGGGGTAACATTGCATTTGGAAGTGGACGATGCCGACAAATGGTGGCAACGCGCTGTGGAAGCCGGGGCCGAAATTGAAATGCCGATTGATAACCAGTTCTGGGGCGCGCGTTATGGCCGTTTAAAAGATCCTTTTGGACATTCCTGGTCCATCGGCAGCCCACTCAGCAGCTAAAATATAAGTAAAAGTGTCGCTGAAAATCTGTGCCTTATGGTTAATTTTGTTAACCATATTTGGGGACTTTTTTCCCAGCACGAACGGCAATATTTTCCATGACATTTCCCCACATTGATATTTTTCCTTAAATATCAACAAATTAAATTTTGGCACGGGCATTGCTAATAACGGATCCTGTAAATGTATTTGGAGAGTAACAGCAAGGAAATGCCTATGAACCAGCTCACTATGCCATCGCGACACAAGGCCGTTAATCATGCATCTGTCTTAGACCAGCTCGCGGGGGAACTGGTCCACAAATTCGATTTTTCCAAAGAAACCCATTCCAGGCAGAACAAATCACTGCTGACCCAAATACTGCATTTCGCCGCAGAAGCGGAACAAACTATAGCCGAACAAAAGAAACGCATTGAAGAGCTAGAGTCTCTAGCAGCCAGCGATGCGCTCACTGGCCTGCTGAACCGCCGCGGCCTTGAAATGGAATTACAGCATGCCTTGGCTGCTTCCCAACGCTATGGGGATCAAGGTCTTTTTGTCTATATCGACCTGAATGATTTCAAAAGTGTGAATGACACTTATGGCCATGCAGCGGGCGATGCCTTGCTTCAGCATGTCGCCCAATGCTTGAAAAGTTCCCTGCGTTCAACGGATTATGCCGCCCGGCTGGGAGGAGACGAATTCGGGCTGCTTTTAAGCCGTTGTATCCCTGAACAGGCGGCCGCCAGAATCAGGCATATCCTGCAGTCTCTGGAAAACACCCCCTGCCTGTTCAAGGGCCAAAAATTATGGGCCAGCGCCAGCTTTGGCTCCGCGAAAATTGCTTCGGACAGTACCATTGACGCGATCCTCAACCACGCCGACCGGGACATGTATCGCCACAAAAAAGGCCAACCACAAAAGTCCCGCATCAGGGCCTGATCTTCCTTCCCTTCCGCTAGCGAAAAGGGTAATCTCCTTTGCAATATACGGAAGTTCAACCCTACAAAACGGAAGAAGAACATGACAAGTCCTGTTGAGGAAAAACTGGCGGCACTGGGCCTTACCCTACCGGAACCTGCAAAGCCGGTGGCCAATTATGTGCCTTATGTGGTCACGGGCAATCTGATTTCCATTTCGGGCCAGATTCCCTTGAGTGCAGACGGGCGTCTTGCCTTTCAGGGAAAGGTCGGCCAGGATCTGGATGAAGAGACGGCCCGCGAAGCAGCCCGACTTTGCGCCATCAACATTATCGCCCAAGCCAAGGCCGCCTGTGACGGCGACCTCAACCGCATCCGCCGCATTGTCAAGCTCGGCGCGTTTGTCAATTGTACAGATGGTTTTGAGGGGCAACCCGCGATCATTAACGGGGCTTCTGATCTAATGGTTGAAATATTTGGCGAGAAGGGCAGACACTCCCGCTCTGCCGTTGGCGTCAATGCCCTGCCGCTCAATGTGCCGGTGGAAATCGACGCCCTGATCGAAATTTCCTGACCCTGGCTCAATACAGTGAGCGACTGGCTGACAACATGGAATTACGCCCACCGGGGGCTCCATGGCCCGGCAACCGGCTTTGTGGAAAATTCTCTCTCCGCCTTCCGGGCCGCCATCCAGAAAGGATATGGTTTTGAACTGGATGTGTTGTTGAGCAAAGACCGCTCTCCGGTGGTGTTTCATGACCGTCACCTGTCGCACCTGACCGGGCAAAAGGGAAATATTGATGATTACGATACCGCCGAGCTGCAGCGGTTTAAACTTCTGGGCGGTCCCGATACCATTCCTTTGCTTACAAGTGTCCTTGACCACACCGCAGGGCGGGTGCCCGTACTGATCGAAATCAAGGGGGACCAAGAATGCCCAGGGGAAATTGCTGCCGCCACTTGCGCGGCCGTAGGGTCCTATGCCGGTCCTGTGGCCATCATGTCTTTTGAGGAGAAAATCGTGGCCTGGTTTCGCGACCACGCGCCACAGATCCGCCGGGGACTGGTCGCAACTGCCCAAAAGCCCCTGGTTTCACGACGACGAAACGCGGATGCCTATTCTCCGGCTCGGCATATTGAACTTATAGAGAGACTTGACGCGGATTTTCTCGCCTATGATATTCGCAGCCTGCCAAATGACGCCACCGCCTATTGCCGGGATCACAAGATCCCCGTGCTGACCTGGACCGTCAGAACACCTGCGCAGCACAAACAGGCAGAAACCTTCTGCGATGCAAAAATTTTTGAATTGCCGACATAGAAATCTCTGGGAAATCTATGGCACATAACGCTACACTTCGGCCATGACCACCGCTTCACCTCTGAACATGCGCGTTTTGACCTCCCTGTCCGCCATCGACCGCGCGACGTGGAATCGCTGTGCCTTGCATCCTGACAGCGGCCATAACCCCTTTGTTTCCCACGAGTTTCTGAAAGCGCTGGAAGACAGCGGCTGCGCCACCGCCGAAACCGGATGGCTGGGCCAACATATTGTTCTGGAAAATGACGCGGGAATAGCGCTGGGCATCATGCCGCTGTATCTTAAATCCCATTCTTATGGCGAATATGTGTTTGATCATGGCTGGGCTGACGCCTACCATAGAGCCGGTGGGCACTATTACCCCAAACTTCAGGCCTCCGTGCCCTTCAGCCCGGTAACCGGCCCGCGACTTCTGGTCCATCCTGATCAGGACCCCTCCCAAATGCGCAAACGCCTGATCAATGCCGCCCTAGCGCTTGCCGAAGCCCGGCAGGTATCCTCCCTGCATGTCACCTTTGCCGAAAAGCCGGAATGGGACCTGATGGCCCGCTGTGGTCTGCTTAAACGACAGGATCAGCAGTTTCACTGGATCAATCAGGGATATAACAGTTTTGAGGATTTTCTGGGCTCTCTCTCCTCCCGCAAACGCAAAAACATTCGCAAGGAGCGGCGGGAGGCGCTGGCGGACGGGATTAGCGTGGAAATACTGACCGGTTCCGATATCACCGAAAGCCACTGGGACAGTTATTTCACTTTTTACATGGACACGGCCAACCGCAAATGGGGTAGGCCTTACCTTAACCGTGAGTTCTTTTCACATCTTGGCGCCGCCCTGGCGGACCGGGTCATACTGATCCTGTGCCGCCGCAACAGGCGGTATATCGCCGGGGCTTTGAACCTTCTGGGGGATGAAACGCTCTATGGCCGTTACTGGGGCTGTATCGAAGACCACCGCTATCTGCATTTTGAAGTCTGTTATTATCAGGCCATTGACTATGCGATTCAGACCGGCCTGAAGAAGGTGGAAGCCGGGGCCCAGGGCGAACACAAACTCGCCCGCGGCTATGTCCCCATAGAAACCTACAGCGCTCACTGGATTGCTAATCCTGCCTTCCGGCAGGCCGTGGCCGCATATCTGCAACGGGAAAGAGCCGCACTCCGCGAAGATATGGAATATCTTTGGGACTTCACTCCTTTTAAAAAGACACCATAAACGGTTTATTTCTCTTTCTGTGCCGTGTCTTTTTTCATCTCCAGAAGTTCAAATTTCCCAAGGCCGCAGCTGGGACCGACAATTCCGGATGTTGTGTCAATCACAGTAATAATATCCACGTTACAAAGCCGGTTGATGGACAACCGATAGGTAAAGGATTTCTCAAACCCTAACCGGCTGCATTTGTGCGGCAGCTTGTTGAGATAATATTTCCGCCCTTTCATCTCAAACAGGATATGCTGGTCATCCAGAACCTTGGTTGAGTCGATTTGTGTCAAGGTCACACAGTTTTCATATTTTCCCGTTCGGGTGAATTTATCCAGTTCCTTCAACGGATCGTCAGACTCCGTGCTGTCTTCTGCCGCGCCGCTGGCAGCACTCGCCAACAGACCCAGGAGACCAGCCAGAACGAACATCTTTACGGATACCTTTTTCATATCGCTTTCCTTCGCCGTTAACCGCTTGGATGAAGTATAGAATACTACAGGCAGGCTGAACAATAGCTGAATAAACCGGATAAGGCCTGGTCAACCTATCGCCAAAAAAGGCGGGGTTAAGTCAACACCTAACCCCGCCTTTTCAGAAAACCGGCAGGTAAAACCGTTATTTAACCAGTTCTTCCTTATCCTGTCCGCCGCCAGTGGGTTTGGGCAGATAGTTCCCCGGCACAATATCAAACTGCAATTCGCCGTCCTTGACCCGGATCGTCACTTCTCCACCGCCAAGGAGTTTGCCAAACAGCAGTTCGTTGGCCAATGGCTTTTTGATATGTTCCTGGATCACCCGCTTCAGTGGCCGGGCGCCATAATGGCGGTCATACCCTTTGTCCGCCAGCCAGCTGCGGGCCGCCGGTGTGAGTTCAATATGAACATGCCGGTCCTCAAGCTGCATTTCCAGTTCGAGGATGAACTTGTCCACCACCTGATTAATAACCTCTGGCGACAGGTTGCTGAACGGAACAACGGCATCCAGGCGGTTGCGGAATTCCGGCGTAAACAGACGCTTGATGGCTTCCTCATCTTCGCCTTCACGTACGGAAGACCCGAACCCAATGGCTTCCTTACTCATTTCCGTAGCCCCCGCATTGGTGGTCATAATCAGAATGACATTACGGAAATCCACTTTCTTGCCATTGCTGTCCGTAAGTTTACCATGGTCCATCACCTGCAACAGGATGTTGAACAGATCCGGGTGGGCTTTTTCGATTTCATCCAGCAACAACACGCAATGCGGTGTCTGGTCTACGGCATCGGTCAGCAAACCGCCCTGATCATATCCCACATATCCCGGCGGCGCACCGATCAGGCGGGAGACGGAATGCCGTTCCATATATTCCGACATGTCGAACCGATGCAGGTCCACCCCCAGAAGGCTGGCCAGTTGCTTGGAAACCTCCGTCTTGCCGACCCCGGTCGGCCCGCTGAACAGATAGCAGCCGATCGGCTTGTCATCCTCGCGCAGACCGGCCCGGCTCAGCTTGATGGCATCCGACAGCACCTCGATGGCCTTGTCCTGTCCAAACACAACCCGCTTGAGATCCGTCTCCAGGGTCTTGAGAATGGCTTTATCATCCTTGGAAACCGATTTCGGCGGAATGCGCGCCATTTTCGAGACGACATTTTCCACATCCGCGACCGTAACCGTTTTTTTACGTTTGGCCGCAGGGAGAAGCTTCTGGCTGGCGCCTACCTCGTCAATCACATCAATGGCCTTGTCCGGCATTTTGCGTTCATTGATATACCGGGCGGAAAGGTCCACCGCCGCCTCAATCACCTCGTCGCTATATTTGACGTCGTGATGTTCCTCAAAATATTTACGCAGGCCTTTGAGAATTTCCTTGGTTTCGGTGACAGTCGGTTCCACCACGTCGATTTTCTGAAACCGCCGCAGCAAGGCCCGGTCTTTTTCAAAATAGGACCGGAATTCCTTGTAAGTCGTGGACCCAATGCACCGGATCGCGCCGCTGGCCAAGGCGGGTTTCAGCAGATTTGACGCATCCATTGCCCCGCCGCTGGTAGCGCCAGCACCGATGATGGTATGAATTTCATCAATAAACAGAATTGCGCCGTCATATTCTTCGATCTCCCGCATGACGGTTTTCAGGCGCTCTTCAAAATCTCCCCGATAGCGGGTCCCGGCCAAAAGCGCACCCATATCCAGACAAAAAATGGTGGAATCCTGCAATACCTCCGGCACATCCTTTTCCACAATCCGCCGGGCCAGCCCCTCGGCAATAGCGGTTTTGCCCACCCCCGGATCCCCCACATAAAGCGGGTTATTCTTGGAGCGCCGGCACAGAACCTGGATCGTCCGGTTGATTTCATTTTCCCGACCGATCAGCGGGTCAATCCGCCCTTGCCGGGCCTTGTGGTTAAGGTTGACACAATATTTGTCCAGGGCCGTATCTCCCTGTTCTTCCGTTTCCTCAACCTCTTCCTGACCGTGAGGCGATCGGGGATCACTATAGGCAGCCGATTTGGCCAACCCGTGCGAAATATAGCTAACCGCATCCAGGCGGGTCATGTCATGCTGTTGCAGAAAATAGACCGCGTGGCTTTCCCGTTCGGAAAACAAGCCAACCAGCACATTGGCGCCTGTGACCTCTTCCCGGCCCGAACTTTGCACATGCAAAATGGCGCGCTGGATAACGCGCTGGAAACCGGCCGTCGGCGAAGCTTCCACCCCTCTGTCGGTTTTGATGTTTTGCAGCTCTACATCCAGATAAGCTTTGATTTCGGCGCGGAGCTGGGGAATATTCACGTCACAGGCGCGCAACACAGCCACCGCATCCTGATCATCCAGAAGTCCCAACAGCAGATGCTCCAGCGTGGCAAATTCATGCTGTCTTTTATTGGCCTCACCAATAGCGCGGTGAAGAGTATGTTCAAGATTAGGTGAAAATGTTGGCACGTTCGTCTTCCTATATTCTTTCCATATTCAACTTTTCCATATCCCGGTCTGCCTGATTATTTTATTCCATGTTTTTTATCTCATGTCCTTTAGAGGCTATCTGTCCGTTACCCCTATTCCTTTTCCAGGGTGCATTGCAAAGGATGCTGATGCTTGCGGGCGTAATCTATGACCTGAGCCACCTTGGTCTCCGCCACTTCGAAACTGTATACACCGCACACGCCTACCCCCTTCTGATGTACCTGAAGCATGATCTGTACGGCTTCGGGTTCGGGCTTGCCGAAAAAATTCTGAAGAACATGGACAACAAAATCCATTGGCGTGTAGTCATCATTCAGCATCAAGACCTTGTATAACGAGGGCTTTTTCGTTTTGGGCTTGGTCTGGGTCAAGATACCGGTTTCAAGATCACCCTGTCCGTTTTTATGTTCTTCACTCATTGCTGCTACACCATTTTTGCTAGAATGCTCTCTTCACATAGTTAGAATGCAGAACGACTTTGTAAAGAATACCCGGCGGAAAAACAGCATCTTACCGGTCTTAGAGTGAGTTGCGTCAACCTCATCACAATTCACTCTAATGGTATGATTTATTGCCTTAACTTCAGGTTAACAAAAGGCGGATCGCCCTGCAATTTTTATCCGTATCACGTGTTTGGAAAACACAAAAAGGCCCGGTAAATCCGGGCCTTCTCGAAAATATTTTTGACCGTAAAACTTACCTGGCCAACAAGCCGGATCAATTAGCTGGCCAGAGGCAGGTTGAATTTTTCCGCAATGGCTTCATAACGCGCCTTCAGCGGCTCAGCCACTTCTTTGCCGGCCTTTGTCACCACTTCATTCAGCCGTGTGCTTTCCGCCACGATTTCGTCATAACGTTCTTTCATCAGACCGGACTGGATTTCAAAAAATTCTGCCGGTGTTTTAGCGGAAAAAAGATTTTTCATTGCTTCAACATTGCTTTCCACAGCCTTTTTAGAGGCCGCGAGCCATTCGCCGTTCAAGGTTTCAAAGGCCTTTACAGCTGCAGTTCCGGCGGCCACGGCCGCTTCATAATTTTCTTTGTTGAACGCCACGGCTTCATCATAGCCTTTGGAGATTTCTTCAAATTGTTTTTTGGACATTTCTACAGACTTCTCAAGATTTTTCTGAACGGTTTCCGTGCTGGCTTTTACCGCTTTCTCCAGGTTTTCTTTACCAGCTTCAACGGCTTTTTGCAGGTTTTCCTGCGCGGCCTTGATGCTCTCAGCAGTCTTCATATCATCTTTTTTCGCAGAAGATGCCGTTTTCTTCGTCGTAGTAGTGGTCATGTTCTTCACCTCACCGAATAAGTTCCCAAGATTTTTTTACCAACTTTCGCACACATCATCCGGGTACTCTGAACCAGTCCAGAACAACGACCTTACTGGGATTTGTGCGCTGCAACATGGATATTTATATATATTCTGACTGACTTTTGTCAAGATAATTTTGTGCGGTGCAATAATATTTTCACATTCCTGAAACACGACCACATCAAAAGGCGACTCCGCAATAAAACGGTTCCGCCATTCACGGGGGCCTTAGAGTAAATTGTGCATAGATTGGCTCAATTCACCCCGGAAGTTTCACATGGGCGGGGGTTCGATACCGCTGGCTTTGAGCTGTTCGGTGAGAATAGCCTTCAGCCGCGCGAGCCCCTCCTCATCCGCGGCCTCACAACGCGCTACCAGTACGTCCTGGGTATTGGAGGGGCGCAACAACCACCATCCGTCCGCGGTTTTCACTCTTACCCCATCTGTTGCATCCACATCAGCACCTGCCGCCTTAAGACGCCGGTGAACCTCGGGTACGATATGGAATTTTCGTTCCTCTTCACAAGGAAAACGCAGTTCAGGTGTATTAACCACCTTTGGCAAACTATCTTTCAACGCCTTCAACCCGCCCGGGGTCCGGGCCACTTCATTCAACAGACGCAGCGCCACATAAATGGCGTCATCAAAACCGTAGAATTTATGTTTGAAAAAAATATGACCGCTCATCTCTCCCGCAAGCGGTGCCGCGGTTTCCACCATTTTGCTTTTGATCAGCGAATGACCGGTTTTCCACATCAGCGGGCGTCCGCCAAGTTCGGCAATATGATCAAACAGGGCCTGGCTGGCCTTCACGTCTGCAATAATCGTCGCGCCGGGCAGATCCTCAAGCACCTCCCGCGAGAGAATGGCCAGAAGCTGGTCGCCCCAAACCACACGGCCGGCGCCATCAATGGCCCCGATTCTGTCTCCGTCGCCATCAAAGGCCAGGCCCAGATCACACTCTTCCTGTGCCACGCAGTCCTGGATCTGGACCAGGTTTTCTTCAACCGTGGGATCGGGATGATGCGCCGGAAAGGTACCGTCAATTTCACCGTTCAGTAGGACATGGTGCCCCGGAAGTTCCTTGATTAGGGCGCTCACCACCTCGCCCGCCGCGCCATGGCCGGTATCCCATGCCACTTTCAGGCCGGCTTTTTCCAATGCCGGCAAGTCCACATCCTGCAAAAGCCGCTTCACATAACGCTCCAGGATATTTTCATCCCGTACTGTGCCTGTTCCCTGTTCCAGATCCCCTGCTGCGCTCATCCGGCCCAGTTCGGCAATTTTTTCTCCAAAACAGGAAGCCTTGCCGATCATCATCTTGAACCCGTTATAGTGCGGCGGATTGTGGGATCCAGTAATCATGATTCCGCCATCGGTATCCAGTTCGTAAACCGAAAAGTACAGCATGGGCGTGGGGCCGCGCCCCACCCGGATCACATCCACTCCTGCGGCACATACTCCTTCAACCAGCGCCTGCTCCAGATCCGGAGAGCTCAGCCGCCCGTCATAACCGACACAGATCGTCTTGCCGCCCTGACGGCGGACCATGGAGCCGAACGCCTGTCCCAATGCCCGGGCATCACCTGTTCCAAGCGTTTTGCCAACGATGCCTCGAATGTCATACTCTCTAAGAACCGTAGGATTAAATGTATGGGCCATGTTATCCTCTGTTTCGTCTGTTGTGTTCCTGCAGCAGAACGTCCTTGGCCTGATTGATCTTTGAGGCCAGATAGTCGGACCCGCCTTGATCCGGATGAATTTTCAGCATCAGCCGGTGATAGGCTTCCTTGATTTCAGCAGCGGTGGGGTTGGGCTGAAGGCCAAGAATTTCCAGGGCCTCCTCCTGGCTCATATAGCTTTTCTTCGGTTCTGTCTTCGGACCAGAACCGTCCTTCCCTCCCACCCCGGCCCGGGCGGCGAGATATTTACCCAGAACGCCCTGCCAGGCCAATACGGCGCCGGTGGCCAGAACAATAGCAACAGGAATATTGCCCCTGAGCAGGACAAACAGAGACAACCCGCCAAGCAACAAGGCCAAGACATATCGCCCCAGTTTCGACCGACGAGCCGCATCCGCCTGCTGCAGATATTTGAACGCCACATAAAGCAAAAAAAGAAGACCGATCAGGATAAGGAGATAAGGCATGATTTTTCCGCTTTATCCCCTATTCTGCTGCCACAGCCGCTTCGGTCCAACCGGGAAGTTTCAGATCTTCCATCAGACGGCGAATTTCTTGGCGCGCAGCAACATGGGACATGGTCATTTTATCCTGGCCACTATCACGAAAATCCACAAGAGTGAGCCCCTTGGGAAACAGTTCCCGGTAAATCACCCGTTCACCAAGCCCCGCTACATAACGAAATGCGACACGTTTTTCCAACTGTTTGAGCGCATCATGCACCCGCCGTTTGTTTTTCGCATCCAGGGCCGACGTCCGGTTGCGCATCACCACCCAGTCAATCTGACCGCGGTCGGCCACCGCCCGCTGCTTGCGTGCATTCCAGACCATTTCGCTATACAGGCTTAACCGTTCCACCTTGTAATTATCCGCATTGACCTGCGCCAGAAGATCAAGATCCACAAAACTGTCGTTAATCGGCGTAATCAGAGTATCCGCCACCGCATGAGCCAGGCGGGACAGATGAACGTCACTTCCGGGACAGTCAATCAGAACAAAGTCATAATCCCGGCGCAACTGCTGTAGCAACGTATCAAACCGGTTTTTTTCATCCCGCTCCATGTCTTCGCGGGTGCCTTCTGTGGCTTTTGGAAGCACATGAACATCCGGCATAGTCAGTTTGAGTTTATGGGCCCGGGCATAATTTTCGCGGTTTTCCAGATACCGAGCCAGGGATTTCTGGCGGGCATCCAGATCAATGACCGCCACCCGAAAGTCTCTTTTCAACAGACTGACAACAATATGCATGGCGGTGGTGGACTTGCCCGATCCCCCCTTTTCATTGCCGACAACAATCACATGAGTTTTGGACATTTTTCTGGGCAATGTCGTTTCAGTCATTCCCTATCCCCTTTACACCCGTAGTCTCATAGTTCTTCAATAACCAATCCCACTCGATGGCGCTTTATGCATCAAGGGTCTGGCATTCAGGAATACTTATGCGTATATATTTGTACCGCTGACAACAGTTCGTTAAGTAAAACATGCCAGATCCCTATGCCCCGGAATATGATACAACGCCATAACCGCCTTATCAGAAACACTATTCCGCCGGCCTTTGCAATAGTGTTTTTTTTCCTGCTGCCATTATATGTGGCCATTGATCAGGTGGAAAAAAGCAGAACTCTTTTTGCACCAGCCTCTTTGGTTCATCACTTAAAGCTGCCTGAAAATACCAGCGCCATAAAATATTTTGCCGTATACGGATATGATCTGTCCAGCATTCGCAGAGGCTTGGCGGATGTGCCGCGATTATATCTGGACCGCCTGCCTCCTGAACTGCCCCAAATGCAGGACATTGATGAACGCAAAAAGCTCTTCATTGCCACCATGTTGCCGTTGATTCTGAAGGCGAACGAGCAGATTCTGGCGGATCGCAAAAAACTTATCAGCCTGATCCGCAGAATGGAAAGCGGGCTCGATTTGCGCATGAGCGAATGGTTCTGGATTCGGCGCAAGCTGAAACAGTACCGTATGAAAGAAGAAAACCTGTACCGGCTGCTTTGTCGCATGAACGCGATTCCTCCTTCCCTTGCCCTGACCCAGGCCGCTATTGAAAGCGGCTGGGGGACCTCGCGCTTTGCCCAGAAGGGCAACGCCCTTTACGGCCAGTGGACCTTTGGCAATGATGACGGCATGGTGCCCCGGAGAAGGGAGGACGGCAAAAATCACAAAATCAAACGTTTTCCCTATCTTATTCAGGCCGTTCAGGGGTATATGAGAAATCTGAACACCCATCCCGCCTACGCAAGATTCCGCGAAGTCCGGGCTCGTGAGGCGCAAAATGGGCACATCAGGGTTATGCCGCTGGTGGAAACCCTGGACAAATATTCCGAACGCGGCAGAGACTATGTGGAAACCCTGAAAACTATAATCCGGGTGAACAGACTACAGGATTTCGACCGGGTCTCACTAAAACCACAATAAAGTTTAAGTTTAAATTCCAAAAAGCCACAGGATTCATATATGCCACCGAAAAACGTTCCGTCCGCCGAAACCCCGTCGCCAGCAGGCAAGCTCAAAAACCTCCAAATTGTCAGGACCGTTCCCGATCTGCGCCAGCAGGTGCAGGAGTGGAAAACAGCCGGTCTGACTGTGGGCCTGGTACCAACCATGGGCGCGTTGCATCATGGTCATATCTCCATTGTCAAGCAATTGCAGGCGGAATGTGACCGGGTCGTGGTTAGCATTTTTGTCAATCCCATGCAGTTTGGCCCTAGCGAAGATCTTGACAAATATCCCAGGCAAGAAGCCCAGGACGCCGCCAAACTGGATGAAGCGGGGGTTGAGCTGCTTTATGCGCCCAGCGTGGAAGATATGTACCCTCCGGGGTTCCTGACCACCGTATCCATTGACAAGCTTACGGACTATATGTGTGGCGCCATGCGACCCGGCCATTTCGACGGGGTGACCACAGTGGTCACCAAGCTGCTGCTCCAGTGTCAGCCCGACGTGGTCATTTTCGGGGAAAAGGATTATCAGCAGCTTACCGTGTTGAAGCGTCTGGTCCGGGACCTGGATATCCCGGTGCGAGTCGTGGCCGGCAGACTTGTACGGGATGAAGACGGCCTTGCGACCTCTTCGCGCAACGTTTATCTCACGCCGGAGGAACGCAAAATCGCGCTAGAAATTCCCAAAACCCTCGCCAAGATTGCCCATGACCTAGAACAAGGGCGTACCTCCATCGCCGCTGCCGTCAAACAGGGCCGCAACCACCTGATCGCTGCCGGCTGCAAGGAAGTGCAGTACCTTGAGGTGCGAGACGACGAAACCCTGCAGGAAGTCCATGATCTCAGTCGTCCATGTCGGGTGCTGGTGGCCGCGATTGTCGGCAATACCCGCCTGATTGATAATATGCCGATCCGGCCCAAGTCATAATGTGCTGATGGCGCCAGGAGAAACAGGGCTTCTCTATTTGCGGGGAGTGTCATTATAATGGGTCTCAAGCCGGAAGATCACGTCCAGACCTTATCTGGCTTTTTATGGACAACCAGACCATCAAAAGGACAGCCCCATGATCCCCCGCCGCGACTTTTTAAACGCCTCACTTCTTGGCATGGAAACGGTACTTTGTGCAGACATCTCACCGCTGGCCCTGCTGCAAGGCGCACAGGCCAGCGAAGACCTTCTCCCGGCCAGTGACCTTGGGGATGAGTGGTACGGATATGGCGGAGTCGGCGATTATCGGCACTCTCACGGCAATACGCCGGAAGTCGTCTTTCGCGCCCACAGCATTCGTGACGGTCGGGCGGAACTGGAGCGCCACGCCATAGACACCGGCGAGATCTATGATCTTGTTATTGTGGGGGGCGGCATGGCCGGTCTGGGCGCCGCGCTGGAGTTTGTCGAAAACCGGAAAAGCGGTGAAAAGGCGCTTCTCCTGGAAAACCATCCCGTATTTGGCGGAGAGTCAAAAAGGAACGAATTTCTGGTCGATGGGGTCCGCCTGATTGCGCCGCAAGGGGCAAACGGGTTTTCCGTACCTGAACGAGCTGAAAAAAGCTTTGCAGCCGGCGACGCGTATTATTATGCCAAACTGAATATTCCGCGCGCCTTCCACTATCCCCCCGCTTCGCGGTCCATACAGGATATTCGCTTCGGCCAGGATGATTACGGATTCCTGTACTGGTTGGAAAATGACATTGATATTGGATATTTTTTTGATCAAACACCCCATGATAGCGCAGCTGTGTGGGTAAAAAATCCCTGGCAGAACAATCTTGAGGACACACCGCTGCCGCAAAAGCTGCGTGAGGCGGCGCTGCGGTGGCGAAACTGGACCACACGCCCCCAGGCCCCGGCAAATCTGGCGCAATGGCTGGACAGCATGACCTACCGGCAATTTGTTGTAGATGTTATGGGGCTTGATGCCGGCGTGTTGCAGTTTGCGGATCCCATTTTGGCCAGTGCCGCAGGCGGCGGTTCGGATGTTTTGTCGGCCTATTCCGCCTATGCCATCGGCATGCCCGGGGTCAATACATTCTATGAAGACGGTTTTGCGTTGGGGGAACGGCATTCCTTTCCAGGTGGCAATGACGGTTTTGCCCGCTGCTTCATGAAAGCAATTTTGCCCAACGCCTTATCCGGCGGCGATTCTTTTGAAGAAATTATCACGGCTTCGGTCCGTTTTTCGGAACTGGATAAAAAAGACAATCCAGTACGCCTGCGGCTGTCAGCGACCGTCACCAATGTCCAGCACGAAGGCGCCCCCGAGAACGCGGAATATGTCACCATCACCTATGTCAAGGACCGCCGCCTGTTCAAAATCCGGGCCCGTGCCGTGGTGATGGCCACGGGGGGCTGGATCAACAAATACATCATCAAGGACCTGCCTGCGTCCCATCACGCGGCTTATTCCCATTTTATCCATACCCCTATGCTGGTGGCGAATGTGGCCGTCCGTCATTGGCAATTCCTTGAAAAACTCGGTATTTCGGGGTTTCGCTGGACCGGTGATCTTGGCTTCGCCGCCCTTGTGAAACGCCCCATGTATGTGGGCGATTATCGTCCACCGTTCCGACCGGACGCGCCGGCTGTGTTGTCCTTTTACATCCCGTTCTATTACCCCGGCCATTCGGCCCGGGAACAAAGCCTGATGGGACGCACAGAGCTCTTATCCACCAGTTTTTCCACCTATGAGAAAAAAATACGCCGGCTGATGACAAAACTTTTTGCCGCGCATGGTTTTGATGACCAGCGAGACATCGCCGGCATCATCCTGAACCGGTGGGGACATGCCTATGTTCTTCCCGAACCGGGATTTTATACCGGGCGTGACGACATACCTGCCCCGCCCGACATTATCCGAAAACGTCACGGACGAATCGCCATCGGGCATTCGGAATTGCGGGGCAATCAACACTGGGGTCCTGCCGCCGCGGAAGGGGCAAGAGCCTGTCGGCTACTGCGCGCGCAGGTTCTTTGACTTCCGGAGCGGCCTCTGGCCCCTCTCATTTTACATGGTGACAACCACCTTACCTGAAGACTTCCGTTCCTTGAGGCTGCGGATCGCCTCCACGGTTTGCTCCAACGGAAAGGTCTTGCTAATATGCGGTTTGATTTTCCCCTCGGCATACCAACGGAACAGGTCGGTGGCGCTGTCCAGCAGAACCTGGTGTTTGAATTCCTTATAAGCGCCCCAGTAAAACCCGATCAGTTCAATATTTTTCACCAGAAGATGATTGGCAGGCACCTGCGGCACATCGCCGCTGGCAAAACCAATGATCATCATGCGGCCCTCAGGCGCCATAGCCCGAAAACAGGCCCGGAAAATATCCCCGCCCACCGCATCATACACCACATTGGCGCCGGCGCCTTCCGTGATTTCCTTAACACGATCACGAACATCTTCATGTTTGTAATTGACCGTGAACTCTGCTCCCTTGGACCGGGCGACGGCCAGTTTTCCATCATCCCCGGCAAGTGCTATCACCCTCGCGCCCATCAAATGGCCGATTTCCACGGCTGTTAACCCCACGCCGCCGCCAGCACCGGTTACCACCAGCCATTCTCCGGCCTTTAACCGCGCCCGGTAATCCAGCGCCACATGACTTGTCCCATAGGCCACCACAAAACTCGCTGCATCTTCAAAAGACATGTTTTCCGGGATCCGGATCAGCACCTCGGCGGGCACAGCCACCTTTTCCGCAAATCCGCCCCAGTTGGTCAGGGCCTGGACCCTGTCCCCCACCTGCCAGCCTTCGACGCCGGGGCCAACCTCCGCAATGTATCCCGCCACCTCCAGGCCGGGGCTGAAGGGCAAGGGTGGCTTGACCTGATAGGTCCCGCCCACCATCAGGCTGTCAGCAAAGTTGACACCGCAGGCCTTGATGTCAATCACAACTTTCCCGGGCTCTGCAAGCGGATCGGGAACCTCTTCCAGCTTCAGGTTTTCCAGAGGTCCACATTCCCGAACAATCATGGCTTTCATGGCAGCTTTCCTTTTCCTTGGGTGCAGAATTTATGCGGTGCAGAATTTATGGGACGCTGAATTTATGGTCCCATACTGGCCGCCCCTTTGCCTCTTCCGCCATCCGCTTGTGAAATTCATCCTCCCCTATTCCCGGAGATTCACGTGGACAAACAGACAAAGATGACTATACTGCGCCGAATTTTATGCCGTTTTGCACTGCGATATAAATAGGCCCTGACAGCCTATTGATCAACAGTTTTTAAGGCAGATCAATAGTTTCAAATGTGACGAGTGAAAATATGTCTTTACGCAATATCGCCATCATCGCCCATGTTGATCATGGCAAAACTACTCTTGTGGATAGTATGTTCCGTCAAAGCGGTATGTTCCGGGACAACCAGCGCGTTGAGGAACGCGCCATGGACAGTAACGACCTGGAAAAGGAGCGCGGCATTACCATCCTGGCCAAATGTACAGCCGTGGACTGGAAAGGTACCCGCATCAATATTGTCGATACGCCAGGCCACGCCGATTTCGGGGGCGAGGTGGAACGGATCCTGAGTATGGTGGACGGGGTGATCCTGCTGGTGGATGCCGCAGAAGGCCCTATGCCGCAGACCAAGTTCGTCACTTCAAAGGCACTGGCGCTGGGCCTGAAACCCATCGTGGTGATCAACAAGGTGGATAAACCCGACGGCCGCCCGGATGACGTCCATGACGAGGTATTTGACCTGTTTGTGGCGCTTGACGCCAATGAGGAACAACTGGACTTTCCAACCCTGTTCGCCTCCGGCCGCGCTGGCTGGGCGGACCGGGATCTGGATGGCCCCCGCGAAAATCTCGATGCCCTGTTTGAAACCATTCTGGAGCATTTCGATGTGCCGGCCGTCGCCAGCGAAGAAAATATTCGCAAACCCTTTACCATGCTGGCCACCATGCTCGACCGGGATAATTTCATGGGACGGGTGCTGACCGGTCGGGTGCAGAGCGGCACCATTAAAGTCAATGACCCCATCAAGGTTCTGAACGCCAAAGGTGAGGTCATTGAACAGGGCCGCGCCAGTAAGCTGATGTCCTTTCACGGATTGGAACGCGTGCCGGTGGAAGAAGCCAGAGCCGGCGACATCATTGCCTTGGCCGGCCTGTCCATAGGCACCGTCGCGGATACCATCTGTGCCCCCGAGGTCAGCGAACCACTTAAGGCCCAGCCCATTGACCCGCCAACGCTGAGCATGCGTTTCTCGGTCAATGATAGTCCGCTGGCCGGGCGCGATGGCAAAAAAGTCACCAGCCGCCTGATCCGCGACCGCCTGTTGCGTGAAGCAGAAGGCAATGTGGCGATCCGGGTTATCGAAAGTGAAGACAAGGACAGCTTTGAAGTTGCCGGGCGCGGCGAATTACAGCTTGGCGTGCTGATCGAGACCATGCGCCGCGAGGGATTTGAACTCAGCATTTCCCGTCCGCAGGTGCTCTACAAAACGGACCCCGAAACCGGCCAGCGTCTGGAACCCTATGAAGAAGTGGTCGTGGATGTGGATGATGACTATTCCGGTGTTGTGGTGGAAAAAATGAGCCTGCGCAAGGCGGAAATGACCGATATGCGCCCCTCCGGCAGCGGCAAAACCCGGATCACCTTCCTCGCCCCCTCGCGCGGCCTGATCGGCTATCATGGAGAGTTTCTCACTGATACCCGCGGCACCGGCATAATGAACCGGGTTTTCCACAGCTACGGCCCCTATAAAGGCAGCATCCCCGGACGGCGCCAGGGTGTCCTCATCTCCAACAGCGCCGGGAAGGCGGTGGCCTATGCCCTATTTAACCTTGAGGAGCGCGGCATCATTATGGTTCATCCCCAAGAAGAACTGTATGAAGGGATGATCATCGGGGAACACAGCCGGGATAATGATCTGGAAGTCAATCCCATCAAAGGAAAGCAACTCACCAACATTCGCGCGGCTGGCAAGGATGACGCCATCAAGCTCACACCGCCGCGCAAACTCACGCTGGAAGAAGCCATCGCCTATATCAATGATGATGAACTGGTGGAGGTGACCCCGAACAATATCCGACTGCGCAAACGGTATCTTGACCCGCATGAGCGCAAAAAAGCCGCCCGGGCAGCCAGTTAAGAAGCCGCCTCCGGAATTTCAGGGGGATGTTCTGCAAAAGGAACATCCCTTACCCCACTCCAGCAAGTTGTCCCTGAATTTACCGAACCTTAACGGCTTTCCCGTAGAGTGTAGTGGTCCCCGCAATAGGGGGATCATCTATGAGGGATCTGGTTATGACGCATTTTCTGAAAACGGCAGAAAACCCAGAAGGGTACAAGCTGGAGGATATTCTGCATATCATCCGCAAGGATATTATCAAACGCGCCACGCTGATCACAGATGACGACCGGCCCGAAGCGCGTCACGTGCTCAACAACAATATTACCATTCTGGGACTGTTGAGTGAGGCTATTTCCATTGCTGAAAACAGCTCGCAAACCCTTGAAAGAAGTTTCGGGCCACACTCGGCCGACCGGCCGCGGATTGGCAAAAAGGGTTAACCTCTCAGTCTTTCAACAGTAAGTTCCGTCAGTTTCAGATCCATCAGCTGCAAATGGCCCGCAACATTGCGGCGCAACACCAGATCCCTGACCAGACGCCCAAGCGCGGGCGAGGTCTGTATCCCGAAACCGCCCTGCCCCACACACCAGAAATAATTTTCCCGTGTCGGGTCATATCCGATCACCGGCGCCCGGTCGGCCGCAAAGGTGCGCAATCCCGCCCATTTGCGTTCGATATGCCTAAGGCGAATATGCGTGGCCTGCTCCAGGCGATTCATGGCATAGGCGATATCCATTTCATCCGGCTGCACGTCGCAGGGCGGACAATCCGTTTCGTCACAGGGGCTGAGCAGCAAACCGCCACTTTCCGGCTTGAAATAAAAGTCATCCTCTGCATCCAGGGTCAGGGGCATATCGGCCGGCACAATGGTCTCGTAAGGGGTCCCGTTCAGCGCCAGTGTCAACACCGTTCGGCGTTTGGGCTGAAGCCTCACCGGCCGCACCCCCGCCAGCCGAGCCACCACATCTCCCCAAGCCCCGGCCGCATTGATCACCACCGGGCTCATTATCTCGTGGGTCCCCGTCAATACGCGCCAGGCTCCCTCACGTGTTTTTTCCATCTGGCAGACTTCGGTCTGGCATAATATTTCGCCGCCCTGTTTCTTCAGACCCCTGAGATATCCCTGATGCAGGGCATGCACATCAATATCCTTGCATCCCGGCTCCCGATACCCGCTCACCGCATAGTTCTTTTTCAGACAAGGGACCATCGCCTCGATTTCCGCTGCGGACAAAAACTCCAGATCAGGACTGACCTTTTTTTTATACCTATAGTCCCGGACCAGCGCCTCTTCCTGTTCCGGCCGCGCTACATAAAGCGCGCCACGATCGGACAGCAGCGGTGTATCGGAAAATCCTTCCGGGGGGGTCTCGAAAAAGCTTCGGGAAGCTCGGGTCAGCTTCTGAACCACCTCATTACCATAGGTTTCAGCAAAAAAAGCCGCAGAACGCCCGGTGGCGTGATATCCGGGCACCTGTTCTTTTTCCAGCACAAGAACCTTGCCGTGGGGGCTCAGGAAATACCCCGCCGACGCCCCGGCAATGCCCCCGCCGATAATGAGAAAATCACAGCTTTTCATACGTGATACCGTTTTCCAGAAAGCACCGCCTCGTCCCGTAAGGGATCATAACGCCGGTTCCGGCTTTACTTGACAAAACTTTACTTATCCCGAACATAGATATAGGCTCCGCCCTGATAATTCAAATAATCAGATAATTCAAATCATTCATTGCAACACTTCGTGACAATTCAGGGAAACGTGTTCCATGTCCGAAACTCTGACATCCGACAAAATCAGGGAATATATAAATTTTCTGGATACGCTCGCCGAAGCCTCGGCAAAAGTGACCCTGAAATCCTTTCGCCAGCCGCATGATGTGGCCAACAAAGGGCGGAAACTCAACACTGATTTTGATCCAGTAACAGAAGCAGACAAGGAAGCGGAACAGGTGATCCGGACCCTGATCCATCAACGATACCCAGAACATGATTTGGTGGGGGAAGAACTCGGCCGCGAACATTTCGGCGCCGAAGGCTGGGTCGAAAGATGGTCCTGGATCATTGATCCGATCGACGGCACGCGGGCCTTTATCACCGGCATTCCGCTCTGGGGCACGCTCATTGCACTCAACGACGGGCAGCAACCGGTGATCGGCATGCTGGACCAACCTTACCTCAAGGAACGTTTTATCGGCACGCCGGAAGGCAGCATGCTCAACGGCACGCCTATCCATACCCGGGCCTGCCCCGATATTGGTGCTGCCACCATTTCCACCACCGATCCGATCCAGCTTTTCGCCACCGAGGAAGATCGCGCCGCGTTCGAGCGGGTGGCCGCCCGGGCCACCATGATGCGCAACGGGTATGACTGTTATGCCTATGCCATGTTGGCCTGCGGTTTCATCGACATCGTCATCGAAAGCGGTCTTGAAGCCTATGACATTCAGGCGTTGATCCCGATTGTGGAAAATGCGGGGGGGGTCGTCACCACCTGGGAGGGCGGGCCGGCGGATCAGGGGGGACAGGTCGTCGCCTGCGGTGACACGCGGCTTCATACCCAGGTTCTTGATCTGCTCAACGGATAAGGTCAGCTCCAAAGACCCCGGCGGTTTTGCCAGTGTCTCAGATCAGCCCCAGCTCCTGAAGCTCAGAACGCAGTTCTGCCGGCAGGTCCGCCCCCTGCGCGCCATGCGGCAGATCCCGGGGGGCATCTTTGGGCTCCAGATACCGCCAGCCCTGATGCGGGCGGCGCGGCTGGCTTTCGGTCCGCACCAATTGCGGATCGAGAAGGATGCGGCATTTAATTCCCTGATCGGTTTTCACCGGCTCAAACCCGATAATTTTCTGGCGCACCTGAATAAATCCCTTGATCACCCAGTATAACGAACCACCATCCAGCAGCTCTTCGGCACGTTTCGGCATAAAACGGGTGACATGACTGTTGCACGGCGCGCCATCCACTGCCCGGTGCAATGGGCGGCCCTGGCGCAATTCCACAAGATGCTCCACGCTATCTACGCCGACGCATAATTTCAGCAGGTGCACCGTCATTCCGTCCCCCTGCTACAGCAATAACAGGGCGGCAAGGCCCAGAAACGCGAAAAACCCGATAACATCAGTCACCGCCGTCACCAGCACCGTGCTCGCCAGCGCCGGATCGATTTTCAATCGTTGCAGGGTAATCGGAATCACAATTCCGGCCAATCCGGCAAAGATCATATTGACGATCATGGCCAGTGAAATCACACCGCCCAGCGCCGGATTGTTAAACCATAACGCTGCCAGAATACCAATCAGCACCGCCAGCGCGGTCCCATTGAGCAGGGCAATAAGCAATTCACGGCTGACCACCCGCCGGGCATTGGACGAGGTGAGTTCCCGCGTGGCGAGAGACCGCACTGCCACCGTCATGGTTTGATTACCCGCATTGCCCCCAAGGGACGCCACAATCGGCATCAAAATGGCCAACGCCACCATCTGCTCGATGGTCGCATCAAACTGGGCAATCACCACAGAGGCCAGAAGCGCGGTACCCAGATTGATCAGCAACCAGATGATGCGATTTCGGGATGCTTCAAACACACTTTCGGAAATATCCGAATCCTGCACCCCGGCCATGCGCAGGATGTCCTCCTCGACCTCTTCGTCAATCACGTCAACCACGTCATCCACGGTGATCATCCCCAGAAGCCGGCCGGCCTTGTCCACCACCCCCATGGACGTGAGGTCATATTGGCGAAACAAAAACGCCACCTCTTCCTGGTCCATGTCCACAGGCACCACTTTGGGGTCCGGATCCATGATTTCACTGATCTTCACATCCCGCTTGGTTCTCAACAGATGACTGAGCCGCACGGTGCCGATCGGGTGATGCAGCGGATCCGTGACGAAAATCTCATAAAACTCTTCGGGCAGGTCCGTTTCTTCCCGCAGATAGTCGATCACCTGTCCCACCGACCATAGGCCCGGTACCGCAATCAGCTTGCGCTGAAGAAGCCGCCCGGCGCTATCTTCGGGATAAGACAGCCCCTGTTCCACCGCCAGCCGGTTATCTTTCGGCAAGGCATCAATAATCCGCTGGCGGTCCTCTTCGTCAAGGTCCTCCAACACATGGATGACGTCATCGGATTCCAGGCGCGTTATGGCCGCGACCACATCCTTGTCATCCATTTGGGTAATCACATGATCCCGGGCGCTTTCATCCAGTTCCGTCAGCACATCCGGGTCCAGATCCCGGCCGAGATAGGCGATCAACGCCTGGCGGTCGGTGCTGCCTAGCTGTTCAATCAGGTCGGCCAGGTCCGCCGAATGCAGGGAACTCAGCAGATAATCCAGCTGCTCTTCATCCCCGCTTTCCAGGGCATGCAGAACCTCGCGAACGAGTTCGGGCGAATGCTGAAACAACATCTGTTTCAGCTTTTTCATTTTTTTCTTTTTTTTCTTTTTTGTTTTTCTGACGTCGTCCGCGATCTCTGGTTCGCTCATCCTATGTTACCCTGCCTGCGGGCCATCCTGGTGTTAGGTCATGCCTGCTGCTGAAGCTCACGACCAAACTTTCACCGGTTTTTTACAGTCCCGAATTGAAATTAAGGCTCAGCCCCCAGCGTTCAGCAATGTTTTTTCATATAGGTTTCGGCCATGGTGATCAATTGCACCGGCGTTTCCATCATGGGAAAATGACCGCTGTTCGCCATCACGTCCAACGTGGCCTTCGGGTACCATTCCAGACAGGTCTGCCGCATGGCATCGGCGGTAATGGCCTGGTCATATTCACCCACCAGACACAGAAGCGGCACTTCGGCCCCACGCGCGTCTTCCGCAAAATCGGTTTCCGTCCAGGCCAGCATATATTTATGAAAAGCCGCCTCCGTTGTGGTCTCGCGCGACCGGCGGACCATATATCGATACCAGCTTTCAGAAAGCCTGCCCGAAGTCAGAAAGCTAAGAATGGCCAGCCGGTTTTCATCCTGTGACGCGGCATTGTGAAACAATTCTTTCCCCTCATCATCCAGCGGCGCGCCACACGCCGGTACCGGGGTGACCGCCACGGCGCTTTTGAGCCGCGTCGGCGCATCCGCCATCAGCCGCTGCACCACCATGCCGCCCATGGAATGCCCCATGACATGGAATTTCGGCCACCCCAGATGATCGGCCAGCGCCCGCACATCCTGAGCAATCTCCTTTATGCTGTGTTCGCCCGTCATGAAGCGGGATTTTCCATAGCCGCGGTAATCCATAAACACGTAAGAAAATGTGTCCGTGTCCAGATAAGGAAAAATGTTGGCATAGGCAGAATGATCCCCCCACCAACCATGCAGCACGATCACCTTTTCCGGCCCGGACCCGAAAACCGTATGCCCCACAAGTTTTTGTTCCGTCATCTTCCGCCTCCAATATGTGTAAAAATCACAACACCAAAATGCAGATGCAAATTGTGGGCAAGCCCGGCCCATATTTCAAGGAGAATTTCATGAAAAGTATAAGAAAAAACGGGAAGTTACAGCCAAACTTTATCTGCTTGTATCAACACCAGTTTTGGCTCTGCCAATAATTCACTCTAACTGGAAAAGTAACACCTTCAAAACGCATCACTGGAAAGCCCCTGTATGCATTTACGGTCTAATCCTAAGGAATTCGATCTCTGGATTGTCATCCTTAACAGGCTTGACAAACTTTACTTAGCAAGCATGATAAACAGATCTTATTCATGTATCTAAGGCCTTATGAGCACTTAGATTTTCGCAAAAAGGGGGAACAACATGACAATCAAAATTAAGCCAAATTCTGACCTTTCGCTCAATCAGGCTATCCTGCTAGAACATTATTATCTTCATGGGATATCACATAATCCTAGATTACATGATTACTGCTATGACTATAAAAGCGGAACGTATAAAAGGGCAACCTATCTTGGTCTCAGCCGGAAACAACTGATACGCGCCCGATCCTTTTTGGTTAGGAAAGGCTATATTACAGAAAAATCCTATTATGACTGTCACTTAACTGAAAAAGGCATTAAAGCCGTTGAGCAGAATGAATATATTCACCATGGCTGGAAACCCCCCCTTCCCGACATGAAAAAACCGCCAATAGGTAGCCTCAGCAGCTATATATGGGCGGCCTTGCGCACCAAAAAAATGGCAACCATGGAAGAACTTCTAAGTTTCGTGCCGGCTGCTGAAAGAGAAGATAAAAAAGTCCTCAAAACCACCCGCCGAATGCTTTTTTGGTTATGTAAGGCAAGAATTGTGAGAAAGTTACCTAGCAAAAAAACAGGGTCTCAGAAAAACAGCCAAGGTCACGTCTGTTATCAGCTGATGATTGATCTCGGGCCAAAACATCCGGTCATCCGCCGACGCAAACATCAGATATATGACCCGAACTCACAGACAAATGTGGCTTTTAAGGATGTTGTAACGACCTTAAAAGAAGGCTATAAAAATATGCTAAATGCTAAAATATAAAGAATTCATGGGAGATGTTCCTCCCTTCCTCCTCAGACACGGGCCCGGGTAACCCTGCAATATCTGAGAGGAGAGATCGGCGCCCGGGTGACCAGATCTCTGAACAAAGAAACCCAGTCATTCAAATGGCTGGGTTTTTTTTTGCGATCCCCTCAATAGACCCTGCAAAAAGCGGGACTTACTGGTTTCCATTCCCTAACGTGCGTTCCCTGTTAGGGAATCGTCTCAAAAACTCTTTATAGGTCAATAGGTTATTTTTCTGATGGTGCCCCCAGAGGGACTCGAACCCTCACGGCCGTGAAGCCACTGGATTTTGAATCCAGCGTGTCTACCAATTCCACCACAGGGGCTCTGAGGCGAAGAAACTTCCCGCATATTACTCATGAGACGGCGACGGTCAACAAGGAAACGGCGAACAAATGCAAAAAAAATAATGTTTTGGCAAAGATTTTGTTTTAGGGTCCTGACCCTAGTGTGGTGAATTTGAAGTTCCTGTTATTGATTATGTCATACGACTTAGGAACTTCAAATTCAGAAACCACACTAGAGTCAAATAATTACCTAGTCTTCTT